>MDSY01029177.1_pt1 | contig 14568 bp, 12 predicted proteins | sample 811131 | NCBI WGS metagenome assembly MDSY01 (sample SAMN05326643, study PRJNA326480) | marine metagenome | isolation source: seawater | place: Atlantic Ocean: South West | collected 2010 | reverse complement strand
TTGCGCATTGCATCCCGTATGCGTCGCCAGTATCGTCTGGCGCTGCTTAAATTCCGGGGGTATGTATGTTGCGTAGTTTGTCCAGTGCGGTCCTATTCTTAGCTATGGTTGGTAGCGTCCATGGGGTAGAAAATACCATCGAGGAAGTGGTGGTTACGGCAGGCAGCAGTATTCAGGCGCGTTTAGGTCAGAGCGGCAGTGGTACGGTACTGACCTCTACGGAAATCCAGCAAATCGGTGCGACCCATGCCAGTGAGGCGCTCAACCGGGTAGCGGGTGTATGGGTGAATCGCGGGTCCGGTCAAGAACATTTGACCGCTATTCGCTCAGCGGTGCTCACCGGCTCTGGCGCCTGCGGGGAATTCAGTTACCTGCAGGATGGCATTCCCATCAGACCCCATGGGTTCTGTAACATCAACAACCTGTTCGAGTTGAACACCGAGCAGGCTGCAGCTGTTGAGGTGTGGCGTGGTCCTGCCAGTGCCGTGCTCGGCGGCAATGCACTGCACGGGGCGATAAACGTCATCACCCCCGTACCCGATCAGAACAGTATAGCGATAGAGGCAGGTGCCTATAATTTTGGCCGGCTGAGTTTGCAAGGCGGCACGGAAGTGGCGGGTCATACTATTGGAGCAGCGTTTGTCGGTGCCAACTCTGGTGGCTACCGTGACGCCAGTGGCTATGGTCAGCAAAAGCTGTCGCTCAGCCACTTGGCTGATTTTTCTGGGTGGGCGGTGCGCAGCCATGTTACTGCGACCTTGCTAAATCAAGAGACTGGCGGTTATGTGCGTGGCGAAAACGCCTATGAGAATGCGAGTTTGCGAACCTCTAACCCTAATCCAGAGGCATACCGCGACGCGTGGTCGCTGCGTCTGAATTCTGAACTGAGCCGCGACGCTTGGACGCTTAAGCCCTACCTGCGGCGATCACAGATGGCCTTCTTGCAGCACTTTTTGCCCGGTCAGCCACTCGAAGAGAATGATCAGTCCAGTGTTGGTTTGATCGTTGAGCGGGACATTAGTAGCGCAGCCACCCAACTCAGTGTCGGTGGTCATGTGGAATTCATGTCGGGTGGCTTGCGTGAATTCCAGGCGCAACCGACAACGGGTAGTAGATTTTTGGTGGCAACACGGCCTGCTGGACTGCACTACGACTACGACGTTACCAGTTCGTTGTTCGCGGTGTTCTACAATGTCGACTACAGCCTCTCTGCCGACACCCGGTTAGTCCATAGCCTGCGTGCTGAAACGCTTAAATACGACTACACCAATAATCATATTGTCGGTAATACCAAGGACGATGGGACGGCCTGTGGTTTTGGTGGGTGTTTATATACCCGGCCGGCCAGCCGTGAGGATGAATTCACTAACCTAGGGGCGCGGTTCGGGGTTGAACGTGACACCCAGCTGGGTATGTTGTATGCCGCGGCGAGTAGCGGTTTCCGGCCGCCCCAAATCACCGAGTTATATCGCCTGCGAGGCGGGCAGACCATCGCAGACCTTAATAGCGAGCGGCTCTCGGCGCTGGAGCTTGGTCTGCGCAACGAGGGTCTCGCTATTGCGCTGTTTGCAGAAAATACCCGTAATTATTTGTTCCGAGACTCCGAGGCCTACAACGTCAGCGATGGTCGGACTCGATCACGCGGTTTGGAGATCTCGTTCAGCCGCGTTATTGGTAAGCATAACCTGTCATTGGCGACGACATACGCTCAGCACAAGTACGCGTTTGATCGCGCCGCGGATGGGCGTGAAACCATCAGCAGTGGTAACGCTATGGACTCGGCACCCAAGTGGTTTGGTCAGGCTGCGTGGAGCACCCAGATTTCACCGGCTTTGCGCCATGAACTTGAGTTAAGTGCGGTTGGGCCGTACTACCTCAACGCGGCAAATACTGCCGAATATGCAGGACACACAGTTTTGAATTGGCGTGCTCAGTGGCAACCGCGCACTGATCTGGAGTGGTCGTTGCGCCTGATGAATGTACTAGATGCGGAGTATGCAGATCGCGCCGACTTTGCGTTTGGCAGCTATCGTTATTTCCCGGCGATGCCGCGACACGTTTACTTAGGTGTGCGGCTTGTATTGGACTGATTCGGTGTGGCGTTAGTAGGTAACCTAATCCTGGCGCGGTAGTGCTGGTAGACGCTTGTTAGACCAACCATATGGGTGTGGGTGTCGCGGCGTCGGATCGGGTAGAATAGGTGGCATATATCCACCGCTTACGGGCTGGCCGTGCTCGATCACTCACTGCACATACATCAAGCTGACGATGAGTCACCAAGACACGTAGAGGCAGTGTTAAGCACGCTGGCGTTGTCGTGCCAGCGTGACCAGCGAGATCTTTTCGAACCGCTGAATCTAGTGGTCGGCCCTGGTGAATGTATAGAACTACTGGGGCCGAACGGCTCAGGAAAAAGTACCTTATTGAGGACTCTGGCAGGTTTGCACAGCCAGTATCAGGGTGAGTACAACAGTGTTGCGGCGGTATACCAGGGACACCGTCTAGGCCTGGATGAACTGTTGACGCCGCTGGAGAATCTGGCGTGGTTCGCTGGACTGCAGGATCAGCACCTAGATCGCGATCGTGCTCTTACAGTGCTGGCACGCCTAGGGCTGTTGGCAGAAGCTCATACAGCCTGCTATCGGTTGTCAGCGGGTCAGCAACGCCGTGCTGCGATTGCTCGTTGGTTGCTTGCGGAGCACTCGTTGTGGCTACTCGATGAGCCGTTCAATGCGTTGGATGTACAGAGCCAAGTGCTGCTCAACGAGCTTTTGCACGAGCACTGTCAGGCGGGTGGTGCGGTGGTTTGCGCTACCCATTTACAGTTGCAGGTAGTTGGCAAGGTGACCTTGGAACTCGAGCCAGTTGTCGAGGTCGCCCTATGAACCAGTTACTGCAACGCGAGCTTACTGCGACGCTGCGTACTCGGGGCAGTGTCACTAACCCGTTGGGATTTTTGTTGCTCAGCCTGTTGTTGTTTGCATTGGTAGATCCTGGCGCCCAAGACGGCCACAACAGTTATCTAAGTGGCATATTTTGGGTGCTCATATTGCTGACTAACCTGTTGTCACTCGACACTATGTTTCGGCGTGATTTCGATAGCGGAGCCTTGGAACAGATGCTCATAAGCGCGCATATGCCCTTTGTAGCAGTGTTGCTGCGTATATTCGTGCATTGGCTGAGTTCCGGGTTGTTAATGACGTTGTTTGTGCCGTTGTTCGGTTTATTGCTTGGTCTCCAAACTGAGACGTTTTTACCGATCATGTTGGTAATGGTGGTCGGCACACCGGCCGTGAGTTTGCTCGGCAGCATTGGCGCTGCGTTGACGGTAGGTTTTAGCCGTGGCGGGACGATATTGGCATTATTAATCTTGCCACTGTTTTTACCGGTGCTTATTTTTGGCAGTGCATGTATTAGTGCGGCCATAAGTGGCCTAAGCTTTGCCGCGCCGCTTACTTGGCTTGGGTTGTTCAGTTCCAGTTCCCTGCTGTTGGCGCCCTGGGCGACGTGGGCTGCATTAAAAATCAGTGTTGAAATGCAATGAAAAATAACCATAAAGACTCCATGCAAAAACAAGGAGCGGTCCGTTGAGCGGGTCGGTTACTGCATCTTTGAAACAACTTTGGCACAAGCTGGGGTCGCCGCGCTGGTTCTATCAAATTACTCGCAATTGGGTGCGTGGCTTTGGCGTTATGGCAGCAGTATTGTTGCTTGTGGGCTGCATATGGGGCCTTGCATTTGCCCCGCCAGATTATCAGCAGGGCAATAGTTTTCGGATTATGTACGTGCATGTGCCCGCAGCTATGGTTTCGCAGTCACTCTATCTGGGCATGGGCGTAGCAGGATTTATTGGTTTGGTGTGGCGCATGAAGCTTGCGGATGTGGCGATTGCTGCAACCCTGCCGCTTGGTATTAGCCTCACCGCGCTGGCCTTGTTCTCGGGTAGCGTGTGGGGCCGTCCTACTTGGGGCAGTTGGTGGGAGTGGGATGGACGTACCGTTTCGACATTGGTTATGTTATTCCTTTATCTGGGTATATATGCCCTGCGCGAAGCCATCGCTGAAGCGGATCTACGTGCCCGAGCGGCAGCGTTGGTGAGTTTAGTCGGTACAGTTAATATTCCTGTTATTAAGTATTCTGTGGAATGGTGGAATACCCTGCATCAACCTGCGTCATTCACCCTCACTGAGAAGCCAGCGATGCCCGCTGAAATGTGGTTGCCGTTGCTGGTTATGGTTTTGGGATTTTATTGTTTTGCGGGGCACAATGTGCTGTCGCGGATGCGTTTAGAGATCTTGCGCCGCGAAGCCAATACACGCTGGGTAGCTGAACTCTTTGCGGCTAAGTCAGTCCCGGCGTCAATTACCAAAGAGTCGTAACGCACACTATGTATTTCTCGACAATAGGCGAACTCATTGCCATGGACGGGCACGGTAGTTTCGTATGGTTAGCGTACGGCACTACAGTTTTGGTGTTACTGGTCAATTTAATGGCTACGCGGCTAGCGACGCGCAAACAGGAAAGCGCGTTGCGCTGGCGTCAAGAGGTTGCCGCGTTACAACAGCAGCAAACTAACAACACAACGGAGCAAAACGATTCATGAATCCGAAGCGCAAGCAGCGACTTTTTATGACGTCCTTTGTACTGGTGGCAACTGCATTAACCGTATCGTTAGTATTTATGGCGTTAGAGCAGAATATGAATATGTTCTATCCCCCGGCTGATGTTGCTCAGGGCAAGGTGCCACTCAATCAAACGGTGCGCGCCGGAGGCATGGTTCTGGAGGGTAGTGTAGAGCGGGCTAGCGATAGTCTGGCGGTAATATTTACGCTGACAGACCATCAGGGTGCTGACTTTGTGGTCACGTACACCGGGATCCTGCCTGACTTGTTTCGCGAAGGTCAGGGCATTCTGGTTGAGGGTGAACTGAATCGAGCTGGGGTTTTCGAGGCTGTTGAAGTGCTGGCAAAGCACGATGAAAACTACATGCCCCCGGAATTGATGGACATGCCTGGAGCCGCGCCTGCCACAGCCTCTACCGAGGCGCTGCCAGGACTTGGTGAGCGCGAATGATTCCAGAGCTTGGGCTATACAGTTTGATTTTGGCCGGATGTCTGGCCCTCGCTACCAGTGGCGGTGGGTTATTGGCGGCTGGAAATCCTTTGCTGCAGCGTTGGGTGTTGTCGCTGACAGTAGGCCAGTGTCTATTCTGTGCCCTAGCCTTTGCTGCCTTGGTGTGGTCATTTGCCACTGATGATTTCAGTGTCGCCTATGTCGCGAATCACTCCAATTCTTTACTGCCTTGGTATTACAAAATCAGTGCGACCTGGGGCGGTCATGAAGGCTCGTTCTTGCTGTGGATTTTGATTATGAGCAGTTGGATGCTGGCCTTAGCCCTGCGCAGTCATAACTATCCGCCATCTCTGGCGACCCGCGTGTTGGCGGTACTGGCATTGATGAATTTAGGCTTCATCTGCTTTGCTGTTTTCACCAGTAATCCGTTTTTGCGCTTGATACCCATGACTCCTGCGGACGGCGCTGACCTTAACCCGCTGTTGCAAGACTTCGGGTTAATTGTGCACCCCCCATTACTCTATTGTGGGTATGTGGGGCTGGCGGTACCGTTTGCCTTTGCTGTCGCCGCGCTCATAGAAGGGCGCGTCGATGCGACGTGGGCGCGTTGGTGTAAGACTTGGACCAACATGGCTTGGGCGTTCCTTACACTAGGAATTACTTTAGGCAGTTGGTGGGCTTACTACGAACTGGGTTGGGGCGGTTGGTGGTTTTGGGATCCGGTGGAGAACGCTTCCTTCATGCCATGGCTGGCCGCCACTGCGCTGGTGCATTCGCTGGCTGTTACGGACAAGCGCGGAGCTTTCAAGAGTTGGACACTATTGTTGGCGATTGCTGGGTTTTCGTTGTCTCTATTGGGGGCCTTCATAGTGCGGTCTGGGGTCCTAACCTCGGTTCATTCGTTCGCGGTAGATCCAGAGCGTGGCTTATTTATTTTGCTATTTCTGTTATTGGTGGTCGGTGGTTCGCTGACCTTGTACGCGTTTCGTGCGGGTCGGGGATTCATCCATGTGTCCTATGGCCTGCTCAGCCGCGAATTTTTCATGCTTATCAACAACGTGATATTAGTGGTGTCGCTAGCGGTGGTGTTATGGGGCACCCTAGCACCCATCGCCTACGAGGCGGCCACCGACGCGAAAATTTCTGTAGGGCCACCATTTTTTAACGTCTTTTACGTGCCCCTGGGTTGTGCACTGGCCGCGGTACTCGCGTTATTACCGGGAATTAACTGGAAGCGCACAGAACGAGCGCGGCTTCAGCCTATTCTGGTCGCTGGACTTTGGGGTCTATTGGTAGCGGTGTTGGTTTGGTTCATCCTTGATCCGGCGTCGCTGACGGTTGCCACTGCCGTGGGCCTTGGAGCTTGGATCTGGATTACTCATGGTGTGGATCTTTGGCGCAAGCGCAAAGCCCTGTCGCGAGCTTATATAGGCATGACCATGGCACACTTAGGGTTCGCGGCAACGATTATTGGCATTGCCATAACCGCTACCCAGTCAGTGGAGCGTGATGTGCGCATGTTGCCCCAAGATAGAATCGAACTGGCCGGTATGGAGGTGACTTTCCTCGGGGTCAAGGCTGTGGACGGGCCGAATTATCGGGCGCAACAGGGTGTATTCCTGGTAAATAATGGCAGTGGTGGGTTTTCGTTGCGTCCGGAAAAGCGGCGTTATCTTTCAGGTGGCAATGTGATGACTGAAGCAGGTATTCATGCCGGATGGTTCGGTGATACCTACATCGCTCTGGGGGAACCATTAGACGCATCCCAAGGCGCTTGGGCCGTGCGCTTGCATTACAAACCGCTGGTTCGATGGATCTGGCTGGGTGCAGTATTGATGGCCTTAGGCGGCATGCTGGCGATTTTGGATAGACGTTACCGCGCATTGCGGGCACGGCAACTAAGTGCGGGTATGGCGGTCGCCGCATCATGACCAGAGCGCAGTTATTTGTGCCGTTGATCTTGTTCCTCGTGATCTGTGGCGTAGGTTATGTCGGATTCAGCTTGAATGATCGACATCAGTTGCCGTCGGCGCTACTGCATAAGCCTTTCCCAGAATTTCATGCCGCCTCGCTACTGGATACTGAACGCCGTATCAGTAAAAAAGACTTGTTGGGGCGGCCAACGCTAGTAAATGTATGGGCGACCTGGTGCCCGACCTGTAAGAGTGAGCATGACGAGTTGCTGCGTATAGCAGCGGGTACGGATGTACGGTTGGTCGGTGTCAACTACAAGGACGACTCGGTGCAGGCGCGCAATTGGTTGTCGCAGTTTGGTAATCCTTACGAGTTGGTTATTGTCGATGCTGATGGCGCCATAGGGGTTGAGTTGGGCGTATACGGTGCACCAGAAACGTTTTTGCTCGATCGGTCTGGAAAGGTAGTTTATAAGCGCGTCGGTGATGTGAATCCGCGTATCTGGCGCGATGAATTGCAGCCCCGATTTGCTGATCTGGGGGTTCGGGTTGATCCTGGGATGGTGGGTTGGCAATGAGCAAGCTCATCGCGTTGATTATTCTGCTGAGCGGAATAATGGGCTTAACCCACGCAGCGTCGACTGTAGATGTGCTGGCCTTTGAATCTGAGCAGCAACAACGTCGATACAAGGCGCTGATCGATGAGTTCCGCTGTCCCAAGTGTCTTAATACTAACCTGTCAGGGAGTGATGCACCGATCGCACAGGATTTGCGCCGCAGTGTTTATCGGCTGGTGCGCGACGGCCACACAGATCAACACATACGGGATTTTCTCCAACAGCGCTATGGCGACTTTGTTTTATACAAGCCGCCGTTTTCCGGGCGTACAGCGTTTATCTGGCTCATTCCTATTGGCTTGCTGCTGCTTGGTATGGCCGTTCTGTTCGCGTTGCAAAGTCGAGGCCGACGCCAACAGGCGGTGGCCTTGAGTGCGGCGGAGATTAAACGTCTTAATGAGTTGATCTCCAGCGATGATTAGTGGGCTGGGTTTTATCGCTCTGGCGTCGCTGGCTCTAGCTTTTATGGTGGTGCCGTTGTTGGCTGCAAGAACCAGCGATGCTGTAAATTGGCGTGCCATTGGCGCACATCGGCATTGGTACAAACAGCGCTTGCAAGAGTTGGATCAGGAGGTCGTTGATTCTGAAGCGCGCGAAGCTTTGCGGCAGGAACTAGCGGCGGTAGTGCTGGCGGAGGACGACCATGCGGCTGCGGGCCAAGATACCAAGATCAAGACAATTGCTCGCGGTTGGACCTTGCTTGCGAGCGGGGTGGCTTTAGTACTCAGCGCAGTGGTCTATTACAGTCAGGGTGATGCAGGCTCTTCACTGATCCAAGGCGCAGAAGTTGTTCTAACCCTTGATGAGAGCCAGCAAGGCGAAGAACTACGGGCTTGGCAACAGCGCCTGCAAGACCGCGTTGCTAATGCCCCAGACGACGCCAAAAGCTGGTATCTACTGGGTCATACGCTATTGAAACTCGGTGATCTACTAAACGCGGTACAGGCGTTTGCTACAACTGATACTTTGGTGGGCCAGGATGTTAGTGTCAAAACTTACTGGTTACAGGCGCGTCTGCTGGCGAACAATGGCGTGTTGGATGAGGCCAGCGAAGCGATCGCCAACGACATACTTACACTCGAACCGAATAATGGGCCGGTGCTTGAATTGCTTTCGGTTGCCATGATGCAGCGTGGAGATTTGCCGCAAGCCATCAAATTTATGAACCGCGCACTCACGGCTTCGGTCAGCGTGGAGCGGCAAATTGGCTTAGCTGGGGCAATGCGTGTTTTACGCGGGCGTATGCAAAGCGATTCGCCTCATGTGGAAGTAACAATTTCGGCGCAGGAGCCGCCAGATTCTGATGCCACAATATTTGTCGTTGCGCGACCGCCTGGCGGTGGCATGCCCTATGCTGCAGTGCGGCGTCCGGCGGCGATGCTACCGTTTACGGTGTTATTAGATGATCTGGTTAGTATGAGCGAACAGCGGGTGTTATCCGCTGCCGAGGAATTTGAAGTGATGGTTCGCTTGAGCCGCAGCGGCACCGCTCAAGCGCAATCGGATGATTGGGTATGGCGCTCCGGCACTCTCACTGTGCAAGATTATAAAGCCGGCAAAAAACTGCAAGCTGCCCTTGAAGCAGGCTGAGTGCCGAGGGTTTTGCGATTGATGCAGATGACAAAACTATTACCTAATAAGCTCGGATAGATTAGACTTCCGCAGGCAGAAAGAGGTGGATTTCGAGGGGTGATTTCGCTTTCAGTTTTATCCGATCCCTCTTTGACGACGAGCATTATTTAAGGAATCTATGAGACTGAAGCAGATCAAATTAGCTGGTTTTAAGTCTTTCGTAGATGCAACGACCGTTACCCTACCGGGCAATCGCTGTGCGGTTGTCGGCCCAAATGGCTGCGGTAAATCTAATATCATTGATGCAGTACGCTGGGTCATGGGCGAGAGCTCGGCCAAACAACTGCGCGGTGAAAACCTTACCGACGTAATTTTTAATGGCTCGACCACCCGTAAGCCCAATTCTGCGGCCAGCATCGAGCTCGTATTTGATAACTCAGACGGGCGTATCGGTGGTGAATTTTCTGCTTATGCAGACATTGCGATTCGCCGCGAGGTCAGTCGAGATGGTCAGTCTAATTACCTGTTGAACGGTAACCGTTGCCGACGTCGAGACATTCAAGACATATTTCTCGGCACAGGATTTGGTCCGCGCAGTTATTCGATTATTGAGCAGGGCATGATTTCCCAGTTGGTCGAGGCGAAACCCGAAGAGCTTAGGGTGTATTTGGAGGAGGCGGCAGGGATCTCCAAGTATAAAGAGCGACGCCGGGAAACTGAAAATCGCATCAAGCATACGCGTGAAAACCTAGAACGGATTAACGATATCCGTGAAGAGCTGGGGCGCCAACTGGACCGATTGCAACGCCAGGCACAAGCAGCTGAACGTTACCGAGAACTGAAGACCCAAGAATCTTTGCTGAGCGCGCAGTTTTTCGCTCTGCGCTACAACGGCTTTGCGGAAATTTTACAAACGACCCAGCAGCAGATTGGCGAGCTAGAGTTGGCGCTGGAAAAAACCTTAGCCCAGCAGCGTCATATGGATACCTCCATCGAGGAACAGCGTCAGGAAGGTGCAGATCAGTCAGAGCAGGCTAGCGAAATCCAGCAGCAGTTCTATCAGCTGGGTACAGAGATCGCCCGTATCGAGGAGACCCTGCAATTTAACCAACAACGCTCCCAGCAGTTGCAAGAAGATCTAACAAGCGCAGAACGGCGGCGCACGGAGACCCAGCAGCAGTTGAGCATGGACGAGCAACAGATCGCCGAAATGCAGCAGCAGCTGCAGGAACTCGAGCCAGGTTTGCAGCAAGCACAAGCTGCTGACTCGGAAGCCCAGCGAAATCTAGCGGAGCAAGATGCCCAGGCTCGTGCAGTACAGGAGCGTTGGGAGCAATTCTTGGCTGTCGCGGCGGAGAATCAGCGCGAAATTGAAGCTCAGGTCTCCCGTCTGGAATATTTACAGCAATTGGTGCAGCGCTTGCGCACGCTGCGCCAACGCAACGAAGAGGCGATGCTCCAAGCCCAAGAGCAGCCTCAAGAAGGCGGACCGCTTGTTGAGCAGTTGGCGCTGCAGATTACGGACTTGGAAAGCGCGGATCGTTCGCTGACTCAACGTATTGAAGAATGTATAGAAAAACTGGCGCTTGCCCGGGAACAAGTGGGTGACCGCGAGCGGACTCTCGAGGCTGCGCGCAGTCAGGTTCAGGAGCTGCGGCACCAATTAGCTAGTTTGCAGGCAGCCCAGGACGCTGCCCTGGGTCAGGACGTTCAGGAAGCGGAATCTTGGATAGAGTCCCAAGGGCTGAGCCAGGCCCAACGGGTGGGTCAGCATTTGGCGGTGGTGCCCGGCTGGGAGCGAGCGATTGAGGCGGTTTTAGGGCGCTTTCTGCAAGCGATTCAGGTTGATAGTCTCGAAGACTATGCTGATTCGTTAGTAAGTTTAGTAGAAGGTGATGTGGCGCTGGTGGAATACCGCGACAATCTTGATCAAAAGTCGCCGCGAAACGGTGAATTTGATCTGCCGACAGCAGCCTCGCTGGTACGTTCAGAAGCGGTCGCTGCCGGCTCGTTACTCTATGGAGTCTATGCTGCGCAAACGGTCGATGTAGCTCTTGCTAATCGTCATACGCTGAGTTCAGGCCAAAGCATTATCACCCGCGAAGGACTATGGGTAGGCAGTGACTGGATGCGGGTTTTGCATGCAGGTGACCAGACACAAGGCATCATTGAGCGAGGCCAAGCAATTGAGCAACTGGTGCTCAGGGTAGAGGAAGCTGAACAAGAATTGGCATTACTGCAGCAGGGGCTGCAAGAACAGCGTGGCGAAATCGAACAACTGGAGACCCAGCGTGAAACGTTACAGCGCGAGTCCAATAGTTTGACCCAGAATTTGAGCGAGCGTCGCACTGACCATGGAGTGCGCCAGGTTAAATTGGAAGAGGCTGCAGCCCGTAAGGCGCAATTGCAGCGGGATACAGAACAGCTGAATGAACAGATTAGTGAGGAGCAGGGGCGTTTAGAAAAGACTCAGCAACGTTTACAAGAAGTCCAAGCCATCGCCGAAGAGCACGATGGTCAGCGAGGGGCATTGGCCACTGAGCGAGATGATATAAATGCCCAAGTGCAGCAGTGTCGCGAGTCTGCAGGACAAAGTCGCGACCAATTGCACGATCTCAATGTGCGTTATCAAGCGGTACAGTCGCAACTCAAGGTCAGTCTCACAGCACGTGAGCGGTTAATCAGTCAGCAGCAGGATTTACAGAAGCAACTTGAACATGTGCGTCAGAGTATTGTCCAGACGCAGCAGCCGCAGCCGCAGTTGCAGCAACAATTGTCAGATAAGCTGGCAGCGCGGGTAGAGGTTGAGGCCAAGTTAAAAGTTGTCCGCGAAGCCCTCGCCAGCATTGAGGAGGGGATTCAGAACCAGCAAGCTAAACGCGAGGACATTGCAGCTCAGGTTGAACAAGTGCGCGGTGACTTGGAACAGGCGCGGGTAGAGCGTCAGGGCATTGCGGTGCAGGAAGCCAACGTACTGGAGCAGTTTCAAGGCACGGGGCATGATTTGGCAGAGGTTCAGGCAGCGCTACCAGAAGAGGCCAGTGAGGGCGCTTGGGCAGATGAGTTGGAGCGTATGGGACGTCGTATCCAACGCTTGGGCGCGATCAACTTAGCGGCTATCGAAGAATATGATCAAGAATCGGAGCGCAAACAGTATCTGGATGCCCAGGCGGAAGATCTAGAACTTGCTATGCAAACCTTGTTGGATGCGATAGCGAAGATCGATCGGGAAACTCGCAGTCGTTTTAAAGATACCTTTGATGCGGTAAATACGAAGCTGTCTGAGCTGTTTCCCAAAGTATTTGGTGGCGGCCATGCATATTTAGAACTCACTGGTGACGATATGCTCGACACAGGAGTTTCGCTCATGGCACAACCGCCCGGAAAGCGAAATGCCAGCGTACATTTGCTGTCAGGTGGAGAAAAAGCCATGACCGCAGTAGCGCTGATTTTTTCGATATTTCACCTCAATCCGAGTCCAGTGTGCCTTCTGGACGAGGTGGATGCGCCGTTGGATGACATCAATGTCACGCGCTTCGCAGGGTTGATTAAAGAGATGTCAGAAAATGTGCAGTTCTTGGTGATTACACACAATAAAATTACCATGGAGATGGCGGATTATTTGATGGGTGTAACAATGCAAGAGGCTGGGGTGTCGAGATTGGTCTCTGTAGATGTGGAGGCCGCCGCAGCACTGGCTATCTTGTAGCGTGCGCAGAAAGAGATTAGGCGTATTGGAATGAACGGCCTTATCATGACTTACTGTTTCGCTATATGCACAACTCGATGTGTTGCTTTGCCGGGGATATACGGTAAAGGAGGGTCATAAGTTGGATATTAAAGAGATCACTCTACTCCTTGGTGGCCTGCTCTTTGCGGTGGTTGGTCACGGTATTTGGGTGGTACGACGAAGCCGGCGTGGTGATTTGAAAATGGACATATCGCCGAAAAATTTCCGCGATGTTGATGACGAGTTAATTCCCGAAGAACCCGCTATGCGCGGCGAGCTACCGAATGGCGGCGCCCGTATTGTTAGCGTGATTGAAGAACCAGAACCACGGCAAGACAGCCTAGAGTTAGAGATTGATCCGCTCAGAGCGCGTCGCGATGAGCGGCAAAAAAGTGCTCAAGCGCGAAAAGAAAAAGCCAAGGAAAAGCACGAGTCGAGGCGCAAAAGCGCGGTCGAAAAACAGCGGCGGGTTGAGCCAGCGCCAGAGCTCGAAAAATCTGCAGACGCATCGTCAGAGCTGGCCGAGCTGATTGTGTTGCATGTGCTGGCTAGCGTTGAAGAGGGTTTTGCAGGAGCAGAGTTAGTTGCGGCGCTGCGCGATCAAGGTTTGCGTTTTGGTGAAATGAACATTTTCCATTACCTAGATGAGGACAGTGGCAGCGCGCTCTATAGTGTTGCAAATGCCATTGAGCCTGGAACATTTGATCTGGCTGATTTACCAGCGCTGCGCTCACCCGGTCTTACATTCTTCCTGCAGCTACCGACAAAAGTTGATGGGATAGAAGCGCTAGAACACATGGTAGAAGCGGTCCAAAATGTTGCTAAAGCCTTAAGTGGGGTTATCAAAGACGAAAATATGAGCGCGCTCACCGGTCAGACGGTGGAACATCTACGTGAAAGAGTCAGCGATTTCGCGCGTCGTTATCTCACCCAACAAGCCTACGAATCGGACACGTGACAAGACAGCATGCTGATGTTGAGCGGCGACTCTCTGAGTTGCGCGCAACCCTGCACCATCACAACCACTGTTACCATGTTCTAGACGCCCCGGAGATCGCGGATGCTGAATACGACGGGTTGTTTGACGAATTACTCAGTCTAGAGGCATCACACCCATATTTAATCACCGAGGATTCGCCGAGTCAGCGTGTTGGTGCTGGGCCTGCTGCGCAGTTCGAAAAAATTCAACATCGACAGCCAATGTTGTCTTTGGACAAAAGTACAGATGCTGATGAACTGCGTGATTGGATGCTGCGCTGCCGCAGCCGTCTAGGCGATGCGAGCGGCTTAGACTTTATCTGCGAGCCGAAGATTGACGGCGTGGCGGTTGCGCTGACTTATCGCGATGGCTTACTGGTTTCGGCAGCAACTCGTGGGGATGGTCTTATCGGTGAGAATATTCTAGCGAATGTACGAACTATTGCCTCGGTACCTTTAAGATTAGTGGGCGCTGATATTCCGCAAGCTTTTGAAGTAAGGGGCGAGATCTATATGGCGCATCGAGATTTCGATGCGTTTAATGAAAGAGCCGTTCAGCAACAGCAGAAGCCGTTATTGAATCCTCGCAATGGCGCAGCAGGCAGCCTGCGCCAACTGGACTCGAGGATCACCGCAAGCAGACCATTAACAATGTTTTGTTACAGCGCCGGGTGGATTGATGGCG
>MDSY01065118.1_pt1 | contig 14572 bp, 18 predicted proteins | sample 811131 | NCBI WGS metagenome assembly MDSY01 (sample SAMN05326643, study PRJNA326480) | marine metagenome | isolation source: seawater | place: Atlantic Ocean: South West | collected 2010 | reverse complement strand
ATTCAAATATGATGGAGTTTCCTTCTGTGAGAAAAGTTGGAATTAATACTGGAATTTCTTTTGGCAAATTTGGCACCGAACTCTTTCTTTCTAACGTGAAAGATTTTTCAAGAGGGGGTACATTGTTAGGATTGCGAGGAACCTATACAATTTCTGAGACTTTACCTCTAACTTTGGGAATAAATTTTGTACAAGATATGAATCAATTTTCTGGGTTGAAAGATAAAGATGGAGACGGATACCCTGATATGTTTGATGATTTCCCAAATGATGATAACCTTTGGAATGACACTGATAAAGATGGCATAGCTGATTTCAATGGTGGTAAAAATGCCCCTCAGGGTGGTTGGGATATTGATGGGGATGGGAACAATATTCTTGATTCAGAGCAGTCTGAAATTAAGCTAAAACCTGAGCCTTTTAAGTCAAGCAATAATGAGGCAGTTGCCTACGGTTTCGGATTTGATATTGGATATCCTGTTTTAAAGAGCAAGGCTTTAAGCCTTGAAATCTACTCTGAATATAATCAATTGACTTTTAGTGAATCAAAAGGAGATACAACTTACTTTCAGAGATCAAATCTTGATGGATTTGGCATCACCGTACCGGGTGTCAGAGCAAGCCTTTTTGGTTTTTTAAACATGAGTTTTGAGTATCGTATTAAGAGCGGATATTTTGTACCTCAATTTTTTGACGGTGGTTACGATCTATCCAGAGTCACAGTTCTAACTACTAATGATCGTGTCCTTGTTAGAACAAAAGATCAAACAATTTTCTCAGACCCATCTTCAAATGAAGATACTAAGGGGATGTATGGATCAGCCTCTGCCAATATTTTTAATCTTTTAACATTCAATGCATCTTATGCAAATATGAAAGCCGATACGACAGAGTTTAACAGCTTTAATGCTTTGCTAAATATTAATGCCCAAAACATTCCTAAACTGAGCGTGGCCCAAGCCTACTACCAAAGAAACAACGACAAAAATCCTTTTAAATTTTCTGAACCATCAGTCAATACAATTTTTGGATATAAAATTGGCTACGCTGTCAGTGAAGGAGTCAATATAATTTGGGATTTTAAACAATATTATAGAGACAGCGGTATACCTGGTGAGGAGGTAGAAGCTGTGAAACAAACAACAATTGAAACGGCTTTTGATTTTTGATGACAAAACAAATGAAAACAGTTTATAGGTATGATGCAAGAGGATCAGGTTTTAAAAAAGCTGCAATGTTTTTAATTATTCTCTCAGCTCTGCTAGCGGTTTTCGGTGTATATTGGGTTTTAACTTTTATCTAGAGAGTCAAAAAATGAATATTTCCATAACATACTGCAATTCCTGAAATTACTTGCCCAGAGCTTCCAGTATGGCAAGCAAGATATTAGATAGGTACGGAAATTCTATTGCGAGCCTATCATTAGTGCCTTCGAGTGGAGGAGTATATGATATCTTTAAAGATGACATCATGATATTTTCAAAAAAAGAAGAAGGACGTTTTCCAGAAATAGAAGAGGTGTATAATCTTCTTGACTCGTAATGTAATTTCACTCCTTTTTTTAACGACTTTTGGTTTAAGTCAAAATGAAGAAATTGTTGAGATTACTAAGCACATTGGATTTACGTTAGACGCTGAGGAAAATAGATATTATGCAGTTTTTAATGATATCTCAAATTTCGAAAGTGCCCAATTTTTCCAATTAGATAATGGACAAATTGAGTCTCGTATTTCTTATCTTGAATTTACACGCACTAAAATATCGCGTAAAAAGTTTGACTTAAAAACTTTTGTTGATTTACAACTAAGACTAAATTTTTTACCTCCTATTACAAAGGATATTCGGGAATCTTATCGAAAAAATCTTACATATTTGCGCACCAAAGAGATATTAAAAAATATACCCGTTGGTCAATTTGTTGAGGTTAATCACGTCAATGGAAAAAAAATAAGAGGCACGTTGCTTAACTTTTCAAAAGACAGGCTTTACATACAAACTCCTATTAATGTCAAACGTATTAAGATTACCTCAATGGAGCGTATTACGTTTCGAGAAAAAATAATCGATCAACCCGAGTTGCAAAAATTGATTTATGCTATTTCAGCATTAATAGGATTTGCTGCCATGGAAGTTTGGAATCAACAAACAAACCCTATATGGGGTTATCGTTGGCATAATAGATTTATTGGGGGAATTTTTGGTTTACTTGCTGGTTCCGAGCTGTATGATACTACTATGATTTTATTGTCAAAAAAAACTAAGTTTGGCTTGTCATCTCAAGAGCTAGAGAAACTTAATAGTAAATAAAATACATTAAATGGATAAAAACGAAAAAAAATTTAAAAAAGAATACCTAGAAGAAAAGCTTCACTTAATTGGGGAGAGACTTAACGATGCTTATGGACAACCACTTTTGGACGAGCTTATTACAAGAATGGAGCGTACCGTTTCTCATTTCAATGAAGAGGTTGATTCAATATTAGATAGTATTCAAAGTCGTACTAAAAATCAACATTATAAACTTGCGACTCTTCGAGGAGATGATCCAGTTAAAGAAGCTTTAAATAAAGACCTTTCGCAAGACAGTGTTTCAGTTTCAGAAGAATCAAAATCCTCTAAAACTGATGATAGCGACAATAAAGAAAAAAAAGGTCGTTTCTCTTTTTTAAAAAGAAAAAATAAGACCAAACAATCTTCATAGTCATTTAGATTCTATCTTAGCTTGCTTCTCGTCAATATATACATTTAGATTTATATTTATTATTTGTTGATTTAATGTCTTATCAGATTCTTTCATTAAAGTATAGGCCTCAGTCATTCAGTGATTTAGCAGGACAAGATCACATAGCAAAGACTTTAGTTAACGCATTTACGAAAGACCGAGTATCTCAAGCGTATGTCCTCACAGGACCTCGTGGTGTCGGCAAGACAACAACGGCCCGAATTATTGCAAAGGCGTTGAATTGCTCAGTCAACGAAGTAGGTAATCCTTGTGGCGATTGTAAATCATGCGATGAAATCACCAAAGGAAACAATTTAGATGTTTTAGAAATCGACGGAGCTTCAAATCGCGGTATTGAAGAAATCCGAAATTTGCGAGAGCAAATTAAGTATGCACCCATGAACGGTAAATACAAAATATTTATTATTGATGAAGTTCATATGCTCACGAATCAAGCTTTCAATGCCTTACTGCGTACACTTGAAGAGCCACCTGCGCATGGTAAATTTATTTTAGCTACCACAGACATTCACAAGGTGCCCTCTACCATAATATCACGATGTCAAAGATTTGATTTTAACCGAATGGGTGAGCCTGTTATTATGAGCCATTTATCAAAAATAGTTAAACTTGAAAATATTAACTTAGATGAACAAACCTTATCTGCAATCGCAAATAAAGCAGACGGTAGTATGCGAGATGCACTTAGTATTCTGGATCAAGTAATAGCCTTTGCTGGAGACAGTATTAATTATAATGAAGTATCTGAAATTATTGGAATCATTCCAATAGACATATATTTCAAATATTCTGATGCATTGAAATCTAAAAATTATCCTCAAATGTTTGAGGTGTTAAAAATTGTTAGAGCTTCTTCTTTTCATATAAACGATTTTATTGATGGACTGAGCGCCCATTTGAGAAATTATATTTTGTTTATGACACCTGAGGGAGATACTTTACTCTCCCTTAACGACTCACACAGAAATCAATATGCTGAAAGTACTAATGGGTGGGATCATAAAGATATTCTTCGAGTTATAAATGAGCTTAACAAGTTTGGCGTGACGGTTAAAAATTCGCACCAACCTCTAATAGGCTTTGAAACCCTCTCTTTAAAACTCATGGAAATGGACAATTCTATTTATATCTCTGATTTAATTAATAAAACAGATATAAATAGCACAGAAAACCCTCATCCTCGCTCAGAACAATCAAAAAATGAAGTTGTAGATGATATATCTGAAAATAATAGGTTAAAAAAGGTCAATTCTGCTGAAAATAATGACTCTGTTGTCCAAGATAGCAAAGATAACAGCCAATCTAATGATCAGCGTATGATTAAAAATGTCTCTTTGGAGGAAATATCAATAAATTGGAAAGAGTTTGTAAGCGTAATAAATTCAGAGAGACCATCACTTGGATCATCGTTAGATCACTCCAACCCAACCGAATTAGATCATAAAAAATTAACTGTTAGCATAAGTGGTCTACCAGAGTTTAGCGTAAATAACCTCAATCACAATAAATCTTTCATTGAAGCCTCTGCATCCAAGTTTTTCAAAGTCGATATAAACTTACATTTCTTGTGGGATAAAGAAAGTTCGCAAGATTTAAATTTATCAGATGAATCTCCTAATATATCTGATAGTAGTGAAAATGCTGATAAAATTGTTGAATCAATAATTGAAGAATTTGACGGAGAAATTTTAAGGTAGGAATAAATGTTTAATAAATCAAACATGTTGGGTATGCTAAAGCAGGCTCAGCAAGCAAAAAAGCAGTTAAAAAAAGTTCAAAAAGAGATTGATCGCATGGTATTCAATGGTTCCTCAAGTAATGAAACAGTTACGGCAACGGTTAATGGAAAATTGGAGATAACTAACTTAGAACTAAGCGATTCCTTCTCGAGCTACAGCACCCGCGAACAAAAAGAATTAATAAAATCCGCTGTAAATATGGCTATTTCAAACGCACAAAAGACATCACAAGAAAAAATGAAATCCGTAACTGGTGGAATGCTTGGTGATATGAAAATACCTGGTTTGTGACTTGAATTCATTTCCTGAATCTCTCAATGATTTGATCGATGAATTTTCACGTTTTCCAGGAATAGGTCGTAAAACTGCACAACGGATGGCTTTTTTTGTACTAAACTCAAATACAGACTTATCAAATGACCTCTCTAATGCAATCCTAACGCTGAAGTCAAAAATACGTTTTTGTGAAAAGTGTTTTGGAATAAGCGAAGATGTAATTTGTATGATTTGCTCTAATCCCTCAAGAGACGATTCTAAAATCTGTGTAGTTGAAAATGCTGCAGATATTTATACTTTTGAAAAAACTAACGTATTTAAAGGTCTTTATCATGTTCTTGGCGGAGTTTTGTCTCCCTTAGATGGCATAGGGCCAGATCAATTGCAAATAAGCTCATTATTAGATCGAGTAAAGCCAAACGATGAAGTATTGGTAGCAACTAATGCAACAATTGAAGGCGAAGCTACTTGCCTTTATATTGCAAATCTACTTGAAGAGAAATCCGTCAAGGTTACTAGATTAGCAAGAGGACTGCCGATTGGTGGAGATTTAGAATTTGTAGATGATGCTACAATAATGCGAGCGATTGAAGACAGATCTGCAATTTGATGACAGTTCCTAACATACTTACTGTTTTTAGAATCTTTTTAACACCTTTTTTTATATTTTTCCTTTTCAACGATTCCGATTTATCTGGCACTTATGCATTAATTATTTTTGTAGTTGCCTCAATTACAGATGCCTACGATGGTCATTACGCCAGAAAGTACAATGTAGTCTCGGAGTCTGGTAAATTTTTAGACCCACTTGCTGATAAGATTCTAGTTTCTTCTGCATTTATATCTTTTGCAATTTTAAAAATAATTGATTTTTGGATGGTGTTTTTAATTATTTTTCGAGATGTGTTTGTGACTTTATTAAGAATGAGAATGAAAAAAAGTAACCAGTCTTTAATTACAAGTAACATTGCAAAATCCAAAACCGCAGCGCAATTAATTATTATTGTATTTACTTTATTATATTTATCTATCTCTAATTCAAATCTTCAAATTTTAATGGGTTTTATAGATTGGATTGAGAGATTTAATTTAGTCTATAACTTAACCTTATTTGTTACTCTCTTCACCATTTTTACTGGATATAGATATGCTTACGATAATTGGGCAGTGATAAAAAAAATAATAATAAAATGAAGATTTTATCAGATTTATTTCTGACAGTTTTTTACATTGGCAAATTACCCATAGCACCAGGAACTTGGTCCAGCCTATTTTCAGTAACTATTTGGTTTCTTTTCTTTAAAACTACGCACCCGTTGTTTTTATGTATATTATCCTGTCTTTTGCTCTTAATTGGTGTACTAGCCTGTAATTATGATTTTAAAAATTCTAACAATCACGACCCTTCATATATTGTGATAGATGAATTTGTTGGGCAGTGGTTTGTATTCCTTTTTATTCCTGTAAATATAGTCAATGCGCTGATTGGTTTTATTTTATTTCGAATTTTTGACATAAGCAAAATAGGACCCGTAGGGTATTTTGAAAGATTAGATAGAGGGTGGGGTGTGATGGCAGATGATGTTGCAGCTGGCATCATATCTTTTGTAATTCTTATGTCTCTTCAACCAATTTTACCATGAAAATTGGAGTACTAACGATTGGAGCTGAACTGCTCAATGGAGCGAGGATTGATACAAATTCTAACTGGATTTCCAAAACCGTCATTGATCATGGTGGTATGGTTGAATTCAACATTAGCACAAAAGACAATCAGTCTTCTATTATCAAAGCCTTAGATTTTTTACTAGATCAGTCTATTGACATGATAATAATGACAGGTGGACTTGGTCCTACCCATGACGATATAACAGCTAAAACCTTGTTCGAATATTTTGATGATATACCTATTTTGGACGAAAAATACTGGAATTTCTTGGTTTCGAGATTTAAAAAAAAGGGATTCAAAGTCTCAGCATTGAACAAAACTCTTGCCCTAAAACCATCCAATGGAAAAATTATTGATAATCCTATTGGTACTGCTAGAGGTTTGCATTTTTCAAGTAACAAAAAAGAAATTATTGCTCTCCCTGGCGTTCCTTCTGAAATGAAGTCAATGATGAGGGAAGCAACTTTACCTATGATTAAGAAAATATCTCAAAAATCCATTCATTCATCCATATTACGAACTACAGGTATAACAGAGTCTTCTCTCTATGAAAAACTTTTTTCCTTAATAAAGCAAGCACCAGATGTTGAATTAGCCTTTTTACCAAGCCTTTTTGGAGTTGATTTACGAATATCAAGTACAGATAATGACAAATTTTCTAATTTTTTAATGCAAGTAAAAATCTTACTTGATGAATTTATATATTCTGATAAAAATCTTGAGCTTGAAGAAGTAGTTGTAAATCTTCTTAACAATCATAACCTCACAGTAGCAACTGCTGAATCATGCACGGGTGGTTTAATTGGTGATAGAATAACCAATACGTCTGGTGTATCAAAGGTATTTAAAGGTGGAATTATTGCTTATAGCAATGAAATCAAGATCAATCAACTTGGGGTGAAAAAAGAAACAATACAAAAATTTGGAGCTGTTAGCATTGAAACAGCGAGCGAAATGGCAGCTGGTGTTCAAAAACTATTTTCCACAGATATAGGTATTTCATCAACTGGAATAGCTGGACCATTAGGGGGAAATAAAGACAAGCCCGTTGGATTAGTATATATCGCAATTTCAATCAATGGAGTCACAACGGTTTATAAAAATAATTTTAAATCAAATCGAAAAAATAACAAAAGGATCACTAGTCAAGTTGCATTAAACCTTGTTCGAAAAGAATTATTAAAATTTTAACAATCTCGCAAGTCAGCTATTCCCAATTGTTTTATTATATACTATTTTTATGTATCGTATTTATATTAAAAATTTAAAAAAACAGGTAATTATCGTATGCCCGAATCAAACGATCAAAAATTGAAATCACTTGAAATTGCAAAGTCACAGATTGCCAAACAGTTTGGCAAGGATGCAATTATGACATTAGATGGTGATAATGAGCTAACATTCCAAGAAAGCATTTCTACAGGTTGTCTTTCTTTAGATATAGCTTTGGGTGTTGGAGGTGTCCCGCGTGGAAGAGTTACTGAGATATACGGACCTGAATCTTCAGGAAAAACTACCCTAGCTTTGCATATCATTGCAGAAGCTCAGAAAGCTGGTGGCTATGCTGCATTTATTGACGCAGAACACGCCTTGGATATTTATTGGGCTGAAAAAATCGGTGTGAATTTAAAAGAGCTACAGGTCCATCAACCCGATAGTGGCGAACAGGCTTTGGAGGTAACTGAAATGCTGGTTCGCAGTAATGCTCTTGACGTTATTGTAATTGATTCTGCAGCTGCATTGGTACCAAGAGCAGAATTGGAGGGTGAAATGGGGGACTCTCATATGGGTTTGCAAGCCAGACTTATGTCTCAGGCTCTAAGAAAATTAACGGAGCCTGTAAAAAAATCAGGAACAGCATTGATCTTTATCAATCAAATAAGGGAAAAAATTGGCGTTGTTTACGGAAATCCTGAAACCACACCTGGCGGTAGGGCTTTGAAATTTTACACTTCTGTTCGAATGGAAATACGAAGGGTTACCACAATTAAAGATGGTCCCGATCCAATTGGAAACAGAACTAAGGTTAAAGTTGTCAAAAATAAAGTTTCAGCTCCTTTCAAGGTCATTGAATTTGATATCATGTATAACGAAGGCATATCCTTTACGGGAGATATTTTAGATTTAGCTATTAAAGCAGAGATTATTGATAAAATGGGCTCCTGGTTTTCTTACGGAGAGAGTAAGATTGGTCAAGGTAGAGAAAATGCTAAGCAATTTTTAATCGATAACGAAAAAGAGAGGAAAGAAATTATTGAAAAAGTAAAAGCCTTCATAGGTGTCAGTGAAGAAAAACCTCAGAAAAAGAGTGAATCATAAAATAATTAAAATTCATCGGTCCTCAAGATATTCGGATCGTATAGTTATCACACTGGACAATAAAAACGTCTTCAGAATTCCTGAGGACGTTTTTGTTTTAAAACCATTACGCGTCGGAGATTTTATCTCCAAAATTGAAATCAAAAAATATGATAAAAAAATGAGACTGCAAGAGGCTAAAGATACTGCTTTCAAATTTCTTTCTTTTCGAATGCGATCCCAAAGCGAAATGAGAAAAAAATTGAAAGATAAATCGTTCTTAGAACATGAAATTAACTATGCAATAGACCTTCTTTTAAAATATAACTATTTGAACGATAAAGAGTTTGCCTTTTCATTTGCTAAGGAAAAAATAAAGTTAAAAAAAATTGGCCCTAAACTGTTGAGCTTTGAACTAACTAGGCGTGGTATTTCCGAAGAGATATCAGCGCAAGTAATTGAGGAATGTTACAATGATAATTCAATATACAAACTCATACGTCACCATCTTGAGAAAAAGAAAATTAATAAAAGGTCAAAGCTAGACATAAAAAAAAAGAAAAAATTAACAGACTTTCTACTTAGAAAAGGATTTAATTGGCAAGCTATAAGTGTGGTTTACAACGACTGGGGCATTCTTTAAAGCTTCTAGCTAAAACTCAATTATTTTTATACACTTTATGTTCTATTGAGAAATATTCATTTGTCATTTTTTTGAGAACTCCAGAAAGCATAATAATTGATATCAAATTAGGAAAAGTCATGAAACCTAATGCAGCATCACCAAAAGCCCACATTGCTTCTAAGGTGGCAATTGCCCCAATAAATACAAAAGTTATGTAAAATACACGATACACAGGTATGGCTTTTTCACCAAAAAGATATTCTGTTGATCTATCGCCATAAAAGGACCAGCTAATTACAGTGGAAATAGCAAACAACAAAACACCAATGGTTATGATTTTATCACCAAAAGGCATTAACCATGACAGACCTTCTTTAAAAGCGAAAGAGGTAAGTAGACTACCATTTAATATTTCGCCAGAAAAAGAAGGGTCTATTCTTGATACATAAAATTCAGTATGTTGCCAAGCTCCAGTAGAAATAATTGTTAATCCAGTTAATGTGCAAATGATAATAGTATCAATAAATGGTTCTAAAAGTGCCACCACTCCTTCACGGACAGGATACTCAGTTTTAGCTGTTGAGTGAGCTATTGGCGCACTACCTTGCCCAGCTTCATTAGAATAAAGCCCTCTTTTAACTCCCCAAAGCAACGTGTTCATAAAGACAATTAAAGTTCCACCCGCAACACCACCTACTGCAGCAGGAGGGTTAAAGGCCATCGAAATAATTTTACCAAAACTTGCAGGAACATCTGTTATATTTGCCAATAAGATTAGAATTGCTGATATAACGTATACGGTAGCCATAAATGGAGCCAAATATGAGGTTACGCTTCCAATTCGTTTAATACCTCCAATTATTACTAATGCAGCTATGCCAGCTATAAATAGACCATTTATAATCTGCTGCACAGAAACACTGTACCAATCTGTTATTTGATGCTTAATAGTAAGAAAGTGATTGGTGCCAACCAATTGTGAAACTTCTGAATAAAGCTGATCTGAGAGAGTAAATGATTGAATAGCATTTCCAGTAGCAAAGGAACATATAACGGTAAATCCTGCAAAAATAATTGCTAACCATCTCCATTGTTTGCCCAGCCCTTTTTCGATGGTATACATGGGCCCACCTGCGGTCATACCTTTGCTATTAAAATCTCTATACTCAACCGCAAGTGTGCACTCAGCAAATTTTAAGGCAGAACCAAAAAAGGCTGTTATCCACATCCAAAATAACGCACCTGGACCACCATAATATATAGCAGTAGCCACGCCAGCAATATTACCGATACCAACAGTGGCAGACAGAGCAGTAGTTAGGGCTTGAAAATGATTTAAATCACCAGCTTCATCAGGATTATCATAATCACCACGAGTTACCCTAAATCCATGTTTTAAATACTTTATTTGAGGAAAACCCAAATTAATTGTAGTAAAAATACCTGTGCCTAACAATGCAACAACCATAAGAGGGACAAGGCTAAATCTTGGAAAAGACCAAATGGCTTCAAAAAAACTAACACCAAATAGGCTTAATAGAAGGATCACAGATCCAAAGAATATTATAGCACCATTTTTCTTACTCATTATAATTAATTCCTGTTTGTAATACTAAATTGAACTATAAAGATTAGAAATAGTTAATTAAAAAATCAATCTATGATATTGTAAATTTAACCCCAAATATGAAAAAATTTACACATGAATAAAATTTGTGGGGTCGATGAAGTGGGTAGAGGATCACTAGCAGGTCCGGTAATAAGCGCTGCGGTGATATTGCCAAAAAATCATGGTTTAAGCGGACTCACTGATTCAAAAAAAATTCCTTCTAAAAAAAGAAAAGAAATATTTTTTGAAATATTGAACTTTGCTGACATTGGTATAGGAATAGTTTCTAGTAGAGTGATAGACAAAATTAATATTTTGCAAGCGACCTACAAATCAATGACCATGGCAATAGAAAATTTAGACGATTTACCACAAAAAATTTTTGTAGATGGTTTTGCAATTCCAACACCAAAATTTGTTACTGAAGGAGTAATCAAAGGCGATCAAAAGATTGACGAAATTTCTGCTGCTTCAATAGTAGCTAAAGTTTGCAGAGATAAATTAATGAAAATGATTGACCCAATATTCCCTGAATTTGATTTTGCTAGCAATAAAGGATACGGTACTAAATTTCATTTGGAAGCACTTAAAGAATACAAAGCTTGTCGAGTTCATAGAAAATCATTTAACCCTGTTAAAAATTATCTCAAAAATGAAATGATTTATAAGCAAAAAATGAAAAAGGAAAACACAAAACTTGAAGCCATTAATGAAGAAATAAATAATTGGTTCACGTCAAAGGGAATAAAGCGTTAATTTAAAATTATGAATTCAAGGATAAAAAAAACATTTGACGAGATAAAATCTCTTTTGATTCTTGTTGTTATAATATTAACTATTAAGGTCACTATTTTCGAAATGTATATTGTCCCCACAGGTAGCATGGAAAACACTATTATGACTGGGGATTTTCTAGTTGGTAATAGATTTGTTTATGGTATGAACACACCTGATAGACTCGGAATTATGGATGCAAGCATTGATGTGCCTTCACTTAAATTCCCTTCTTTTAAAGAACCCAAAAGAGGTGATGTCATTATTTTCAAATTTCCACGAGATCCCCGCCAAAAATATGTTAAGCGATGTGTTGCAGGGCCAGGAGATCTTTTTGAGATAAAAGATAAAGTAATATATATTAACGGCAACCCTTATGATTTACCCACAAATGGAAAATTTGTCATACCTAACCTATTAGATCCATCATACAAGCAAAATGATATTTTTTTAGCTAACAAGGGGAATAAAGACCAGTTCAATAAGCTTATTATTCCAAAAAAGGGTGATTTGATTAAAATCGAAAGTGAAAATCTTCAACTTTTGATACATTTAATGCTTCTTGACGGTCATGATGTAACTTTAATAAGTGAAGGTAAAGAGTATCCTTTTACTATGGACGACCCTAATGAATTATTTAGGCGAAAAAGTATGTTTTGGTTTTTCAAAAGGTCAAATCCCAATAAAATTTTCACAGGAATTACCAAAAATTATTTTCCAAGAGGCCAATTGCTTGTTCCTTGGCAAATAAGTAATCGTCCTAATCCAGATAATTTGCTTATAGATGGTATTCCAATTTCTAATATAAAAGAATATGAGGTTAAAAAAGATTATTTTTGGGCCATGGGTGATAATAGAGATGATAGCTTAGATTCGAGATATTGGGGATTTATACCAAGAGATTACATTCTTGGAGAAGCGCTATTTTCATGGTTTTCAATAAACCTTAATACTGGTTTTCCAAGGTTCAATAGAATTGGTAATGTCATTCATTAGAGCTTGACTACCTGAAATTACGAATTGTATTTTGGTTGACTGATTTAGCATAACATTTGTCAATGAAGAGACTATATTTAATTTTATTTCTTGTCCAGTTTGGGTTTTCACAAGATGATCTGGAGGTTGCAAATTCAGATAGTATTGAAGTATCTACTGCGAATGGTGACACTTTAGAACAAGCCATTCCTAATGATTTACCTTCAATGCTTGACCCATCCATTCCATTGACTATTGATGCAGGGTATAAAGGTTTTCTTTGGGGAAGCGGGCATACAACAAACATTATTACAAGCTTTTCACCTGTTGAAAACATTGATTCTTTATCTAATATAAAGTCCTTTGTAGGAAATTTAGGGCCCGACTCAGCAATAGTTCATTATTTCTTTGCTGACAGTGGATTTTGGAAAGTTGAAATTGATTTTCTAATACAGGAACTAACAGTTGAAATGCAGGTGCAAGATTTTTTGCGTCATGAAAAAAATATATCTGAAGTTTACGGACCACCCTCAAAAATCAATCATAAAGAGTCAGGTGTCTCAAGCACTTATTCTAACCTTCTTGATCAGAAATTTTCAAATGCATTTTACAGATCATCATGGAAAGCCGAACCTGCTGTTATTGATCTATATTTAAATTCATCGGTTTTACTTCCAAAGTCAGATGTCTCTATTTTTTCTGGAAACTATAGCGTTTTAAAGCTTGTTTACTATAATCCAGATTATATGTATTCATCATCACCGGCACCCGCCACAGAAGATTTGCCATCAATTTTTGAAATTTATTAATTCAAAATATCTGTTTTATTTCTTCTCATTTACTTAAAATTTCAGCACTTACATTCATTTTTATTTGTTGCTCAACAAATCCAAGGATGGTTCGTTATCACGAATATTCTGCCCCAAAAAATGAAATTTTAGAGTCTTGTAGAAATATACTACTCTCGTTGGATTATGAAATTGATATGTACTCCACTAAAAGCTATTCTTTAACTACTAAATCCACAAGAGTAAGAAGAACTTTAAGACGTTATGATTATGTAATTTTTTTGCAGGTAACGGATAAAATTGAGGTTCATATCTCTGCAAAAAGAAGTATATTTAGAAGAGGGTCAGAATCCAATCTTGGAAAATATGATATTATTCTTGAGCAAACAGAAGATCGTCTACCAAAATCTATACAAAGAAAAATTTTATATCCTATTCAATATGAATTCAAAAAAAAATTTAAGTGAATCAATAAAATCTCATTTTATTAAAAAAATGTTTATTAATTTTGGATTCATATTTTTAGTTTAGAGTATTAATTTAAATAATTCTATGAGTATTGATTTTAGCAAAAAAGAGCAACGCGAGGGGTATCTTCAAAACAAACTCGATGATCTTTTAGATGGCATTAATGCATCTTATGGACAATCTCTCCTTGACGAATTGATGATTCGATTAGAAGCAACGATTGATGATTTTAATAAAGAAGTTGATGATCTGATGGATTCTTTGAAAAAAAGCTCTGATGAAAAAGAAAAATTATTGCAGCAGATAAAGTCTGGTGAGTTAGATAATGTTGCTACACCTGATGCTTCTCCTGCTGATGAGAGTCCATCCGGTGAAAAGACTGAATTAAGTGAATGGGAAAAAAGGTTAGAGGGTATTAGTTAATTTGAGGTAAAGATGAGTATTAAGGATAAAATAATTTTTGGACTTCTTGGTGTTTTAATCATAGCTGGTATTTATTTCCAGATGTTGGCTGGTGATATGAAGTCTCGCATGACAGAGTTAAATGTTAAAGATATTGAGCATATTGATGTAATTGACAAAGAATTTCGTGAGGGCCTAAGGCAGT
>MDSY01044463.1_pt1 | contig 14577 bp, 21 predicted proteins | sample 811131 | NCBI WGS metagenome assembly MDSY01 (sample SAMN05326643, study PRJNA326480) | marine metagenome | isolation source: seawater | place: Atlantic Ocean: South West | collected 2010 | reverse complement strand
CATGCGATACTCGATCCTACGGCCAAAACCACGTAAAAGAACGACATATTATTATATGCTACTATTATTTAATTACATGACTTTTTAAAAAAACTTTTTTTAAAAAGTCATGGCGAAAAAAAAAGGTAATAATATTTTTATTTTTATCCGAATAAAGTTCCCTGCGGTGAAATGTCAAGGGAACCGAGGAACGCGCCACTGTCCTCTAAGGTTATGGGTTCATCCGCGAAACCTGGTTGGGGTGCGGGAGCATCCACCATTTCTGGTTGGGTCTTGACCTTCTTCTCACCCTTCTTGCCACCGCATCCACAGCTCCCCTTCTTCTTGCTGGCGACGGGTTCCTGTCGAATGTTCATCATACCCCAAACCACGAGGATAAACACCACCATGTGGAGTAAGAGACCCGTCGTGGACGGACACCCAGTGGGAGTCGCGATGCGAGCACCGAAGACGGAGCGCATCAACCGAAACGTTTCAGGGTTGGCCACGACAAAAAAGGTTAGGCCTGAGATGATGGAAGTTATAAGCTTCTCCTCCTGTTTGCGACCATTGCAGCCACAACCACAATCTTTAAAAATGCCCATTGTTATTTATAAGTAACACCGAAAAAAAATATTATTCAGTCTTGAAAAATCGAGAGACTTTTTTTTTAAAAATTTTTTGAAAAGTCATGGCAAAAAAAAATAGTAACTTAGTAATAAGTATGGTGGCCAACCTGCTGGGTGGGATAGTTTTTCTACTCATCCTGGTGGTCATTTTTTTCATCAGTAAGCAGAATGCTGCGTCGAAAGAGAAGATCCGGCAGATGGAAGTTGAAAGAGAGGCGAACATCAAACCGCAGATTCGTCTGGATGAGCTGGTTGTCACCGCGGAACCTGAACCGACGGAAGACTCTGCACCGGGTGATACCAAGGTGTCGACCGCTCGTGTTGAAAAGCCACAAGTGCAAGACAAATGTGGGCGCTCTCCGTTTGACCCTGATAATGGTAAACCCTGCTCGGTGGATACCCCTTCCGCCAATTTAATCGATTTCGGATCCTTACCCCCGGCCCCGGCCCCGGCTCCTTCTCCTGTTCGGTCTCCTGCTCCGGCTCGGTCTCCAGCTCCGGCCCCGGCTCCTTCTCCTGTTCGGTCTCCAGCTCCGGCCCCGGCTCCTTCTCCTGTTCGATCTCCCGCCCCGGCTCCGCCTCCGCCTCCGCCTCCGCCTCCGCCTCCGCCAGCCCCGGCTCCGGCTCCGGACGTTTTGTTATGGGGTATAGTTAAGAAAAAGGATCTTCGTGGCGGGGGGTTTCATCTTCACAAGAATTCAAGTCCGAAACTCCAGGGTACAAAAGCGGAAAAGACAAAAATATGCACCGACAAATGTGCGGATCAGTCTGACTGTAAAGCAGTTGTTTTTGACACGCGTCACAACTTGTGCTGGGCCAAGAGATCCATACATAAATCCAATGAAAAAACAGCGTCGAACCGTGAATATTTTTACAAGTGCGAAGCTGGCAACACCGATTGCAAGACGATAGAAGAACTTTTGAAACCCCCACCTCCACCACCTCCACCTCCACCCCCGCCTCCACCTCCGCCTCCACCGACCGACGGGTGTATGTTCGAGCCATTCAACACTAAGAAAACTTACGTGGGCACACATTCTGATAACTACGTCAATTACTGTAAGGATTTGATAAATACCAAGACTTCGGACTGCAAGAAAAAGTTGTGTACGACGACCCAAGCTAAAAGTGCATGCAAGGAAGAATGTGTTAAACTGACCCCCGCCCCGGCACTTTCAGCCGGCGCCCGCGCTGCCTTAGCGAGCGCCACCAAAAAAGCCGAGGCCGCCAAAAAAGCCGAGGCCGCCAGAAAAGCCGAGGCCGCCAGAAAAGCCGAGGCCGCCAGAAAAGCCGAGGCCGCCAAACCGGTTAACTGCGAAGGGATGTGGAACAATTGGGGTCCGTGTTCTAAAGAGTGTGGGTTCGGGACCCAGAGCATGACATTCGTACAAACGCTTGCACCCAAGAATGGTGGCATGGGGTGTCCACCCACGAAAACGCGACCGTGCGGGACAAAACCATGTGCTACTACCACTACGGCTCCCACTACCACCACTACGGCTCCGGCTCCGGCTCCGGTCTCGAATCCCTCGACGAACGGGAGATGTGGTCGGTATGGAAATAATGACAAGCGATGCCCCGGGAGACAGTGTTGCAGTAGATCTTCTTGGTGTGGTGGAACGCAGGGCACGCGTTCGGCGTGGTGTAGCGGGTCGGGGAATAAAGGAGGTATTAGTCGATATGACGGACAGGGTTAAAGTACTTAAAGATATTGGAGCACTAATATATATAACCACTAAACAACAATGTCGCTCACTATCCAAGATTTCAACGAATTTAACCCCACCACCGTCCAATTTTCGAAGTTCCGTAGGAACAAGAACGGAGGAAAATCGGTGTACCTGAACGCGGGTGACAACAAAAAAATTTACGTTCAATTCCCTTTCATGCGCTCACCGTATGGTCTGAGCGCCTTCACCGACGAAGGTACCGGTCGAACTTCCTACTCACTCGATCTCTCATTTGACCCCGAAAACACCGAGGCCATGGAGCTTCACAAGAAGCTTCAAGAACTCGACGACATCATCGTAGACACTGTCGCCACTAACTCTAAGGAGTGGCTCGGTAAGGAGTTTAACAAGGCTGTGCTCAAGGAGGCTCTCTACAAGCCGATCGTCAAGCCCGGTAAGGAGCAGTACGCGCCGACTATCAAGCTAAAGATTCTCACGAAGCCCGGTGGAGGTTTCGTCCCCGAGTGCTACTCCATGCAGAAGTTGCCAGTCGAACTGGATTCAGTCGAGAAGGGTCAGAAGGTCTGTGCGATCGTCGACCTCAGCCAGATTTGGTTCATCGACAACAAGTTCGGAGTCACCATCCGTCTTCAGCAAGCGCTTTTCGAGCAATCCGCCAAACTTCCGTCGTTCGCCTTCAAGGGCGTGACCTTCCCCGAGGAGGTGGTCGAAGATATCGACGACGACGTCGATGAGATCGAGGAAGAGGAAATGTAGAAAAATAATTTAAAAGAGGGTGTCTCGGTCACTTTCAAATTAGGTATGTAATTAATCTTTTTTTTTCAAATACAATCGTGTCTGACAAAAATGGACCTACGCCTTCGTCCTCGTCCTCGTCCTCGCCTTCGCCCTCGTCTTCGCCCTCGTCCTCTGAGCCACAGCGGCATTTAATTGATTTCGCCTTGCCCGTGTTCCGGGGCTCACTAGTGTAGCTGAATTAGGCGTTTTTGGAAGCATCCGAGGACCCTTGGTAGGCATTAAGAAACCTCCCACGATTCTTGCCTTGGAAACTTGACAAGACCTGTCTGGTTTTATAACGGGACAAGGTGGAGCGGTAGGAAAAACTTGTAATATATCAACTATCTTTTGAGCGGCTCTCGATGGATTCTCGAGAATCTTTTCCTCCACTAAATTTTTCATCCCCTTTGTTGTCCTGGCCCTAAAACCCTGCCTCGCGCCGATCCCAAAAGTATTAGCTATTTCTTTGTACAGTCGTTCTTGTTTTCGGATGTAATGTTGCTGCGCCGCCTTGTATAACTTCGCAATTTTAGCATTCTTGTTTTCTCTTCGGTTTATTATGCTAATATAATTCCCCTCCGGGATTAATTTTCTATAATCCTCTACCCTGGCCATCGTATATAATCTAAAAATATTTTAACTTCGATTGATGCCATTGTTATACCCGTACCTGTTAGGAGGACGCGAAGGTCTTCCCTTTCTCGTCGTGGTGACGCGACGACGCGTGCCGATGGCGCGAACCACGTTCCCACCAGCTTTTGCGGCGGTCGCGCCTGCGTACCCCACGGTTCGAGCGGCGGTTCCACTCGCACCGAGGACCGCTCCAGCTGTAGAACGCACGACTCGACCGGTCATTCGAATCGCGGCTTCTCTATTTTTTGATTTGTTTGTTCTACCCTGACCGATACATGGAGGTTGAGTTGGCATCTGAGAGATGATAGAATTGATCTTCTTTCTGAACTGAGGTCGGGTGACGTAGTTGGCACCGAAAGCCTTGGGTACAGTCGAAAGCATCCAGCTCCTATAGTTCGTTCTGTACCTGACGTTAGCGGCGTTGTAAATCTGTTTAAGTCCGTCACTCTCAGTCACCTTACCATCCTTGACTTTTTTTGAGATGTCGTTTATCTTCGATTTAGAGACATAATTGTGATATTTTCTGACTTTGATACCGAATGTCATATATAATATCTTAAAATATTTTTGTTTGTAGATACTATAATATGTTCCTCGTCCTCGCAGTGATAGCGATAATAATTCTCTTACTCATCCTAATGCGCAGCAGGAAGACTTCGTCAGGGGGAGGAGGTGGTGGCTACACCGTTTACGGGACCATGGGATGTGGATGGACTCGTAAGCAGTTAGACTACTTCAAGGATGCGGGTATGTCTTTCACCTTCGTCGACTGTGACTCGGAGGATTGTCCTGAAATGGACGCATTCCCTACGACTGTAGACGCCTCTGGTGAGGAAACCGTTGGTTTCAAAGAATTTTAGATACCACGGACAACCTGAATGGAGAGGGAGAGGATGAACGCGTCAAGTAGCGACTTGATGGGCTTGAGAACGTCGATGTGCTTGGACAAACTACGGTTCCACACGAGGCGGAGGATGAATGTGGAAATGAGCAAGTTGAGCACGAAGACGAGGATTTCCTTGACGACTTCGGACTTGTTTCGGGTCTTGGTGAAGATTTCCTGGAGCATGGTTTTATTATGTTACAATATTTTTTTCCTGGGTAAATATAAGGATGAAAACCAAGGTTCTCCCCCTCAGTGGGTCCGAAAAAAGGTTCACCAATAGGAGATGGGGGTCCAAACGGGGGGTTGGTAACAATAACTGTTATGCGTACGCCATCAACGATTTCGAGGCGTACCGGTGGCATAAATCCATACCGGGAGACCGTTCCGGCCTGAGTAGCATCTCTCACAACTACACCCACTGCACAGATCTTCCTCGCCGCGTTATTTCGGACAACCCAAAAAAGGTCTATAAGACGAATGCCTCCACAAAATGCAAGAAAAACTACTACAAAATGATGATGTTTGTCTCGCCTGGTCGGCCCACGAATTACATCCGCCAAGGTGATTTCCACTTCTATAAACAACACGGCGTTATCGAATACAAGGTAAAGAAAGGTGATACCCAAAAATCTGTCGCCAAATTCTTCAAAGTACCCGAATCCCGGATCAAGCGTGCCGGCCCGTTTAAGGTGGGTAAACGTATAATATTCAAAAGTAATATCTGGAGTCACAAGCGTGGTTGGGCCACGGGTCCTCTCCTGACGGACGCGATGGGTAAGGTGATCAAGGATCCAAGGAAGGCGTCCAGGAATTACCCCAGCCTGAGTTATGAGAAGTATTGCAGCTCATTCTGCGTCAAAAATAGAGGAATCAAGGTCGGCCCGACTCACACCAAGGTCGGAAAGAAGTGAATCTAGATCCAACAGATTTTCAAAATCAAAATTTATATCGAATAAATCTAAGACGTCAAACACGGATTCCTGATTCAACGTCACAGTGTCTACAACCTCTGTGATGTTATTCTGTATCTGAACAGTGACCCTGAACTTCGATGTGTCGAACACCTTCCGGCACAGCGGACACGTGTTTTTTCCCCTTTTTTTCCATTCCTCGAGACAGTGCGTGTGGAACAGATGGCCGCATCGAAGTCCAGTGTTGTTTCTTGTCGGCCGGACTTCGTTGAGACATATACTGCATGTCTGCATTGTACCTATTGTACATTAATTTTACTTTTTTGAAGTTAGTACGCGGATGGTGTCTTGAGGAGGGGCGTGTCGCATGTGATGCACTTTCCGGAGCCCTGCTGCGCCCGCACCGGATCCATGACGGTTGGTCCCTGCTTTTGAAGAAGCTGGCGGAAGGAGTAATTATCCTCGAGGCTGATGCCGTTGGATTTCATAATGTGGTTATTCAGGAGCTGCGCTGAAGATTGTACGGTGAAACACCGGCCGTCGGCCATACCGAGACGCTGGGACATTTTATTATTATAACATCAGAAATTAATTCTATCATTACTGGTCGTGTACATCCAGGATTCAAATCCCTTGTCGCGGAGGTGTTTAATCATGTCATCCACCTTGTATCCGAGATAGACACCAAATAGATCTTTTTCCTGTGTGGGAGACACCCGAATTTCGTCATTCTCGTTTATGTGTGAGTTGATGATGTTATAGGCGAACGCAATCTCCTTCAAGGTAGTTGCTCCTGTGATGATAATTTTGCCTGTGCTGAAGATGGAGGTGGTGACCATCTTCATATCTTCGCTGGGCTTAAATTTAATTTTCACAGCGCTGTATTTATCCGGCTCGAAACTGACTTTGAAAACGTCGCCGTACGCCGCGAACCATTGATAGACCTTTTTAAGGTTGATGTCGTAATTTAATGAGAAATTCGAATTGATCATCACCACTCGAAACGAATCGATCGGAAGGTCGATCTTCAAATCCAGGAATGTTCTCAGGATATGGGTCACTTGCGCGATGATGCGTCTGCAGTCGAACAGGTCACAACAGCCCGCGACTTGAACGGATCCATTCGGAAATAGCTTGACGCTCTTCGTGCTGTAGGTGTCTTGGTAGGTCAGTGTGATCTGGTTGTAGAATGTGGTCGGCTTGACTGTCCACTCGAAACCACCTTCTGTGCTTCCGGTGCGGCGCATTTTGTACGAGCCCATCTTCTCAAACGCCCACTTGAGCTTCTTGATGTCTATGTTCTGTCCGAAATTGGAGACCATCGTGATGGTCGTGACCTTCACCCATGAGGGTTTGTCGTAAAGATCGGAAAGGTCTTTTCGTATGTCATCCAGTGTGAGGAGATACGAAAAGCTGTTGTTGGCGATCGCTTCGTAATTGGTCATTTTAATTTTTTGGGTACCATCGATTTCCCTAGGGTTTCATTTCGCAGCACGTATATTCATATTTATACACACCTTCCTCTCCGGGTAAAGGAAACGGCGGAATTTCGATTTCCTCACCTGTTTTTTTTCCATCGTTTTGTTTCTGTCTGACCCTCTGCTCCGCGGCGGCGAGATTCCTCTTGGCGAGGTTAAGCTCATTGTACACCACCATTTGCTCAACCTCTGGTTTGTCGGACAACATAGCCAGTCGGTCTTCGAGCGCTTTGATATCTCTTTTCAACTGCGCCGTCTCTTTGTTTATTTCTGCGTTTATTCTCTCACGCTGCTCTTTGGTCTCTTTGTATTTACGTGTTTTTCCACCGGACTTCAGTTGAAATCTTGTGATGACGTGATTAGTGGGACACTTTACTTCTAAAGACTGGAGTCCATCACTGGCCGACACCAAATTCTCGGGTTTGAGTGCGGCGATATTTACACTTGTCCTCGGGGGTAGGCATTTCCCACTGGTGTACTCGTCCAGGCACTTGTATGTGTATTTGGTCGAGTTCTTATATTTATTACCGGGAACCTCCTTGTATTCGTATCTGAAACTGTTGAGTGGGGTATCACCCTTGGACGTGTAGTTGGCCCTTTCCTGTTTTCGCGTCACGTCCTCCTCTGAATCGCCGTCCACGCCTGTGTTATCGAATCGGTTCGTCCCTCCCACGTCGCAGCGCACATTGTGCCTATATAAAGTGCGTAAATCTATGTTCACGTCCATCCTTTGATTCACACCATCGCCCATATCGGCGAGTGTGACGGCCGGTGTTTCGGTAACCTCTCCGTCGGTATTCGTGGAGATACCCCCGAGGCACGTGTATTCGTATTTGTACAAATCCGAACCACAAGGAAGGAGTTTGAACCCAGTGATGGCTCCACCCTTGCCACAATCGACGGGGTCTGGGAATTTGTAAATGTTCGCGGCGCACTGAGTGTTCTTAGTGAAATACCTGAACTTCCTTCCTCTCCTCTGTTGGATGAGCGCCGCCATATCCTCGGCTTTATTCTCGTTTTGCGTGTCGTAAATGTCCTGTCGGGATTCCTCCTCTTTGTACAGCGCCGAGAGTTCGTTGCGATACGCCTGTAGCTCATCCTCCCCATCCTGGAGGGGATCGTACTCATCTTTTTTCGCGTCCATTATAAAATCGGCCGCACCCTCCGGTAGGATCTTTTTCAACCTTCCCGTGATTTCGGGGTTAGAAGACGCACCTTTCACCGTGACCGCTGAGAGCAGTGAGCAACACAATCCTACGGCGATCAGTGCTGCTGTGGCCATTAATATAGTTAAAGAAAATATTTGCTTTTAAAATATATGTCTTTAAACACCTTGACATCCGCGACCCGCGTGTACGACATCGAGTCCGATCTTGATTACGTCGAAGTTGTCTATAAAACATGGAGCAAGAAGAAGCATGAGTACACCACCTTCACTGACTATCTCAACACCCAGCCTCTCGGTGATTGGACTCGTATCAAGTGTAAAGCCGATTATTACAAGTTTTTAGACGCTATGGTGGTGAAAACGGTGGAAGTGCGCCAGCGCATGGCTGAACTACAGCTGGAGCACACCCTGTATACGGGAAGTCAGGAACCTCGGTTTTACGTCCGGTTGATAAACGCCACGAAAATCTTAGACCCTACTTTTCAACCACCCCGAATCGACATGGGTTGCGACTGGCAGGTGGATTTCATTACAAAGTTTTGCAAAAAGTCTATCCCCGCCGCCGTGCAGGGTTGCATTTCGAAGAAGCGCCTGGAGTATTTTACCTCCGTAATGCGTACACTGACATCAGAATAATCGCCACGAGACCGATCTTCATTGAATCGGGAACCGTGTACGCCATCTTCTTCGAGACTCCAACGCTGACCTTGGGTTTGCACGGTATTCCATAATCTATGTTGCGTCGAGGGTGAACAACTTTATTCATAAACGCCTGTTCACTCTGCTTGGTGCACAGGTTCGTTTCACAGAACGGGCTCATCTCAACCTTGTGTATTTCCGCCACGGCGATCTTATCCAGGATGACCTGTTCGCGGTCACTCGGTCGCTTCGGAGTTATGGAATCCTTATCATAATACTCTTCGATCTCGGTCCTGTCCGTCATTCGCCACGCTCCTGGTGGCTCGGAGACAAACCGGTTTATTTTATTGATTGAATCCTTCTCGTCGAGCATTCTTATGATTATCCCAGATTATATTTTTTAGTGTGAACCTTTGACTGGTGATAGTCCCACATCTGGTCAAGATCTACGCCCAACATGCACGCCAGTTGAAATAGGTAACTGAACACGTCTCCCATTTCGGCCATCACATCTGTTCCACGATCCTTCTTCAGGTTTGTCTTCTTGAAGTGTCTCTTGTACTGACGGATGGCGGACGCGAGTTCGCCAACTTCCTCTGTGAGTAGAAGCCAAACGGTATCGACTGGAGCCCTGTCCCATCCCTTGTCCTTGCACACTTTTTCCGTTTCGTATTTGTAATAATTCAAGCTCATATCTTATACAAATTTAGACCACACTCTTTAATTGATTCCGATTTGATTCCTGGGAAGCTTTTTCCCGGCCGTACTGGTGTTCACCGGTCTGTCCATTGGCTGAGAAATCGTGTCGATTTCTTTAGCGTAAGTCATAAACTGGGAAACGCCGGTCTGGATCTGTGATAGAGACGTTTCGATCACATGGATGTTCATATTCTTCACCTGCGCCTCTACGTCGTTGAAGTGGTCACCGGAGTTGCTGATGAACGTGGCTCGCATTATGGAGTAGAGGTCGTCGGGGTTTTGGTAATCTATGGCTATACCGCTACGCATTCTGAAAGTTTGTCGGATACCACGTTGGATCAGGTCCTTGTTGAAGGCGCCGAAAAACAGTTTGTTGAGAGGGGTTTCCGTCTGCTTCATGGAATTGAGGTGCAGCATATTATTAATATAGCCGAACAAAAAAAATGTTGACAACTATTAAATAAAATGACGCCTCTGAACCCAGTCGACTTTTCCAGCTTCGACTCCAAACCCAACAGCGTCGACGACATCTCCTGCAATTCACCAACCTGCTTCATCGCGTCTTACCCACCCGTCAGTAAGCCCGGTGAAATTGGACCGTATTATGTGAACACCTACCTGACTCAACCGGATCGTCGGTTCGAAACCCTCGGTCCCGCCACCGTGAGGAGTGGCGACGTTGAAAAATGCATGAAGTAACTTAAAAAAACTGACCAAAGTATATATAATGAGGGTCATTAAACGCTCAGGTCGTACTGAAAACATGAAGTTTGACAATGTTACCAGTAGGATCAAGAATCTCTCCAATGGACTCTCAGTGAATTGTGATTCATCCAAAGTGGCCCAGCAGGTCTTCTCAAGTATGTACGATCAGATCACGGCTCAAGAGATCGACGTGCTCAGCGCCGAGACCTGCATAGGAATGATAACCATTGACCCTGATTATGAAATACTGGCGACCCGAATCACCGCCAGTAACATCCAGAAGGTGTGTCCCAACAACTTTCACCTCGCCATGCGAAAGCTTCAAAAGGCGGGGGTCATCACCGACGAGGTTGTCGAGGTCGCACAGCGGGTCAAGGAAAGCATCAAGTCAGACCGTGATTTCGATTTCGGATACTTCGGCCTGAAAACCCTGGAAAAGGGGTATCTCCAGAGAGTCGAAGGTAAGTTGGTCGAAACACCCCAGTATCTCTTCATGCGTGTTTCGATCGGCATCCATGGATCCGACGTGGATTCCGTTTTGGAGACGTACGACATGATGAGCCAGGGGATGTTTATTCACGCCACGCCAACCCTGTTCAACTCCGGCACCCCTCGGCCACAGATGTCTTCTTGTTTTCTTATCGCGAACAAGGGAGACTCCATCGATGGTATTTATGAAACTCTAACTGAGTGCGCACAGATCTCGAAGTGGGCTGGGGGTATCGGGATGCACGTCCATGATATCCGAGGTAACAAGTCGTACATCCGTGGGACAAACGGTCAATCCGACGGAATCATCCCGATGCTTCGAGTGTTCAACGCCACCGCGCGCTACGTCAATCAGGCGGGTCGACGCAAAGGCTCCATAGCCGTGTACCTCGAACCCTGGCACGCTGATATAATGGATTTTCTCGAACTTCGTCTCAACCAAGGTGACGAGGAGGCGCGTTGTCGCGATCTTTTCTCAGCCATGTGGATTCCTGACCTGTTCATGAAGCGCGTCGAAGAAGGTGGCGACTGGTCGCTGTTCTGCCCCGACAAGGCGCCCGGTCTTTCTGATTGCTACGGCGACGAGTTCGAAGCGCTCTACGCCAAGTACGAGGAAGAGGGACTTGCGAACGCGACCGTCCCGGCGGCTGACGTTTGGAAGGCTATTCTCAAATCCCAAACAGAGACTGGCACCCCCTACATGGTCTATAAGGACGCGTGTAACGCCAAGAGTAACCAGAAGAATCTGGGCGTCATCAAGTCATCCAACCTCTGTACCGAGATCGTAGAGTACACAGACAAGGACGAAACCTCCGTGTGCAACCTGGCGTCCATCGCGCTTCCCAAATACGTCAATAAGGAACTCAAGACGTTCGACTTCGAGAAGCTTCATGAAGTTACCAAGACTGTGACTAAAAACTTGAACAGGGTCATTGATAGGAACTTCTACCCAGTCGAGACCGCGCGTAGGTCCAACATGCGCCACCGCCCGATCGGATTGGGAGTCCAAGGCCTCGCCGACGTGTTCATCCTCTGCGGCCTTCCTTTCGACTGCGAAGACTCGCGTACGCTGAACGCCCACATCTTCGAGACGATGTACCACGCCGCGCTAGAGTCTTCTTCGGAACTTGCTGAAGTTGACGGCTCGTACGAGACGTTCGACGGTTCGCCGGCGTCGCAGGGTATACTCCAACCTGATATGTGGGACTCCCCCGCCAAATTCAGTGGTAGGTACGATTGGGACGCTATGCGCCAGCGCGTCAAGACGAAGGGGCTTAGGAACAGTCTTCTGATGGCACCCATGCCCACTGCTTCTACCGCACAGATCCTGGGTAACAACGAGTGTTTCGAACCGTACACGACCAACATCTACCTCCGACGCACTCTCGCGGGTGAATTCGTGATCGTGAACAAGCACCTCGTCGAAGCGCTGAAACACCGTGGTCTCTGGTCCAAAGAAATGAAAGACCTCATGGTTAAAGCCGGTGGAAGTGTACAAAACATCGTAGACATCCCCGATGATATCAAGAAGCTATATCTCACTGTTTGGGAGATTTCTCAAAAGGCTATCATTGACATGGCGGTGGACCGCGGAAAATATATCTGTCAATCTCAATCTATGAACCTGTTCATGGAGAGCCCGACCCTTTCGAAGTTATCGTCCATGCACATGTACGCGTGGAAATCTGGTCTGAAAACCGGGATGTATTACCTTCGATCAAAGGCCAAGGCTCGACCCATTCAGTTCAGCTTAGAGCCCGACTGTGTCGCGTGTTCCGCTTAGAGAAATCAGTACTACTATAAATAATAAGTATGGACAAGGCACTGGAAAACATTCAGATAAATGATTACAATAACAGAAGGATCGTAATCGCCACGAAGGCGGGCACGCCGTTGCGCGTGCAGTTTCCGCGGATGTACATGCCCTTCGGTGTTTCCGGGTTTGTTCCTGAAATCGGACCGACCAAGTATAATATCGACTTTGCCATCAAGGGCTTCGACGAAGATAGCTACATGAAGAAGTTTTACGACGCCACACGAGCGTTGGAAGACGTAGTCATCGACGCCGTCGCGCGACAGAGTGAATCCATATTCGGCAGTGTGATGACCAAGGAAGAACTGAAACCGATGTTCAATTCCAACATCAAGGAGTCGCCGGGTCGCGAACCCAAGTTTCGCGTCAAGGTTGACACCACCGTCGACGACAAAATCAAGGCCAGCGTGTTCGACGCGGATAAGAACCTCATACACGACGAAGTCACGAGCGGACTATATTCAAGAAACTCAGGTCATGCTACCATCGAACTTGGTAGCGTGTATTTCTTGAACAAGAAGTTCGGGTGCACGTATAAGCTGCACCAGTTGATTGTTTATGAACCCCAAAACTTGAAGGGGTTTCAGTTTAAGAACGTTTAATTAAAAGAATACTATATACTTTCTGAGCCTCCTTAAGAAGTTGTCCCTGTATCTTGACGAATTTCTTAGGGTCCATACCCAGTTTAATTTTTGCGACTTTTACACTGTCCTGCCACTTAGAAAGAGTCATCTCTTATACACGTAGATTATTTTATATTACGCGCAGACCATCTTCTTGTACTCCTTGGTGCCCTTAGAGGGAACGCGGTGGAACTTTCCATCATTGGAAGTCTTGGCCTTCTTGAGGAAGGCCAGGAAAGGGTGATCCTTCTTAGGGCTCATGGCGGCCTTGGACTTCTTAGAAACCGCCTTGGAGATGATTCGACCATCCTTCATCTTCAGATCCTTCTTCTTGAGACCTCCGGACGTCTTGTCAGCGTTGCCGTGCCAAACCTGGGCGCGAGAACCGATCATTGTTGTTAGTTATCTTAAGCGCGGAAAATTTTTTTGATGTCCATAATCGAGATCGAGGCTGATGGTTGTCGATCGCCTGTGGGAATTTGATTTTTGATCCTCGTGTCGTTGAGCACCTCGGAGCATATGATGCTCTTGTGACCTTGTAATTTCATCATCTCCTCCTCCACGCTCACGAATCGACACGATTCTTTGTAGATCAGCTTCTTGACGTGGACGACGTGGTTCTGACCCATCCTGTGTGACCTGCCTATAGCCTGAAGCTCCGTGGCGGGATTCCACGATGGACCCGTTATGTAGACCCTGGTAGCCTCCTGGAGGTTGAGACCGACTCCCCCACACTTGATTTGGATGATGAAAATCGAACCCTCGGGTGACTGTTTGAAACTGTCGATCTGCGCGACGCGACCATCCTTGGAAACCGAACCATCCAGCTTAAACACGTGGCGCCTAGTCGCAAAGTGCGCCTGAATAAGGTTCATCTCACCCCTGAACTGACAGAAGATGAGGGACTTCTCGTTGGGGTGTTCCTCTATCATGCCAAAGAGCGTCTCCATCTTTTTAGAGCGACCCTCCCACTTGATAGCTTCGATCTTATTCTTGAAGGCCATCCCGTCGTAGTACATCTGTGGCCATATCATACACTGACGCGCGCGTAACAGGCACTCCAGGATGATCATATTCTTGTAACTAGAGGTGCTTCTGCAGGCTTCTTGGATCGTACCCTGCGCTTCAAGGAAAACATGTTGGTAGAGTGCCATCTCTTCTTCGTACATATCCAATTCAACGTTTTCGAATTTGCACGGTGGAAGCTGGAGTCGGGAGTTAATCAGTGCCAAATCCTCCTTGGTCCTTCTGAGGATGTAGATGTCCCTGATCTCGGTGTGCTTGTACTGCACAAAGTTCTGGTCCAGACCCAAAAACATGCACAGACTGATGAAATCGTCCAACGAGTTGTACACCGGTGTTCCTGTGACAATCCACCGGATGTCGGTGTGAAGCCTGTGAATATTTTTGAAATTTTTGGATTTGCGGTTCCGAATCTCGTGCGCTTCGTCCAAAAT
>MDSY01015035.1_pt1 | contig 14579 bp, 13 predicted proteins | sample 811131 | NCBI WGS metagenome assembly MDSY01 (sample SAMN05326643, study PRJNA326480) | marine metagenome | isolation source: seawater | place: Atlantic Ocean: South West | collected 2010 | reverse complement strand
TTTTAGGTCTGATGGTGGAGCCGGCGCTTCGGAAAAACTAGTTACGGTATCCCAAGAGCTTATTGCTGATTACTTTAGTGAATGTTTCTTTGAACATGATCTGATATTGCCCTATGTAGACCATAACGTGTCCCCCATTTACCAATCAACATTACACGACTATGCAAAAAATGCCCCATTCAATATTGGTATGACCGAGATGATGAAGGTTAATTGTGAGAATCCAGTTAGTTTTATTGGGTCGGGAGAGCTGATAATCTCTGAAAGCGAGGAGGATAACGCCCTTGCTGTTTTAATAAGTCAGATCGATTATATCCGTAACTTGAGCAGTGTTGACACTGTTGTTGAGTTTCGTGCTGAGGTTATGGAAATAGTTGAAGGGCTGGGATTTACCGATTATGCCCTAATTTGTAAGACCGACTTAGGGACGATTGATGCAGCACACAGTTCACTGTCAGAAAAGTTATTTATGTCTTATGAAAATGAGGGCTACTGTCGTTTCGATATGGTGCTCGATTATATCAACTCTGGCATTGGTAAGCCGATACTGCTATCAATGATTAGAGACGCAGTAGAGAATTCGCCGGTGAAGACATTTACCCTACAGAAGAATAGTGAGATTTTATCGCTCTATCAGCAACGCTTATGTCATTCCTGTAAAAGGAGCAAGTAAGGACAGTCACGATCGAGGCGTATTAACAGTTATGGCTATTGGTATGGACGACGGTGAATTCCGGGTGAAGTGCGAACGCTATGGTCCATTATTAAAGGTTTTAGCGGATGCGGTCAGCTATATCCATGAACAACGATTCAATCACACCAGGCCCGACGGCGAGATTAAACCGAAAGCCTTGCGGTTGCTATCGACTATGGCCAAATGTGATCTGTCATTGGCGGAGGCGGCAGATCAGTTGTGTATCAGTCTGGATACGGCGAACAAACATATGGCATTGGCAAAACAGGCTTTAGGAACCGGATCACAGGCCCACGCGGTCTATCTTGCAATCAGGAAAGGCCTAATACAGTTATAAAAAGAGTCGATACAGGCTTTGGTAAGGCGAAGAGAATAGTTCCAGGGAGGAACGTGTCAATTATGAAAGCACTTGTAGATCAGTACCAGAGAACTCTCGTTAGCTTTTTTATGCGCAGGTCACGTAATACATGGGATGCAGAAGAGCTTACACAAGAGGTATTTTGTAAGATTTGGAAGCGTCGCGACATCGCTTTGAGTGATTATAGCGATGCCTATATGTTTACCATTGCTTGGAGTGTTTTGCGTGACAGATTACGTCGCGAAAAAGTCAGGCATCATGATATGCATATTGAGTACGATGAAGGGCTAGCGAGAGAGGATCCAATATCGCCCCAAGATATAGTCCGAGGTGAGGAGCTCTATGAGTACTATTTAAGACTGCTTGAGAGTCTCAGTCCACGGGTTCGTGAGGTATTTATACTCAGTCGTTATGAAAGCTTAACCTATGTTCAGATAGCCACGCATTGTTCGATCAGTGTAAGCGCTGTCGAGAAATATATGATGATCGCACTAAAGCGTATGAAGAAAATTTTAAAGGAACCACGATGATCAAAAGCAGCGACGAGCCGGTTGCGAGTATTGACGACACTTGTATCGAAGACCAGGCAGAGAAGTGGTTTGTTCGAATGGGATCCAGTCATGTCAGCGAGCTTGAATCAGCCAATCATCAGGCATGGTTAGAGGCTGATCCCGAGCATCAGCGCGCCTATGAGAAGTTACAGGTCATGTGGGATATTAGCGGGCGCTTTTCCAACACCACAGAAATTATTGCTGTGCGAAAGAAAGTTCGTAGTAAATACTCGCCGCCGACCGATCGCTCGGGGTTACTAAGTTTTCTCAGAGGTGGATGGAATCATGCTGCTATTGCAGCTTCATTTGCCCTTGTCGCTCTTGATGGCCTGCACTTCGGCTATGACAAGACCACTCCTCAACAGGTGATTGGTGATGTGTATGAAACCCGTATTGGTGAGAGCAAAGAGCTTATTCTTAGCGACGGTTCAATTATTTTCCTCGACACTCAGACTCGCATCGTTGCCGACTTCTCTACTCAAGCGCGACATATTAGCCTTGAGCGCGGTCAGGCCCATTTTGATGTGGCACACGATGCAGATCGCCCCTTTAGCGTAATGGCCGGCATCGGCAAGATTACCGCTCTAGGCACCGCCTTCGTGGTTAAGAAAACACCCACTGACGTCTTGGTGACCCTGATTAAGGGGAGAGTGGAGGTTGCACAACAGAACCAAATGACCACCATAAGTCATGCTCCCTCTCAGCCGGATCATATAGGCCAGCAGCTGGCCTATTCGAGAAAAGGTATCTCAAAAGCAAATATCGTCGATATTCCCCAGTCTGTTGCATGGCAAAAAGGCCGCTTAGTATTTGAGAATCACACCCTTGCCCAAGTAGTCTCGGAACTAAATCGCTACTCGAAGAAAAAAATTGTTATTGGTGATCGTTCGCTAAGGGTCATCCGAGTGACCGGTGTGTTTAATGTGGGTCCCGATGGCAACGCACTACAAGCACTGCAAAACTACTTTTCACTCCAGCTGACTACCGATCAACGCGGTAATCTAGTGCTTATACCCGCTGACAGCAATGCCATATCGGCAATCGGCACTGTCAAACCGCAGGTTTAGTAAATCTCCTAATGATAGCCAATATTTAGCGTTTTAAAGTTAAGCCCTCTAAATACCTCCCTTTGACTTGCGCCAAGCTTGACGGGAAATCATCCTTCCAATGCTTTTCCAGTTCGTATTTTTCTCTACACTATTTAGTGTCGGTGTAGTGACTTGATGGGCGAAAGTTATTGGGCTGCGCTGCAGGTATTTGCCGTGAATATTTTTGTAATGATCTTGAAGAAATAACTCAACATACCGAGATATATTCGACAGTAGATGCTGGCTAATATAATTGATCATGGGTGCCGAGATTACCGCTGCCGCAAAGCGCTGATCCTGACTGATTAGCCAAGCGCCAAGATAGCCACCGTAGCTGTGGCCAATCAAGCCGAGTCTTTTAGGGTCGCTAAATCCCTTATCAACCAGATAATCTAGGCCTGCAAGACAGTCGCGACTGTCAGCGCCACCAAGGTCACCCAGCACCTTTCGACAGTAGTCTTGCCCTCGTCCAGCGCTGCCTCTGGGGTTGGGCATAAACACCGCATAGCCCTGTTTTAAGAGCATTAGTATATGCAGGCGTCGCCCCCAACCAGTGGGGTCGCCACTGCCATACCGGGCCTCCATGCATATCCATCACTGTGGCATGGGGTGCCGGGGATTTGGGTTGCAGTAACCAGCCTTGAATCTCGAGACCATCGGCGGCCTGCCAGCTGACTTTTTCGATTTTATGAATCACCTGCGTCTGTAGTTGGTAACCCTGATCAAAACTTTTTAGCCGATGATAAAGCCCATTGCTGATGCGGCCTATTTCCGGTGCTCGCTTAAAGCCCTCGGCGATAAATAGGCAATCTCCGGGTCTCAGGCTACAGATTTTTATATAGTGCCCAGAGCCGCTGATCTCACTGCTCTGCCACAGCTCCCGGGGGGCTCTTATAGTCGATTCGCCGGTGATTTGATGGTCGAGAATAAGGGTGTCAAAGCCACGTTGTCCTGCGGTGAGTAATCGATTTTCTGAAAGCCATTGAATGGAGCATATATCCACATTATTACTGTCAATCTGGCGGCTAACCTGGGTATTGATATGGATGGTCAATAGATCCCCAGCCACCACGCCTCGGTCACTGCTGATAGCTGATACCAGCGCCAGAGTTTGGCCCGATGGTGAGGCACTGAGATAGGCGATTTGAGCCCTGGGTTTATAGAGCGTCTCTGCGACCCCAGAGTGGGGATGAATATGCCGCACAGTTGCCGAGTACCACGCTTCTTCGCCGGGTTGGTCTGAGGCAATGGCGGCGATACCACTATTGCCGCACCAGACGGCTTCCCAGATATTGATGCCTAATGTTGGGATCCGGCGCAACTTCTTACTGGCTAACTCATAGATCCACAGATGCCGCCAGCGATAGCCTTCATCGCCAGTGCCGACTTGAGGCATCCAGTCTGAGTGTTTCTCGCTGTATTGCTGACTGGGAACCGCGCCTTGGCCGCTGCCTTTATCGGCACCATGCCCAGCCACGGTCATAAGTATCGAGCCACCGTCCGGTGACCAGCAGAGTTCTTCAATCCAGCCGGCAACCGCAGGGGGCTTGGTAATAAGGCTATTGCTGATGTGCAGTAGGGACAGTTGAAAGTTATCACCGCCATCCCGATCTGAGAGAAAGGCGATATGCTGGCCGCAGGGTGAGTATACTGGGCGCCTCTCAGGGCACGAGTTCCCAGTTAGCGCACTGATATAACTTGTCTGAAGATCAATGTGAAAGATGCGTTGGGCTGCGGATTGACCCGCTTGGTTGCTGCAGATGCCGGTAAAAAGAGCGCTGCGTCCATCCGGAGAGGTATTCAGTTGCTGAGCTTCCACTATGCGCTGCGAATTGGCCGGCCAAATATCTTGGTAGAGTCGCTGAGCCTCTATAAAGGAAGGTGTTTGGCGAATATCTCGCTGCATAAAATATCCTTTTTATGTGGAACCTGCTTGAAGGGCTTTGCGCACACTTAATGGGCGCATATCAGTCCATACTTTATCGATTTCGGTTAGGCACTCTTGCTGACTGCCAACGAAACCGGTGTTCTCCCACCCCGAGGGCAACGGACTGTCTTGGAACCAGAAGGAATACTGTTCCTCTGGATTAACCACAACGCAAAATTTGACCTCGTTGCCACTGTGTTGCTTGGTGTTTTTTCTCTTTGATACTACTGACATAGCAAAACTCCTTTAACCGTAACTGCGGGCTGAGACAGCATATTAAAGGGCGATTTTAGGGTTGAGCAAAAACTATATAAGATCTATTTGACTGATATATCCTCAAATACGTGACTCAGCCTTTTTACCCTATAAGAAAATCTGTCGTCAGACTTTCTGTGGAAACTTTAAACAGTCCCTATAAATTATTAGGTCTTAAAAGGGCCATAGTAATGATTTGCTGGTGATCAATTGTGTAGGGGAGTTCAAACCGGGCCTTGGTCCTGCCCTGTCCGTTAAGTTCTAACTGTGTTTTTAAAAAACAGGGCGTTTGCAGTGACTCTTGATACTGACACTGAGGGCATAAAGTCGCCAAAATCGGGACTGTTTTTAGCCCCTGACGACAGGGCTTTTGACGACAGGGCTTTAAAAAGGCTCTCTTTAGCTGAAAACAGTAAAGTAACCAAAAAACCATAACTGATTGGGATATTGATTTCGCACTGAAGGTCCTCAGGATGGAGAACCCAGGGCGCGATCTCGGCTGCAGCTAAATCACTCATCACGGGTTCGTAATCAATACCCAGCCCGACAAATTCTGTGGTGCGGCCGGCAATGGCGATAGCGCGATTATGGCTGTGACTAATTGATCCCACTGTGCCTTTGGGCCACTGGGGACTGTGATCCTCTTGAATCGGAAGCTGGCTAGATACTGATGGGGCGCCGCTCGGATCCAACCTAGCCAGCGCTTTAATGGCGCAGAAACGGCCCGCCAAAAACTCTGAGAGTCTTTTTGATGACCAATTACATGCTTCGATTGGGCGCTGCACTGCATACTGCTGAAATGATCTGCTGGAGGCTTTTTGCCAATCAAAGGAACAGTGACAGAAACTTATACTGGAAGCGGTCTGCGGATCAAAAGGTGTGGCAGCGGAGATGTCTCGTAGCACCATGGTTTCCAGAGGTAGGTAATAAGTTGGAAGCCAGTTTAGAACCATAAAAGGCACTCCATATAAAATATATTGAGAATATTTTTGCGCTGAAATATCGCTTCTATAGCCTGTAAATTTCACCTCCGTCAGATTTTTTGCGTAGTTAACGCCTCTCTATGTCATGGCAGGTTGTTCTAGTTTATGTACACTTTTTTACCGCGATTTGGCTCATTGTTTAATGACATGCTGAGTTGCTGGAATTGACCTTAATTACGGATAGAAGCTCTGAGATGAGTTTGCAACAGACTGCTACTTTTTAGTGGTTATATGGAGGGCACTACTATGCTCAGTAAGACAGACAACCTAAATATCATTAAACGGGTTTATAACAGTTTAAAAGCCTCAGTCATCTCCCATCACTTTGGTGCTGGTGAACGTCTCAATATTGAGGTGCTGGCTGAAGATTTGCGAGTCAGCATTACACCGGTTCGCGAATCTCTATTGCGACTGGTTGCTGAGGGTCTGATTATCAATGTACCTAAGATGGGTTTTTTTATGCAAACACTGTCTGAGGCGGATATTCGTGACCTCTATGAGATGAACCATATCTTGACTGCTTGGTCCATAAACCAGTTGATGGGCGATCAGGTTCCTGGGCTAAGGCTTGGCATGCCTGAGTTCGTCGCGCTGAATAAGAAGCTCAAGCTCAGTGATAGCCCCTCTGATGAGATAATTGCCGATTCCTGCGGTGCTATATTTGAATTTTGCGCACGGCGCTCTGGAAACCTTGAAATTGTTGGGCGAGTTAAAAATGTTAATGACCGGCTAAACCATATTCGGGTCTGCGAGTCGCGAATGGAACAGACGCCGGTTATTCAATTAATTGAAATAACTCGACAGGGTATAGATGGCAATTATATCGATTTGAAAAAGCTCTTTGACGAGCAGTACAGTCGCAGCGTTATGCTGCTTCCCCATGTTATGCGCCAGCGAACACTGCCAGTGATCGCAGTTGCCGATGAAAGCGCTGTGAGGGTGGTTGGCGTCGTGGGCGCTGGGGCTGTAGCAAAATAATGCTGCTGGCCGCGGCGTTTCCCATGTCGCCAGCCCATTTCACGAGCCATGCTTGCTTGACAACTTTACTGCACTGATAAATGATTACTTTGACTGCCCAGAAGGATTCACAGGACTCTAACTATCAGCAGGTAATCTTATGACTAACACAGCAGCGCGCAGCACCCAGGGACGAGGCCAGCTCTATGGCAGTATTTTAGATACGATCGGCGATACGCCCTGTGTCAAAATTAATACATTGGCGCCGTCTCATGTCACTCTATATGTTAAATCGGAGTTTTTTAATCCTGCGGGATCGGTCAAAGACCGACTGGCCATCAGTATTATCGAAGAGGCGGAACGCAGTGGTGAGCTGCAGCCTGGTCAGACGGTGATTGAGGCAACCAGTGGTAATACTGGTATTGGTTTGGCAATGGTCTGCGCAGCTAAGGGTTACCCCTTTATTGCAACTATGCCCACCAGTGTCTCGGTGGAGCGCCGCAAGCTGATGCGTTTTCTCGGGGCTAAGGTGATCCTGACGCCAAAAGCAGAAAAGGCGATGGGCTGTTATCTCAAGGCCACGGAACTGGCGGACGCTAATGGCTGGTTTTTAGCCCGTCAATTTGAAACTGATGCCAATGCGAAAATTCATGCCAACACGACGGCTCAAGAAATCCTCAATGATTTTAGCGACAGCGCTCTGGATTACTGGGTCACGGGTTATGGCACCGGTGGCACCTTTTCCGGTGTGGCTCAGGTGTTACGTGAGAAACGCCCAGAGACGCAAATTATTCTCAGTGAGCCGAGCAATGCTCAGTTGATTGAGAGTGGGCAGCAGCAGGAGCGCACTGCAGATGGCTCCCCTGCAGGCAGTCATCCGGCCTTCCAGCCCCATTTGATTCAGGGTTGGACGCCAGACTTTATACCCCAGGTACTGCAGCAGTCGATCGATGCCAAACGCTTTGATCAGCTGGTGCCCGTAGATGCCGAGGATGGCATTGCCGCGTCTCGAGCACTGGCGCAAAAAGAGGGCATATTTACCGGTATTTCCGGAGGTTCTACCTTTGCTGTAGCCCTACAAATTGCCCAGACCGCCAAGCCGAGTAGCGTGATTCTGTGCATGTTGCCGGATACCGGCGAGCGCTATCTATCGTCACCTCTGTTTGAAGGTGTCGGTGAAGATATGAATGCGGATGAGCTGGCCTTATCGTTGTCCACCCCGAGCTTCCATCTCAATGAATAGCCCTAAGCTCAGTCTGTGCTAAATGGATAGCCCTAAGCCCAGTCTGAGCTGAATCGATAGCCCTAAAGCAACCTTACTTTTGACGCTGCGCAAAGGCCTCTAGCTGCTCTGCAGTCGCCGGAGGCTGGTGATCAGCCTTCCACTGACTGTAGGGCATACCATATATAGCTTCACGGGCCTGCTCATCAGTCAGCGCAATATCGCGCTCCTGAGCTGCTGCCAAATACCATTTCCCAAGACAGTTACGGCAAAATCCCGCCAGTATCATCAAGTCTATATTCTGCACATCTTTGTTGGTATCCAAATGGTCTAGCAGTTTTCTAAAGGTTGCTGCTTCTAGCTCGGTGGTGGCGCTGGTCATAACATTACCTCGGACAAATCCGTGATGTTAACAGAGATAATTGCTCCATAGTTCAGAGCCTTCAAGGTTGCAGCCCGAGTTAGGTTAAAAAATACGCCGAGCGGGGGTGTCGGCGGGTTTAAGTGGCTATGGCCCAGCCATGCTGGGATGATGCTGTTGTAAGATTAGATCAGGCAACATCTTAAAGACGGCGCGACTTTTAGGCCGAAATAAAATAACAAGATTAAGGGGATAACCGCATGACTCTGAAGAAATTATTACTGATTGGCTTAGCAACGACTTTGACAACAGCTCTGGTCGCCTGCAGTGGGGAAGATCCGGCGCCACAACAGCCTGCTGTTACCGAAGTCGATTCTACTCCGGGTCTGGCCGATGGTGCCTATGCACTGATCTCTGTTGATGTCTCTGAAAACGGTGAAGTGTCGAGCTACCTGCGTGATCAAATGAAAATTTACACCCAAGATCGCTTTATGTTCGCCTTTTACAATGATCTCACGGACAAAGTGGATGCCGGCACTGGCTATACCCACTGGGTTGATGGTGTGTTGGTGGAAACGCCGATTGCCAATCAGGACGGTGATCTTAAAGATCTAAGCTTTGATCTCACCATTACGCCAACAGAAGCGGGTTTTACTCAGAGCTTAAAAGGCATGAAATACGGTGAGCGCAGTGTCAATATGGTTGAACAGTGGAGAACCCTATCCACCGAAACGACCGTCTTTGATGGCTTGTGGAAGCTGGAAAGCCGTTCCTCTGAAGCCGATGAATGGGCGGACTTCGTTGAAATGAAGCTGATTGGTGGCGGACACTTTATCTTTTTCCAAAGCATGATGCTTGAAGGCGAAGCAGTCAAACACTTCGGATTTGGTTCTCTTCAGGTGGATCCCGCGGGCCATGTTGTCGAGACTGGTATCACTAGTAGCATAGAGGGTTTGGCAGGCACTGTATTTAAACTCAATATGCAGATGATCGATGATAACCATATGAGTCAGTCGTTTGAGATGGACGGCGCAGTTGTTACTCAGACCTACGTTAGAATTTAAGCTGCAAAGAACCACCTGTCTAGAGCTTACCTGAGCCAGTTTGGCTCAGGTATTACCTCTTGTCCCAGCACCTTCTCCATAAGCCCTCGTTGTTCGATCAGCCCAATTATAAATGAGTCCTGTTTGACTTTTATTTCAAACGACCTGTTGTTAATAGTATTTTTTGCGTGAATATCAATATGAATCAAACCTTATTCTCATTCGCGGGCAGAAGATTTGTTAATCTATGGCAATAAACACTGGTGGCCCTATAGAATAACTAACTGAAACTGAATGCTGCTTAAAACTGGGATTGGACGGTTTTAGTGTTCCAAAATATGGCTAATTATCAGTCACTTAAGGTCTGAATAATTATGACAGCGGATATACCCATTGATGAAGCCGATCGTCTCAGCGCGCTGCGCGAGCTGAATATTCTCGATACTGAAGCGGAAAAAGAATTCGATGAATTAACGGTATTGGCGGCGCAAATCTGTCTGGCTCCTATCGCGCTAATCTCGCTTATTGATGAGCAACGGCAGTGGCTAAAGTCCCGCGTTGGGCTGAATCTTAGCGAAACCTCCCGAGATATAGCCTTCTGCGCTCACGCCATCTTGCAGCCCAATAATATACTAGAAATTCCCGATACAGAGCTTGATGACCGCTTTGTCGGCAACCCATTGGTTTTGGAATGTCCCAAAATTCGCTTCTATGCTGGTGCGCCACTAGTGGCTGCTGATGGCCACGCCCTAGGCACTCTGTGCGTTATCGACTATGTTCCGCGGCAATTATCCGAAGCGCAGCGAACCGCCCTGACAGTGCTGAGTCGTGCCGTTGTTCAACAGATCGAGCTGCGCAGACATCTGCAGCGATCGAAAGACTCTACTGGTCTGTTAATAAGCCAAAATAGTCATTTAGAGACGCAAATCGAGATGGGGGCTGCGACTCTAGTGGACGAAATGGTGATGCGCAATGAATCTGAATTGCTGTCTCGACAGATTCTCGATAGGGCGCTGGACGGTGTAGTCAATCTCGATCAGCAGGGTAAGATTACCTTCTGGAATGCTGAGGCTGAGCGAATCTTTGGCTATTCCTGTGAACATGCTCAGGGCCGGGATATTATTGAATTGATACTGCCTCCTCCTCAGCACTCCGTTGTCCGCGAGCTAATGAAGCAATTTTTACTGGCAGGAATTGGCAAAGAGAATCATCGCCGCTTTGAGATCAATGCCTTGCGCGCAGATGGTGTCAAGGTGCCGGTGGAGATTTCCGTTATCGTACTGCAGCGCAACGGCGAATATTTTTTCAATAGCTTTATTCGCGATCTGACAGAACACAACAAAAATATTGAAGAGCTGCGCATCTCTGCGATCACCTTTAACAGCCAAGACGCGATTATTATTACCGATGCAGAGGTCAAAACTCTGCGTGTTAATCAAAAGGTCATGGAGGTTACGGGTTATGAATCTCGAGAGCTAATCGGGCGAGAGCCGAGTCTGTTGTCGTCAAATATTCAGAGCAAACAGTTTTACGCAGATATGTGGCGCACAGTTGAGTCGGTGGGTAGTTGGGAAGGGGAGGTCTGGGATAAGCGCAAAAACGGCGAAGTCTTTCCTATGCTAATTGCCATCACGACTATTCATGACGCCAAAAATCGAGTCACCAATTATGTTTTCTCATTTTCCGATATTACCGCCACCAAAAGAGATGCAGATGCTATTCATAAATTGGCTTTTTTTGATCCATTGACCCACCTGCCTAATCGCCGTGCTCTCAGCGAACGTGTTGCTAAAGCCTTGATCGCCTGTGAAAGTCTTTCCAAAACCCTCGCCATACTGTTTATTGATATGGACAACTTCAAAGATGTCAATGATGCTCTGGGCCATCAGTTGGGTGATAGAATTCTTGTGGAAACAGCCCAGAGATTACGCCGCTGTATGCGCAATGACGATACAGTAGCGCGTATTGGCAGTGATGAGTTTGCCATAGTAGTGAAAAACTTAGATATCAATATCGAGATAGCAAAGTCCGAAGTGGAGATTGTTACAACTAAAATCCTCGATGCCCTGAACAGCGCCTATCATCTCGATGAGCTAGAGATACACAGTAGCGCCAGTATTGGCGTGGCGATAGCCAGTCACTGTCAGATCCCCATTGAAGAGCTATTTAAACAGGCTGATATAGGTCTGTATCAGGCAAAAAACTCCGGTCGCAATCAGATGTGTTTCTTCGACCCTGCAATGCAGGAAACGGTGACACTGCAAGCGCAATTGGCCAACGCACTTTATGGGGCAATTCAGGAGCAGCAGTTTGAACTCTACTACCAAATTCAGGTGGACAATAAAGATAACCCAGTGGGTGCCGAAGCACTTATTCGCTGGCAGCATCCGACTCTGGGTATCGTCTCGCCAAATGATTTTATTCCACTGGCGGAGGCCTCGGGTCTTATTTTACCCATAGGTCGGTGGGTTCTAGAAACTGCCTGTGCCCAGTTAAAACGTTGGCAGACTGATCCCCGTACCTGCTGGCTCAGTCTTGCCATCAATATAAGCCCTCGGCAGTTTCATCAGAGTGACTTCGTTGAAACGGTGTTGCAGGCCATCGCTAAGTACGACATTCCCCCAAGCTCGCTAAAACTAGAGCTTACAGAGACAGTGATTTTAGACAATACCGGTGAAATTGTAGAAAAAATGCACCAGCTTAAGCGAGCTGGAGTGGAATTTGCCCTCGATGATTTCGGCACCGGGTATTCATCGCTATCCTATTTGACCCAGTTACCGCTGGCGCAGCTCAAGATGGATCAATCCTTCGTGCGCAATATAGGACTCACCGAAGGCGATGATATTATTGTCCAGACGATTATTACTATGGCCAAGAGTCTGGGTATCAAGGTGATTGCGGAGGGGGTTGAAACTGAAGCTCAGTGTAGCTTTTTAGAAAAGCTTGGCTGTCCTTTGTTTCAAGGTTATTTATTTAGCAAGCCAGTGTCTGTTGCGGAGTTTGAAAGGTTACTGCTTTAAGCGTCTCCGTAGGGCCGCTTGCTGATCAAAGCTAGACCTATCAACGCTATCGAACGATCGCCTCACTGAGCAAAACGCTTGCATCACCAACGCTGCCTGCATTGACAACCTGTGTATAGCCCATAGCTTCAACCAGTGTTTTAGCCTGACCAGAGCGATTGCCACTGCGGCAATAGAGGTAGAGTTGCTGCTCTTTATTGGGCGCCAACTGTTCAATTGCACCGACGACAAGTTGCAGTTCTAAATGTTGTGCCGAGGCTAAGTGGCCTGAGTTCCATTCTTCTAGGGTTCGAACATCGATAATCATTGCATGGTCTCTTTCAGTTGCGCCTACCCAGCAGATTGCTGGCCAGAGAATAGGGTGAGATTAATTTTATTAAGTTAGTGCTTCGCTAGAACGATACTTTACTGTCAGCGAAGTTTGGCTGCAACTGCCTGATCGCCTGAGAGTCATTTTGGCGAACCTCAATCTATACTGATTTACATAGGAGGCAGGTATAAAGTAAGGAGTAAAAGTGCAGATATAAACTTCCAGGGTCGAATTTCCAAGTATAGAGAGCTTAGGAATTCACTATCCAATGCAAAACTAACAATACAAAAAGACCTATCTGTTAAAGGCTAGAAAATTTATATGAACAATATCTCTGAAGAAGAATTGCTTGCTCTGCAAACACATGTCGAAGTCGAGACTTCTCGGTGGCAGAAGCTTAAAAAGCGGATTTTAATCCGCACCCTTGTGGTTATGGCGCTGATCTTATTTAGAGTGATTTTGTTAACGGTCTATCCTCAAAACTATTTACCTATTGTTTTTGATAGTGCAGGCCTAGATGCTGCGGAATTGGCTGGGCTAATCACTGCCCGACTGTTAGTGGGCCTTGGTCTCGCTGGCGTGTACTTTTATGCGCTGTTGACCAACAGCTATCTGAGGTCGGTGTCAATTATTGCCCTGATAATACCCATCGCGTTGATCTGGGGCGATTTGCAGATGTTCTTTTTGTCATCGTTCCCGGATTTTACCCTGATCGCATCAATTAGCTTTGGCTTTCGTTTGATGGCCATCTATCTGCTTTCCCTAAATTATCTCGATATCCGACGCTGAGAGCTTGGGCCTTCCGTCAGCGGTGATTCGCTTCCAGCCGAGCGGCTTCAGGGGCACTGTGCTGATGTGTATTCTTTATTCGCCCTCTACATTCCCCCCGTTTATTTTTTAAGCTATCACTGCAGTGGCCGCACAGGAGTCACTAGTGGGCTTCACCTGTGGCTGCGGGCACGGTGTCACTATCCATCTGTTCTTGGTAGAGAGATTTGCACAGACCATAGGTGGCCAAGAGCAAGATCACTGAGAAGGGCAGAGCTGTGACTATCGAGGCGGTTTGCAATGCGGATAGACCTCCAGAAAAGAGCAATACCGCGGCAACGGCACCGATGCTACTGCCCCAAAAGATACGCGTAAGCGCACTCGGGTTCTGATTGCCGCCTGTGACCAGGGTACAGATCACTAGAGTGGCTGAATCGGCAGAGGTGACAAAATAGGTAATCAGCATCAGCGTGCAAATACTCGCGGTGATTAGCGCCATAAGCTTACCCATAGCCATTAAGTTAATCGTGGTAAACAGAGCGCTCGTGGTCTCGGTATTCACGGCATCAACAATCCCACCATCGCCGGACAACTCGATATGAAAGGCTGTATTACCAAACACTGTGATCCAAAAAATTGTCAGCAGAGAGGGTGTTAATAGCACCCCGAAAACAAATTCACGAATCGTTCTGCCACGTGATATTCGAGCGATAAAAATACCGCAGAAGGGTGACCAGGCAATCCACCAGCCCCAGTAGAAAATTGTCCACCAGCCCTGCCATTGGTCACTGGAGTCGGAATTGACCCAAGTGCCGAGATGGGGCAGATTAACAATATAGTCAACAATATTACCGGCGAAGGAAGAGAGTAAATAGAGAGTCGGACCAAATATCAGGAAGAGAGCCAGAATAACCCCAGTGAGCTGCATATTGAGTTCGCTGAGAATGCGGATACCGCGATTGACACCGGTGAGTGCTGACAGCGTAGCGATAACCGAAATGCCGATAATTAGTATGATCTGAGTGCTGGTATTCACCTCGAT
>MDSY01023966.1_pt1 | contig 14580 bp, 2 predicted proteins | sample 811131 | NCBI WGS metagenome assembly MDSY01 (sample SAMN05326643, study PRJNA326480) | marine metagenome | isolation source: seawater | place: Atlantic Ocean: South West | collected 2010 | reverse complement strand
TTTCAAACAATGGTATAGTTGATGTGTATGCACAGACAGGATACAATCTGAGATCAGGTGGTGATATTAATTTCCATGCAGAAGGAAATATTAATATGTACGCTAACAAAGACATCAAATTGAAAGCCAACGAATCCTTAACAAATAATTTAGAACCTAATGGACAAGTAGTAATTGATGGAGCAGAAATTAAACAAATTGCTACAGGAAATATTAGATCACAAGCACAAAACATTTATTCAAAAGCGTTTGCTAGAATAGCCGCAGATGCTGGTACAGAAAATATTCAACAGGGTCGTTCTCGTGTAGATCTAGTAGGAGGACAAGTGCATTTCAATTCTTTTGGAGTGTCAGAAGTTGTCCCTTCAATGTTTAGAACATCATTTAATTCTGCATCAGGTACACGTACGGCACTAACAACTTATGCAGATGTAACCTTACAACCGCTGGATACATTATATAAAGTTGATAGAGCAGTTGCAGGTATGTCAGGTATGAGAGTGCCTACACACGAACCTTTCTATGGCCACCAAGATTTAAATCCAATGTTTGGTTCTGTAGGAACAAGCACAGCAATTGAAACGCCTGGATTTATAGAAAATGCAAATCGAAATTCTGATTTAGTCAGTATAAGGTGGGCACAGTACAAAGCAGACCTAGATGCAAAAATAGCCTCAGATCCAAGCAAACCAACAAAGGACATAATTGATAGTTTCAATAGAACAAAATCATCAAACTTTTTAACCAAAGACACAACAGGATATCTCACTTTGTCAGAAGGTGCTTTTGAAACTTACAATACAATTACTTCAAGTATACAGACAAACAATGTGGACAACTTGACAACTGTACTTGTTACTGAAAGTGGCGTATTGTACACAAAAGGTATTTCAAAAACATTCAGTACTTCAGGGGTAGACAAACGCTCAGGACAATTAAGTAGTGCCGTCAACACAATAAACACAGTAGAAACACTTTTAACAGGTGGCGGTCAAAAAATTGAAGGCATAGTACCGGGTATAGGTAATGTTACAAATGCATATAACAATGTTTCCAAAGTAACTGAAACTTATAAAAATGTTGTTGGCGGTAATGTAACCTCAGTAACACAGGTTACAAGTGCGGTAAGTACAGTAGGATCAGTGGCTAGCAAAGTTGGCTCAGTGGTCAAAAGCATAGGTAAGAAATTTGGATTTTAACAATGGCAACAGGTTACATACCAGGTAGATCAGTTTTTAAAGGATTCAGTTCTAGAGCAGAACAGAACAACTATAAGTTATATGATTTTGCTTTAATTAAACAGGATCTCATAAACAGATTGTCTGTGAGAAAAGGTGAAAGAATTGAAAACCCAGAATTTGGCACAATAATATATGATGTACTATTTGAACCATTGACAGATGCTCTCAAAGAAGCAGTTGCAGACGATATTACTGCAAATTTAAATGCTGACCCAAGACTAGTAACAGAAGATATTGTGGTAAGTGAGTTTGATCACGGCATAAGTGTACAGGCAACTATAAAGTATGTGCCTTACAATGTGGTAGAAAAACTTACCTTTTCATTCGACCAAGACTCCACTTTGCGTCTATCTTAATATACGCACTTAATTAATCCTATAAATACCCATACAAATTTGTATGGCCACAACAGATAGACAAAACCGATTATTAGTTGCCGAAGATTGGCGAAAAATCTACACTGCATTTCAGCAGGCAGATTTCAAATCCTACGATTTTGAAACAATAAGAAGAACTATGGTAGCGTATCTTAGAGAGAACTATCCAGATGATTTCAACGACTACATTGAAAGTTCAGAATATGTTGCACTTTTAGATCTAATTGCCTACATTGCACAGTCATTGTCATTTAGAGTAGACTTAAATGCTAGAGAAAACTTTTTAGAAACTGCGGAAAGACGAAATTCAATTTTAAGATTAGCCAGATTAATCAACTACAATGTAAAAAGAAATACTCCTGCTACAGGATTGCTAAAGTTTACTTCTGTGTCAACAACAGAAAACGTAACTGATTCAGTTGGCACCGATCTTGCAAATATTACTGTGTTATGGAATGATGGCACAAATGCAAATTACAGAGAACAATTTATAAACATATTGAACGCGGCCAATGTTACTGGACAAATTTTTGGAAAGCCACAAGAGTCTGACACAATTGGTGGAATCAAAACTGAAATATACACTTCAAATTCAAACAACACAGACTTGCCAATCTTTTCTTTTAGAAGAGGAGTAAGTGGCGTTGACAGAGTATTTGAAATAGTGCCAGCAACAATACAAGATTCAGAAAGCATTTATGAAAGCACACCAATACCAGGTGGAGGATTCACATACGCTTACAGAACAGATGGCGCAGGTGACAATTCACCTAACACAGGATTTTTTGCCTTATTCAAACAAGGTACACTAGGTAATGTTGAGTTCAGTGTAGACAATCCTACTACTAACTTTGTTCAACCATTAAACGTAGACAACATCAACAACACAGATGTTTGGTTATATGAACTAGATGATTTTGGTCAGTTAGAAAATTTATGGAAAGAAGTGCCATCAACAGTTGGCAACAATGCCATATACAATAGTTTAGCAAAGACTGAAAGAAACATCTATAATATTGTTACACAAAATAATGACAATGTAGATTTAGTATTTGGTGATGGAAATTTTTCTAATATTCCATCAGGTACATTTAGAGCATACTACAGAACTTCTGACAATGCAAACTTTTCAGTACAACCTACAGATTTATCAGGTATAACTTTTAACATTGGATACAATGACAAGAACGGTGCACCACAAACTTTAACAATAACAGCATCTTTACAACAGTCAATCTACAATGCATCAGCAACAGAATCAAACGATTCTATCAAAGAAAAAGCACCACAAGTTTATTATTCACAAAATAGAATGATTACAGCAGAGGACTACAATGTAGTTCCTTTAAGTGCATCTCAGGACATTATCAAAGTGAAATCAGTAAACAGAACAGCATCAGGTATATCAAGAGCAAAAGAAATAATTGATCCAACAGGAGCATATTCTAATGTGTCAACTTTTGCAGATGATGGTATTTTATATAGAGAAGAACTTGCACCAACATTTACTTTTACTTTTACAAATAAAAATGAAATTTTAGATACAATTAACACTAGTGTTGAATCACGATTAAAAGATGCAGAAGTTAGACAATTCTTTTATTTAAAATATGGGACAAAAGATCTAAGTTCTTTAACAGCAAGTTGGAATTCAACAACCACAGGCACAAACACAAACACAGGATATTTTACTTCAGGTGGTCCATTAGCAGTTGGTGACTTTGCAACATCCAACTTAAAATTTGCGAAAGTTGGATCATTAATTAAATTTACATCTCCAGACACAAGAGAATTTTTAAACGGAAAATTAGTTACTTCAGGTACAGACAACGCAGAAGATAGACTATGGGCAAAAATATCTGGTGTAGTTGGTGACGGTTCAAACAGTGGTGAAGGAAACTTGGAGTCAGGTGTTGGACCAATAACACTTAACAACATAGTGCCAGCAAATGCAGTGTTGAATGCAATATTTCCTCCATTTACAACTACAATGACTACAACTTTAAAAAATGATATCATTGACAGAGTAGATGCTTTTGAAGAGTTTGGTTTAAGATACAACGAAAATACTGGTGAGTGGGTTGTGATAACTTCAGCCAATCTTAGTGCGTCAAACACTTTTAGTTTAAACTTTGCTGGAGATTCAACTTCAACTAATTTAGATGCTAGTTGGTTCTTTAAATTTACAAATGACGGAAACACTTACACAGTGACATATAGAACTTTGAATTATATTTTTGAATCAGAAGCACAAAACAAATTTTATTTTGAAAAGTCAGAAAAAATTTACGATTACAAAACAGGACAAGCAGTAAAAGATGCTGTAAAAGTTCTTAAAAACAATTTAGTTTTAAGTTCAAGCACTGCTTTGGGTTATCCAATTAATTGGCAAGTTGTTGACACAGTGGAAGAAAATGACGGCTATCAAGACAACAGAAAAGTAAAAGTTGGATTCTATGACACAGATGATGATGGAGTTGTTGATAATCCTGATATTTTTGATATTATTGTTGAACCTGATACAACGCCAACAACAAAATTTGTGTTTTTTGAAAAATATTCATCTTACAATAACATAGAAAGATTTAGACCATATGCTTCAACAAACTTTATTGTTTCGCAAAATGAAGCAGACATTACACTTCCTGGCACATACACAAATGGACAATTGTTTTATTTTTATGATGAATCAGAAAATGTAATTAAAAAATATGATTCATCTACAATTACTTTAACAACTACAACAGATTATCAAGCCAGACGAGGTAGAAGCAACATTAATTTCCAATACAAACACTTTGCAGGACAAGACACAAGAATTGATCCAAGTGTAAGCAACATAGTCGATGTGTATATGCTTGAAAGAAACTATGACAGTAGATTTAGAACATGGTTAAGTCAAGGCGGCACAAAGCCAATAGCATCTACATCTGATCAATTAAGAGTGGCATACAGCGGAACTTTAAATCCTTTAAAAAGTTTATCAGATCAAATAGTGTATCATTCAGTAAAATACAAAATACTGTTTGGTTCAAAAGCAGATGAAGAGTTTCAAGCAACATTTAAAGTTGTTAAAAATCCTTCAAGCAATGTCACAAATGCAATCATACAGACCAGAGTCATTAAAGCAATTAACGAATTTTTTGCTTTAGACAATTTTGATTTTGGTGACACATTTTACTTTACAGAATTAGCGGCATACATTCATCAACAACTAGCACCTGATTTGCTTACTGTTGTAATTGTGCCAAACCAAAGCGGACAAAGTTTTGGATCATTGTTCCAAATATCTGGAGCAGGCGATGAAATTTTTATCAGTGGGGCCACCGTTGATGATGTTTCTATAATTGATGCACTAGGCGCCAACCAACTTGCGGCTTCTGGCACAGTGGTGACATCAACCACATCAACTACAAGTACAAGCAGATCTACATCAGCAGTATCATCAGTGACCTCTACAACATCGGGAAGTGGATATAGTTCCGGCGGTTCTTCATCCAGTTCAGGCAGTAGCGGGTCAGGATACTAAAGATGGCAGACAGAGCAATTAATTCACAGATAAACAACGTTGAATACAAAGACAAAAATGGCAACGTTATAAGAAGAAGTATCGCACATCTTCCAAGTTTTTACAGAACAGATGCTAACGAAAGATTTTTATCTAGCACTATTGATCCTTTAATACAGCCTGGTAGTTTACAAAGATTAGATGGTTTTGTTGGACGCGAATATGCATATACACGAAATTCGAAAGACAAATATATTGGTGCTACAAGCACAGATAGAAAAAATTATCAACTTGAACCAACAGTCACCTACACTGATCAAGACACTTCAAGTGTAAATCCTGAAGACAGGGTGAAGTTTACAGGTACATATGATGACTACCTTAATCAAATTAAATTTTTTGGTGGACTAACAGATAATCATGATAGACTTAACAAAGAAAAAGTTTATGCATGGAATCCAGCAATTGATTATGATAAACTTGTAAATTACAGAGAATACTATTGGATGCCGGAAGGACCAAATCCAATAAGTGTTGACACCATAGGCACAGGTACAATCACAGAAATAAAAGTTGTGAACAATGCCGCTGGTGCGTATGTTTTTAGCACAAGAGCCGGCACAGATAATCCTACTTTAAAATTATACAGAGGTAACACTTATAAATTTATAGTAAACGCTCCGGGTCATCCTTTCTACATAATGACTGAACCTTTTAAAACAGGTATTGATGTAGACGGGTCAACTTCAGTAATTTACAGTACAGGAGTAACCAACAACGGCACAGACAAAGGCACAGTAGAATTTGTTGTACCAACAGACGCACCAGATGTACTTTACTATCAGTGTGGAAATCACACTGCTATGCATGGCGTATTGACTGTTGAAACAATAGACAGTAGCACAAATATTGATGTTGAAAATCAAATTGAAGGTGCTAAAAATTATACAACATCAGCAGGAGTTAAGTTATCAAATGGAATGAAAATAAAATTTGGTACTAATGTAACTAACACAAGCAAATATAGTACAAAACAATTTTATATTGAAGGAGTTGGAGATTCAATTACTCTTACTGACAGTGCAAATTTAATCACTCCTGAATCATATGCAGAAGAAACAACAGAAACATATGACGCAGTGCCATACGATGACAGGCCGTATCAGATAAGTTTTTATAGACCTGTAGACAAAGATTACATAACAATCAACAGAAGTTCTATTGATCAAAATGCTTGGTCAAGGTACAACAGATGGTATCATAGAAGTGTTATAGAAACCACTGCCAGTGCAAATGGAACCACTGCCAATCTTCTAGAAGAAGATAGAGCAAAAAGGCCTATTATAGAATTCGATTCAGGACTAGCGTTATACAATCATGGTACAGTTGCTAAAAATTCTGTCACACTTGTTGACACAGTAACTACCGATGTATTTTCAGATGTAGTAAACAAAACAGGTTATATTGTTGATGGTGTTAGTTTATCAGAAGGAATGAGAGTATTGTTCACTGCAGATACTGATACACTAGTTAAAAATAGAATATATGTTGTAAACTTTGTTACAGTTGGCACCAGTCAGGTTATAGCATTGACGGCACCTGCTGATTCAAGTCCAGCAGACAAAGAATGTGTTTTTGTTGAACTTGGTACAGACAATCAAGGTAAAACTTATTTCTATGATGCAACAACCAAAGCATGGTCAGTAGGGCAAACAAAAACTGCACTAAACCAAGAACCATTATTTGATTTATTTGATTCAGATCATGTTAGTTTTTCAAACACAACAACTTACCCAACAACTACATTTACTGGTGCAAAAGTTTTTAACTTTGCTACGAGCACAAGTAGTGTCACAGACACAGTATTAGGTAAAAAAATAAAATACAAAACATTAAACAATGTTGGAGATATTGTTTTTGAATCTGATTTAAGTAGTGGGTCATTTACATACACCTCTGGCAATGATTCTGTTACAAAAAAATATGGGTCAGGACATTTACATTATACAACAGGACTTACAACACACAATAGCAAAAGTGGTTGGATTGAAAGAGAAGAAGAAAGTAAACAGCGAGTAGTAAAAACAATTGTTGTAACCAGTGATGAAAAGAAACTGTTTCCAATAGATGTTTACAAAAACAGCAAGTCACTTACAGATCTTGAAGTATCAGTTGAGGTTAATAATACAAGAAAAGATTTAACAACTGATTACACTTTGGCAGACGGTACCATTAACAAATATGTAAGTTTCAACGAAGATTTAGCAGTTAATGATATTGTAAAAATTTCAACTTATTCTGCAACAAAAAAAGTTGACGGCATTGGTTTATATGAAGTGCCTGAAAATTTATCGGTTAATCCATTCAATGCACAATTATCAGAATTTACATTTGGTGAAATATTAAATCACGTGCATGACATACAAGAGAAAAACACAGATGTTGTTGGTGTTATACCAGGATCAAGTAATTTGAGAGATCTTCCTGATGTAAGAACCAAAGGTGGCACAATACTACAACATACAGGAGCATTACCGCAAGGTATTTTTAATTTAATTGATCAAAATGCCAATGCAATAAGAGGATTAGAATATGCAAGTTTAGAATATGAAAAATTTAGAGACAGTTTTATTAGCAAAAGTTTTGGCAAAAACTTTACAGGTGATGTTGCAGAATTTGTAGACGAAATTTTGACTGCAATAGCAGATGAAAAAAATCAAACTTTTCCGTTCTTTTATGAAGACATGGTTGGATTTGGAAAAAATGTTTCAACAAAAACATACACAGTTCAAGATTCGAGCGAAGTAGATTACGCAATTGACTCTGTGCATAAAATAAACACCGTTAGTAGTAGAGCGGTTTATGTGTATCTTAATGATGTACAACTAGTACACAACACAGACTATACTTTTAGTACAACTGATGACAGCATCAACATCACTGCTACTTTGGCAGTAAACGATGTTATCAAAATAAAAGATTATCCAGATACCACAGGTAGTTTTATTCCACCAACTCCTACAAAACTAGGGATATATCCAAAATTCAAACCTGAACTAGTTACAGACAACACATACAGAACAAGTAAAAGTGTTGTTGTAGGGCATGACGGGTCAAGAACTATTGCCTACGGCGATTACAGGGACGATTTATTATTAGAACTGGAAAAAAGAATTTACAACAATTTAAAAACTTCATATGATTCATCTTTACTTGCAGAAACAGATGTAAGACCATCTGTGTTCAAGACAACAGGTTACACTAACACAGAATTCAACAGTGTGTTGAGTCTTGACTTTTACAACTGGGCAGGAAAAAACAATGTAAGTTGGCAAAATAATACAACTTTCAAAGAAGATGATCCATTTACTTGGAACTACAATATGGCAAGAGACACAGTGTCGGATAATTTAAGTCCTGGATACTGGAGAGGCATATACAAATTTTACTATGATACAGATAGACCTCATACCCATCCATGGGAGATGCTTGGGTATAGTGAAAAACCTAGCACATGGGAAACAAACTATGGACCAGCACCATACACAGCAGGTAACAGTGTACTTTGGGATGATCTAGAATCAGGCTATGATAGAACACAAAAAACAACAATAACAAGATACATAAGAACAGGTTTATCAAATTACTTGCCTGTGGATGACAACGGAAATCTTAAAAACCCAATAGCGGCAAAACTAGTACAAGGTGACACAACAAGAAACAGAAATAGAAATTGGGAGTTTGGCGATCAGTCACCTAGTGAAACTGCTTGGAGAAGATCACCTTCATATGCTTTTAGTGTTGCAAAAGTATTGGCACTAACAAATCCAGCAAAGTTTTTTGGTTTGTTTTTAGACAATGCTAAACTTACAAAAAACACAGCAAATAACCTAGTTGATTCAACAACAGAAGTAAGACAAACACTTGCTGATACAAAATATCATTTAGAAACAGAGACTAATGAAGTTACAGGTGTAACAACAAGATACATGACCGCAGGTTATCAACCTTGGGTAGTAAATTATCTTATAAAAAATAATCTCGATCCTGCTACTTTTTATTATGACAAGATGAAAAGTTTAGATGTTCAACTTGCTTACAAACTTGGTGGATTCACAGATAAAGAAAATCTTAAAGTTTTAACAGATTCCACATCACCAGCGTCTGCAGGAGGTACACAGTTTGTACCAGATGAAAACTATAAAATACTTTTTAGAACATCAAATCCTGTAAACAGTTTCAGTTATTCAGGCGTGTTAATTGAACTAAACACAGACACAACAGCAGATGGTTCAACACTGCAAGGCGGTTATAAAGTAATTGGTTACAACGCACTTCAACCTTTCTTTAAAATATTTGAACCAATGAAGAGCGGAAGTACAAAAATTAAAGTTGGCACTGCTGAAGCAGTAATTTATAAAAATTACAGAAACGTTGTAAAAACTGTAACCTATGGCACAGTGTTTACTACTGTGCAAGAAGTGATTGATTTCTTGATAGGTTATGGAAAATATTTAGAATCACAAGGATTTGTTTTTGACAAATTTTCAAACGAAATTAAAGAAGTAAACAATTGGGAAACTTCTGCCAAAGAATTCTTATACTGGACAACACAAGGTTGGTCATCAGGAGCGGCAATAACTTTATCTGCAGGAGCAGATGGTTTCAATCTTGTTACAAAAAACAGTATTGTAAACAGATTAACTGATGTTAAAGGACAGTACAGTGTTTTAGATGCTGGCGGAAGAATAGTAGGTGCTAAAGATATTTCAACAAAAAGAGCAGGAACTACTTTTAACATCAGTACAAAAAATCCTGAAATTGGTATTTTTAATATACAAATGAATGCTGTTCAAAAAGAACACATAATTGTTTTTGATAACAAAACTTCATTTAATGATGTCATACTGGAACTGCCAACCGGATTTAGACAACAAAGATTAAAATTAATTGGTTGGAAGACAGGCAATTGGAACGGTGACTACTATGCTCCAGGCTTTATTTTTGACGAAGCACAAGTATCTTTATGGTTAGCAAACACCAATTATGAAATTGGTGACACAGTTGAATATGATGCAAATTTTTATGTTGCTAAAGTAAATCATAATTCAGGTTCAAAATTTGATTTTGAAAAATGGCAGATAAAAGATGCAAAACCTGTACCGCAACTGATACCAAATTTTGACTACAAAATTGATCAATTTAATGATTTTTACAATCTTGAAACAAACAATTTTAACCAAGGACAACAAAGTCTTGCACAACATTTAATAGGATACCAAAGCAGACCTTATCTTGAAAACCTTTTTGCGAATGACATTTCACAATACAAATTCTATCAAGGCTTTATCAGAGATAAAGGCACAAGCACTGCTATTGATAGATTACTTAAAGCACAATTCAATGATGAAAATTTAGATATTGAAACCTATCAAGAATGGATGATCAGAGTAGGAGAGTTTGGAAATGCAGATGGTGTGAAAAGTCTACAAATAAAAATGCCAGACAATACATTCCTACACAACACACAATCAATAGAATTATTACCTAATGGTGGTACCAAGTCTTATGACAGATCAGTGGGAGTCGAAGACAATGAACTTTATGATAAACCTTTAGAATATACTGCAAGTTCAACTTTCGACAGATATGATTACTCAAAGCCAGGCTTTGACAGAGATGTGATACAAAAGTTTAAAACAGCAGGCTGGGTAAGACCACAAGATGTACAACACACTGCATATGATATTGATGATATTACAAATTTAGATGTTGACCAAATACAAAACAATGACTTGATTTGGATTGCAAGAAAAGAAGATACCAATTGGGACGTATTAAGAATAAGTCCTGCAGATATCACAGTAAAAAGTGTGAGAAGTTTCAATAATGACACACAGATGGTTATAGAATTTTCTTTACCGCATAGTTTTGTCAAAAACGATTACATGGCAATTAGAAACAGTCAATTTCCTAACTTAAATGGTGTTTACAAAATACAAGAAATACAAGACGGCACCAGTGTTATAATTAATTTTATAAATGCTTCTAGCCTCGGAACACCAATTTCAGTACTAGCAGATGAATCTACACTAGACACTTATGGTGATGTTTACAAAACAGTGTCAGTAAGAGTAGCATCAATGAACAATGTAAATGACAGATTGTCTTACAGAGAATACAAAGATGCAGACGACATTAACAAAATAAAAGGTGACAGAGTGTTTGCTGAAAATGTTGGCGGCACTTATAAAACTTACGAAAAAGTTGATCCATATGCTATAAATTATCTTGGATCTCCAGATTCTGATGTAAATCAAGACTTTGGATACAGATGTCTTTCAAGAGAAGACGGTAGAACACTTGTTGTGTCAGCGCCTGACAAAGGTCAAGGCACTGTGCATTTCTATTTTGCTAGAGATGTAAGTGGTGACAATCCAATATACACCATACAAAACAGTTTTACTATGACTGATAACAACGACAACACAAGTAGATTAGGTGAAAGTTTATCAATCAGTAGTGATGAAAATTTTGTTGTTGCTGGTGCACCTTATGCCAATGCAATGGCACTAGATGGCAGTACAAGACAGATTGATTCAGGTTTGATAAAAATATATCTATGGGGTAGTAGCACTTTAAATTACAGTCTACTAACAACCTTGACATCACCATTTGATGGATCAAGCAATTTAGAAAATGCAAATTTTGGTTGGAGTCATGCAATTGCAGAACAAGGCACTGCGTCAACTCGTACCACAACAGACAAATACTTGTTTGTTTCAGCACCAGGTTATCAATCAGACACAGGAGTTGTACATATGTATACCTGGGGTGTTGGAGCAGATGGCTCAACGTATGATACCTGGACACAGCAGACATCAATACAATCAAATGATCCCGACGCAGGACAGAGATTTGGTCATAGACTAAAAGTAAATGACAACGGTGATATTCTTGCTGTAAGTTCCAAAGCACCAGGCAAAGCAGGTAAAGTAGAAATTTTTGTAAGATCAAGTGTGACCAATGATGATAGTACACAATACATTTGGACACACAGACAAACATTAGAAGGTGCTACTGCAGATGGTTCAACTAAGAACACTGCTTTTGGTGATGACATAGCAATGAGCAAAGACGGTAATGAATTGTTTGTTACCGCACCAGGACATGACAAAACAAATCAAGAAGATGCAGGTGCAATATATTATTACAAATGGAATGCTGATGGTTCAACTAACACGTACACTCTACAACAAACTTTAGTTGCTCCTGATACACAGACCAATATGAGATTTGGTTCAAGTATATCTACAAACATTGCAGGAACAAGACTTGCCATTGGTGCTGAGAATCTTGGCAATGCAAGAGAAATGAAATTTGATAGTGGAGCAACAACTTTTGATTTACAAGATACTTTAGTTGTAGACTTAAACATAGGTTCAGGTGGTGTATATACAGCAACCTTATATGACACAGAATTTGTTATAGATGATAGAATAGTTACTACTCATGTAAGTGCAAATGACGATTTTGGCACAGGCGTGTTTATGGCAGAAAACGGAGTGTTAGTAGGTGCCCCACAAGACACAAGTGAATCAGGTAGATCTGAAGATGGGTCAATGACTGTGTTTAAATTAAAAACTGCAGACAGTTATGCATGGAAAGAATTAGTATCTGAAAAGGCACTGATTGACAATAGAAAAATTAAATCAGCATTTATTTTTGACAGGTCTACAAATAAAATTATTGATTATATAGATTATTATGATCCAATAAAAGGTAGAATTTTAGGAGTTGCTGACAGAGAAATTAATTATAAAACAGAATGGGATCCAGCAGTTTATAATGTTGGTTCAGCAGAAGTAAGTGTTAACTCGAACATACCATGGGGTGAAGAACACATTGGCGAAGTATGGTGGGATCTATCTAGAGCCAAATGGGTTTGGTACGAACAAAGTGACCAAGAATACAAAACACAAAATTGGGGCAAACTGTTTCCAGGAGCATCTATTGATATCTATGAATGGGTAGAATCAAGATTGGCTCCATCAGATTGGGACAACGTTGCTGACACCACAGGAGGTATATCTCAAGGTATATCAGGTAAACCAAAATACGCTGATAACACAGTGTACACCACAAAACAAAAATATGATCCTGTCAGTGGTGGTTTTGTAAATTTCTTCTACTATTGGGTAAAAAACAGTGTGATACTTCCTGATCCAGGTAAGTCTGTTGTGTCAAGAAAAAGCACAACTGCATATGTTTCAAACATTATTACAAATCCTGCATTAGGTGGATTTAAGTATTTTGCTGTCACAGACACAGATAAACTTTTGACTTTCAATGTCAAAAATCAATTGGCAAATGACAGTGTTGTGTTGAACGTAGATTACAGCAACAACGTTGAATCTGGAGACAATCATAGTGTGTGGAAATTGTTTAGTGAAGGTGACCCAACAGAAGTTCCTACTACAAAAGTTGAAAACAAATGGTGGGACAGTTTGATTGGTGTTGATACTCAAGGTAACACTGTGCCTGACTTAGATTTACCATTAAACAGAAGATACGGAAACAAAATTAGACCAAGACAGAGTTGGTACATCAACAGATATGATGCACTAAAACAGATTATAGATTATTCAAACTCTGTAATGAAAAAATACGAATTGGCAAACACAATCAATTACACAAATTTAAATGCCAATGATCCAGAACCAACTGAGGGCAGTGGAGAGTGGGACGCTACTGTAGACACATATGCTGATTTGACTTATATCAACACAGCAGATCTAAGTGGCACTGTGAATTACCTTGTAAAAGCAGATGAAGAAAATTCAAATGGTTTCTGGGCAATATACCAATGGGACGGTACAACTTTTAACAGAACAAAAATTCAAACATTTAAGACCAGTGCATTTTACAGTTTAAGTGATTGGTACAAAACAGATGGTGACATGACACATGATGAAAACACAGTCATAGATGCTCAAGTCACTTATGAATATCAACTAGATACTTTAGATCTTGCTGTAGGCAAACATGCAAAAGTTACAAACGCAGACACCGGCGGATGGAAACTGTTTATGAAAACAACTACAGGTTGGGAAAAAGTTGGAGTTGAAAACGGCACAATTCAGTTTAGCAAAAAACTTTACGATAACACAATTGATGACATTGGATTTGCAGGCGATGATGCTTTTGACGATAATTTTTACGATCAAGAACCAACACAAGAATTAAGAAAAATTTTAACTGCCTTAAGAGACAACATTTTTATCAACGAATTAAAAGTTGAATACAACAATTTATTCTTTATAGGTCTAAGAAAAGTTTTAGAAGAACAATTATATGTAGACTGGATGTTTAAAACTAGTTTTTTAAATGTCAAAAACAATTTCCGTGAATTAACACAGAGAAAAACATATACAACAGGTGCAGATTCATATGT
>MDSY01101346.1_pt1 | contig 14581 bp, 23 predicted proteins | sample 811131 | NCBI WGS metagenome assembly MDSY01 (sample SAMN05326643, study PRJNA326480) | marine metagenome | isolation source: seawater | place: Atlantic Ocean: South West | collected 2010 | reverse complement strand
ATTAGCTCCAAATTAGTGTTCGTTGTTGTGCCCCACGTACCGCTACCATCTCCTGTAGCCATCTCGTTGAGCCGTAAATCATTTACATATGTGCTGGCCATATCTATAATCCTTTGCTATCTATCGATTATAATACTTTTTTCATTTATAGTTAAGCGACATCTTCCCAGGCTGGGTCTTGATTATCGCTCACAGCTGTCCAACTTGGGTCTTGACTGTCGTTAACTGCCGACCAATTTGGGTCTTGACTGTCGTCAATTAACCCCCATACGTTGATCATTGGTTCCCCTGCTGTTGCTGATACCCCTGTCAAAGAAACATTAGCGGCAGCGTCAAACGTAACTGTACCAACGCTTCCTGTTGCTGATTGTCCTGTTGGAAAGACATTCATACCGAATATAAAGGTGAGGGTGCCTACCGCACCAGTAGCAGCTGATAGTGTAACTGGAACATTAGCCTCACCATCAACATCCACACCAACTGTGCCGACTGTACCGACCATAGTTGGCAAAACGGCTATCGCTTGACCATTTACCCCAGCTGTTGGAGCACCTGCTGTGCCTGCTTGACCTGTTGGGATTACGTTAGCTGCAGCGTCAAACGTGGGGGTTCCGACCGCACCTGTACCTGCTTGACCTGTTGGGGTTACGTTAGCTGCAGCTGAAGTTGATGTTGTTCCTAGAGCTGAGGTTCCAGACTGTCCTGTTGGGGTTACGTTAGCTGCAGCGTCAAACGTGGGGGTTCCGACCGCACCTGTAGCAGATACTCCTGTTACAGATACATTGTTTTCAAGTATGAAAGTAAGAGAACCGACCGCACCTGTGGCTGATTGCCCAGTGAGTGTTACAGGGTTAGGCTCACCCCAAGTGTCAGAGCCCCATGTTCCTCGGCCCCAACCAGTTATACTAGCCATAGGCTAACCTCAGGCTATTCGTATAATAGCTGTACTAGCTGCAGCGGCAGGAAAAACTATTGTAAAGTCTCCAGCTGTAGAGGTTTTATCTCCACCAAAATCAATTGTCGCTACCGACTTATTTGAATCAGTGCTGTTGTATATCAAACATCCTCTGGCCGTAACTGTAGCTGTACCAAACGTAAGATCAGCAAAATCTGTGAACCCAGTTGTTCCTGAACTAGTTGGGTCTACTCTAGTCAAAGTTCCACCGCCAGCTGTGTAGTTAGTTCCGGTAACTTGGTTAGTGGTAGCGTATGCTGTTGTGGCCGCTCCCATAGTAGCAGAACTAGTGTACAATGCTAATTTAAAAGTGTCTCCACCTGAGTTTTTAAAGTTATGCACTGCTTCTAATAGCTCTTTCTTAAAGCTGGTTGTTAATGTTGATGTAATGGCCATCTATTTTAACTCCGTTAATATTTTAGCTAAATCCTCATGGCCCTGACGAGTCAGGATATTCCGCATAGTGCATCGCTCACTATTGATGCTCTCTTTAATATAATAAAGTATTGTCGAATAAATAGCTACTCGGAAGGCTTGGGCCTGTTGTCTCACATGGCCCTCAGCATTTTCTGAAATACCACAAATTCTATCTGTTGCTCTTTCTGCCCAGTACTCTGGTGGGTGTCCTCGGTTTTGTTGTGTATCCACGATAACGCTTCCGATACTACTCACTGTGTCTATTTCTATCATATTAATACCTTTTCGCTTCAGGAGGAGTACTTAAAATCGGTACTAATTCGGCTGTTTTTCGATTCTCCTCTTCTATTGCTTCGGTGTATTCTATAAACCCTGTTTTATAAAACTCATTTGTTTCAGGATTGAGTAAAATCATTGGTGGGTTATTCAACCTATGATACCCGTAGATTTTATCTTGTATAGGAACATCCGTGTCAAGCAAGCCAGACCTAGGAGCAACACTCACAACTATTCCCGAAGTTATACACTTAGACAACCAAAACTCAACACAAGCGCGACCTGCTTCTGCAAAATGCAGATTACCTTTGTATGTAAAATCTACGCCGAACATATTGATTCTACCAACTTTGTTATACATAGCAAAAGCAATAGCAAAACAAACAGTGTTGTTTAAGTAAGAACTTCCAGTGGCTTCGACAACCTCTAAAAGAGGGAACTCAACTAAGTTTTCACATCGTTCGTCTAGTTCACATGTATAGATTGGACCAGGATGAGTTTTTAATACTTTTCTCATCAATTTAGTCTGGCTACCTGCATCATCTGTGTCAAGAAAGCGACTGGCTGGGTCCAACATAAAGGTTCGATCTACTTGTCTAGCAATCCCTGCCATAGCATTGATTGCCCAGACTTCATCAAATTCGTTTCCGTGTGATATCGCTAGGTGGTAATCGAGTTGACTCTCGCCCATAGCGACGATGGCGATATTCGCCCCGTCAAGTTTTTCTATTCTCATGCCTGTGGTGTTCTCCTTACTTGGTCATATCTATATTGATCTCGGGTAGATTTACCTTCCCCGAGATTTTTCATCAAAGCTAACGCTTCTTGAAATCTTGTCTCATAGATTGGTGATGTCTCGTAATTTTTTAGATACATCATGGCTTCTACTAAAGCACCATACAGTAAAGCATTAGGAGCGTTAGTTGACAACCAAGTTGTACCGGAATCACCTGCCGAAGTAAGGGATGATGGCCTATAAAAATAGTGTAACTCAAAAGTGTAGTTTGAATTTGGCGTAGGAGCCAATATAAAAGTATTTTCGTCGAACTCTGCGTAATACTTTGGTGTCCCTGTTGTAGAGGATGCGGGTGTGTAATCCCGAATAAAACTTGGGTGCTTTAGTAATAGGTAATTATAGTTAGAACTACTATCTATAACGGCTAAACTAAAGGGGGATAGGAAGTCAGTAGGTGCTCCTAAATATGCAGAACTAGCTGTCGCTGTGCCTGTTACGTTTTTTATAAAGTCGTCTAGCTGAACGGCTTTTAAAATACGTTCTTCCGATGTTTTTATAAAGTCGTCTAAGTGTGTAACAAAAGTCGACTCCGTGGACTCAGAATAATCTTGTATTGCGGTTTTTAATGAAGAATATGTCCAACTCATCTCATCAACCCGTGGTTACTGTGACAGTGCCGACGCTACCTGTCACTTCTTCCATGTAAAAACTTGATCCTATAACATCATTATGGGCTACATCCATAGAAAGTCCTGTGACTCCATCAGCGTTCTTAGTGTTTCCAGACCGCACAATTCCATATCCCGCAGTGGGAGCAGATTCTGTGGGTCTAGGTTGTTTTAACGCCTCGGGGTCTGCAGGTACATTCGAAGGTTGTAACTGTGGCTGTTTAGGCTCGTAACAGTCAGGGCAAACTTTTAACCCGTTCCACTCCATTTTCATTTCTAAATACTTATAGACAAATCCACATCTATCGCATTGAGCTTGTGAGTATTTTCCGACCGCATAAGCCACTAGATATAGCTCCTAGTCGGGACAAAATGTAGAGAAGTTCTATTACGATCTTCATCAGCTGCAAGTTTAAAGTCTTGTTCGTATTGAGTTTTTAATATCGCTGCTTTTTCTGGGTTGCGTTTTAATGCGATATAGTAGGCCAACCCACTGGCCATGCAAGGCATAAACCTTGAAGGAATTTCTGGATCCTGTGCAGAAGCAGATGCATCATCTATTCTTTGAATAGTGTTAGCAACCAATCTGTATGTGTATGTGCTGTCTGGGGTAGGCCACAACTTAACAACAGGCGTGGTTTGTCTATCTAAAAACAACTGGTTTGGTCTTCCTGTAGAAGATTTATCTGGTATGTTTAGATATTCTGTTCTACCTATTCTTGTGAGTTGAAGGTCTGTTGTAGTGGATCCGTCTATTTGTCGTATAACTGCGGATACTATGTCTATATCGTAAGAGTTCAGTGTGTAACTATTAGTGCCTGCGGTGAGGTTTGTGGTTACCTGCTCTATTGTCCAGAGGTTAACCCCTCTGTTAGACCAGTCTGCGAACATAATATTCAAAGACCTTCTAGCAGTCTCCGCGTCATATCCCGTTCTAAGTTCTAAACCAGCTAACTCATAGGCTTCCTCTATCGTATCAGCTATTGTTAGCTGAAATGTTTTAGTGCCAGAGGTAGCCATGAATTAGTATTCTTTAATTACTGTCAAAACAATAACGTAAGAATCTCCGCTGGCGTGTCCCGTAGTTGTTAGCTTAATGTCACCCGTTTTCCCACTAGCGGCAGCGGTGTTTTGCAAGCCGCCCATGTAAGAAAAATCAACATCATCACTGAAGTCAGAGTTTAAATCCCAACATATTGTGTTTGTAGTAGCGTTCCACAAAAGTTTAATACTCATACCGAATGTTGAGTAATTTATTCTTTCTACTTTGCAACCTGTGCACGCAGCTCCATCTGAGCTGCGTGCGGCGAGAGCACTTACATCTACCTTAGTGACAGCCGACTCACCTGTGCCATCAGATGTGTTGGTTAGCTGTATGACAGCTTTTCTATCATCATCAACTATAGTTGTTGAAGTTACTGCATCAGCCATGGTTTACTCCTAATTACGCGTCAGCAAATGGTGTTACTAAGGTTCCAGAACCTAATGTTATGCCTTCTATCGCATACTTAGCGGAAGCTATAGCTGTTACCCTGATTATGCTACCAGCTAGGCCACCCTTAGTTGAACCGTTTAAAGTGATAACATCATTAGACGCACCTGATATAAATGTCTTACCTGTGGCATTGTTAACACCAGTGTAAATACCACCTACAAATTTATCCGTGCCGTCTGTTAAAATGTCCATGTCTGTGGCAGCTGTTTCCACTACAAACAAGAAACTTGCACCTAAATTATTGAGCTGATTCGGATCGTCATCTCGTCCAGGAGCAGTGGCTACAATACTAGGTAAAGTGAATTTACCGTCTGCATCATTACATGTTAATACTTTACCAGCGTGTGAAGCCACAGTTAAAGAAGTGTCCGCTGTTAGACTAACCACTACAGCGTTACCAGCAGAAATAAAACCTGCTAGTGATTTAACTGGACCTGAGAAAGTTGATTTTGCCATTTTTCCTCCTTGGGAAACTCTATAGTCTTGGCGTTGTCTGCTAGGTCAGTCTATAGAGCAGTAGTTGATACCTAGAAAAAATATTCTATAGTAGATATTTTAAAAAAGAAAGGGATCCGAAGATCCCTTTCTAACCAGTTTACAAGGAAACTGTACTAGGCACCAGGAGATCCGTAGATTCCACGCCAATCACTGAATCCGAAAGAGTATCTTTCTCTCGCCTTGTATCGAACGTTACCAGTTTCGAAGTCTCCTTCCATACCAGTGGTCATAGCAGCTCTTTCGAAGTGCTTCAACCCGTTCGGTGCATCGGTTTTGATAAAGAATGCATCTGTATCAGTCAGATAATGGTTAACGGTATAGCCTTCTGGCAACATCCCCATGTTTCTCATGGCGTTGATGTCGTTGTCTGAAGTCGCCACTCTACCAGGAGAATTCAATATCCTGTCTGCTACAAATTGTAGCTGAGGGGGAATAATCAGTTTTCTAGCTTGTACGTTGACCTTTATACCTCTTTCATCTTTGAATGCAGAGATGTCGATCAGTGCGTTTTCTAACGAAGTTTCGTTCAAATCCGCAGCGGTGCTAGGCTCATTAGAAAGATCACCAGCCGTTAGGGTTGGGTGATCAGTTGTCATGAGTGGTTTACCGTCGCCTCCTGGGAAGGAGGTTGAAAAACCATTGTTAAGCACGTTAGCAGCTTTTACTTGCTTCGTGTTAGCCATTGATCTAGCTAAAGCTCTTGTGTATCTAGAGGAAAGCGTATCGTAGAGATTGTCTTCGATAGCTTCTTCTGTCAAAGAGAAAGCCAAAGCTATAGTTTCGTGAGTGTAACGAGACGTGAAGGTTTCTTGTGCTGTATCGTAACTTACCGCCGCACCTTCTCCTTTAACAGGAGCTTGTGCGAAGCCTGATAACATCACTTCTTCCTCGAAAGCACGGTCTGAAGTTTCTGTGTCGAAAATTTCAGCATGCTCGTTCTCGTAACGGTTATACTCGAGACCAAAAAGTGCATTCAGTCCTGGCTCGAGTTCCTTTACCAGTTGTGCTCTATTAATAGCCACTTCTAATCACCTCTTAGTCGTTACCGTAAGTAGAAGCTGGGAATATGAAATACCCACGAGCGTATTGCGCATTAGCGGTATTATCTGGACGGTCCACATAAGCCACTAACTTCGCTATACCACTAGCGGTAGTCGTAGTCACACCTTCTTTCGAACGGTTGTTGTTGGTATCACCTGCAGTTGTAGAGATAGTGTGTACTTTTCCTACATCTGCTTGTGAAGGAGTCCCAGTGAACTGGGCTTCATAAACAATGTTGGGATCAGCATACACATATGCTTTTACGTTTGCAGAACCTAGAGTTGTTGTACCAGAGACAAATCTTCTTGTGAAGATTACCTCCCCGGAAGTGTTTTGGTATTCACAGCCACCAAATACGCCTAGTGGAGCATCAGTTGCTCCTCCTTGAAGTACATATCCACTTGTGAGCTTTACGACGTCACCTGAAAAGATATCGCCAGTAGCACCACTTTGAATAGGAAACTCAGAAGGGCGTATGGTGCCTCCAGACATATGGTATGCTGGTGTGAATCCATTTGGGTCGTTGACATTCGCCATTTAATTCACCTTAAAAGCCAATTATAAAATTAACGGTTCTTAAGAACCGCCTCCTTTACCAAATGTGACTTGAGTTCTCCTCTCAGGGTTGCTGAGAGGCATTCTATTGTCACTTTCTCGCATTAAATTTGAGTCGACGGCTTCCATCTGTTGTGTAGCCATTTGATTGTAGTAGGCACGTCGTTGTTCGACGGTTTCGACTGGCATTTTTGCGAGTAATAACCCACCCACTCCGATTACACCAGCATGTCTACCTTCGTCTATAGTCGGTGCTTCAAACTCAGGGTGGTCCTCTGATCGAACAGGTTCCCATCCTTCACGGATACGTTTAGACATATTCGCTTTGTCATCTTGTCCTACCATAGATTCGCGCAGCCATCTGTATACAAATCCTGGGGGTGGCGTTGGTGCGTCTAATAAAGACGGTGGTCGCCATGGTTTTGGGCGAGCTTCTTTAGCTCGACTATCAGCAGATCGTGGAGCTCGATCTGTAGCGGTATTTTTATCTACCATTTTATCTCCTATCTTTTGACGTGTTTAGCGTATTCTTCAAGTGGCACTCCGAGTCTTTTTGCTATTGCAACCTCACTCGGTGTTAACTTGACTGTGCGTCCTTTTCCTGTTCCACTTCTAACTCCTCTGCTAGAATTAACAACATTCTCTTGAACGTTCGTTACTGGTGAGTCTTTTCCTCCGTATTTGTGGGGAAAAGCCTCTGCCATTCTTCTATCAACTTCTTGATAATAATCATCAGAAGCTGGATCAAATCCTTCATTTTCAACCAACTGCCTATGAAACGCGAAAGCACTCGTAGTCATAGCCAAATCGTTACCGAACCACTCATTTTTCTTAGCCCATTCCTGTGCTTTTGAATCAGGTTGCGGCGGTGGTGCTTGCACTTGGGGTTGCGGCTGTTGGGCAAACTGTTGTTGAGGTTGTTGAACTTCAACAAGTTGCTCAGCTTTTTGTTGTTCGGGTTTAACCCGATTTAAACTTTCAAGCTCAACAGCAAGCGTTGCCACATCCTTCTGCGCAGCCAACATTTCATCTGTTTCCCCGAGATCGTGTGCTTTTTTATAACGATCTTCGGCAGCTGCAAGTTGGCTTTCAACTCTTGCACTGTACTCATCATATAGGCTTTTATCTTTTTGTGAAAGTGATGCCTGAGTAGTGTTTAATTTTTCTTGAACATTCTTAGCATATTCAATCGCAGCTTGTTCTCTTCTTTCCGCTTCACGAATCTTATATGTCAGCTTGTTGATTCGTTTTTTAACAGACTCGCTATAGTCTGCTATTTCTTCTTCTTCAGATTTTTCTGCTACTGGTTGCGGTGCGGTTTGAACTTCAGCCTGTGATGTTTCTAGTTCAGGGGTTTGCTCTTCTGTTTCTTCTGTTTCAGTAGGTTCTAGCTCTATCTCTACTGATTCTTCTGCTTGCATGGGGTCAGCCATGATTAGCCTCCTTTAATTGCGTGATTACTGTACATCCTCTGGGTTACTTATAACCGCCAGTACTTCATCATCGTTTAGTAAGCGCAAGTCACCACCATCTATTTTGATTCTGGCTCCTGCGTATCTGCCAAAAATAATCCAATCTTTTTCCTTACACCATGGGCCATTAGGAAATTTATTTTCATCTTTGTAAGCATCTGGCCCTAAGGATATTACGAAACCGACATTCGTAGCTAGTCTTTCTTTTTCAACGTAAGACTCAGCTAAGTGGATTCCACCTTTAGTTACTGTTTTTTGGCTGAAAGGAAGTATCAACAACCTGTACCCTGTAGGGCCAGGCAACTTAGTTATTTCTTCATGAACGGTTTCTGGATTAAACTCTTTTTTGGCTTCGACGTTCCTAACCATCTCTACGTGATCTGGTATCGGTTTTGGTGCATCAACTGACATCTTCTTGCTCCTTGATGTTTTGCAGGTCTATTATTATTCTCTCGGCTGAACTAAGACCTGATAGTTCACCCAAAATTTTCTGATAGGCTTCCCAGTCCTTTACTCCTCCAGTCACTAAGATTTCTGTTAGGTCCTCTTGTCTTTTTCGTAGTTCTCTTAATACTTTATCTACTATATAAAGTGGATCCACCTAACAGTTCCAGTCTCTACGTGCCCAGTAATTAGCACTACACCTATCGCTTTTTATGCCGCCGCTGCGAGCACAATAAGATTTTTTACGTTTTTTGTTTTCTTTGTGCATGCCTAAGTTAGCGTCACCAAACGTAATACGTTTAATTCTGTTACCGTCACTGCTGCATTTAGAAACAAAAACAACTTTGCGTTTTTTACCGTATCCAGGTTCACCTTTACGAATAGCTCTCGGTCTATTGAGCGTTACTTTTTTACCTTGATATTCAGCCATCACATCATCCTTGTTTTTCTCAAACGGTTCTTCAGGACTATGCCGTTACCTCTAGAAACAGCTCCACCAAACTGCATCTTTTTCTTTTTCTTTTTGCCTTTTATTAAATCAGAGTCAGCCTTTCTTGCTCCACCTTTACCTGTAGCAAAACTTCTTACTCTTCCACAGCCCCAGCTGTGTGAACTTTGTCCGGGTCTGGAACCTGAACTAAAAAATGCACCCTGACCACGCTTATATACTTTATTGAGAGTGCTTTCTGATTTACCGCTGCTTTTAGCGTACTTTTTAACGCATGCTGGAGTTCCCATTACTTTTTCCTCTTTTTCGGTTTTTTCTTAGCGTCTTTAGCTCGTGACTTTTCTACAGCCTCGTAATCGGCTTTAGTCATTTTACCGGAAAGATACTTTTTTCTGGTTCGTAGTATTTCTTTTTCTCTCGCGCTGGGATTCTTAGCTCCAGCGAGGTATGCTCTAGGAACGCCTTTTTTAGTCTTACTAACTTTTGGAAATTTACGACGCATTAATCTTCGTACAAATTATTAAAAGTTATAGCAGGGTCGAGATAACTTTCATGGCCCTCAGCTGAGTGAATATACTGAGAAGGTGTGAAATCTGGAGCTCCTTCTCCTGTCACCCACAGAGCTGGGCTGGTCGCTCTGACTCTGTTGTTCGGTAATGCTACTAAATTTCCTTTCCATTTACAATCTTCTGTGATGTACATAACGTGGGACTGTTTGTGTTGGGCAGGATCATCAGCTATAGAGTTATCTGTGTAGTCTACAGTGAACATGTATTTCGCTCTGTAAAAGTCACCGTCTATTTTAGCTAACCACGGTGAAGAACTCACCCTATCCATAACTACTACAGAGTGGTGTCTAGATTCACAATCCCACGGTTGTGCTAAATGATCTTCCATGGGTTCTCCCCACTCGTCAACTGGGATATCGGCTATTAACCCCTGTATAGGCATTCTTGCCCACATGGCACCACCATGAAGATTCTTTTCTTTTGTTCCTTGAACTTCTGCGCCTGTGAAAACAACTTGAAAACTGAGAGATCGGTCGGGTATAGTGTTAACGGCTATAGCTAAAGCGTGTAGGTATTCTTGGTGGTAGTCTTCATGATTAGCAGTAAACTCCTTCCTCACCCAGCATTTAAAGTGAGGAATGTTACTAATCAGGTATGGCATCTAGCAGTGTTTAGTGGTCTTTCTTCTATCCGGCATCACCGCACCGCAACCGCGATGCTTAGATTTTCTAATTTTAGCTTCGCCACCTGTGTTCATAAAACCCATACGGTTTCTTACTTCTTTGGGTAGCTTACGAAGACCTTTATTATCTTTAGGTACTTCTTTCAAAACTTCACCGCCACGGTTTTTACCCTGAGCTGTTTTTATTTGTGCTTCTGTTGGAGCACCTTTCTCGCCTTTTTTACGCATTCGTTCACCGCTTCCTGCAGCGATTCTTTTACGTTTAGCGTTAATGTTGGCCCAGAGTCCGGGTCTTTTTGTTTTAGCCATTATCTTTTGGCTCTTCCACCTTTTTTCATACCTGTGCGCTTACCGCCTGTGGTTTTGTACTTAGTCTTTTTAGCACCACCACCCATCATCATACCTTTGCGCTTACCGCCTGTGGTTTTGTATTTACTTGTTTTCTTGTTCATTATCTTGCTCCGCTAGGACTCGTGTTAAATTTTGTGCCTTTTGTAGCAGCACCCTTACCTTGGACTGTTTTTTGCCCAAGACCAAAAACGCTTTTGCTGGTTGAGTTAAGAATTGTTGTTCCTTTAACTGGTTCAGCTAGATTAATCTTTTTAGGAGCAGGAAAGCTCACACTTTTGTATTTAGTTGTATCTTTCATTTACGCACCTTTTGTTGTAGAGTCGGATGATCGAACATCTCTCAATATTTGACCATACGTTTTATTAATATCTCCTTGAGCTCTGAGCAGGGCTTCTTCTCTATCTTGAGCTACTTTCATTTCTGCTATTGACTCTTGTGATTCTATTTTAGCTAAATCTACTTCGCTTCGTAAAGCGTCGGCTTGAGCCTTCTGAGCAAGTTCTTGTTGCTTCAACTGAACTATTGGGTCTACTTGAGCATTTTGTTGAGCTTGTATCAATGCTTGTTGTTGGCCTGTTACCTGTTGAGCAGCATTAGCCGCAGCTAGTGCTATCTCATTCATTAGTTGTTGAGCTTGTTCTGGCGGCATTTGTTGCATTTGATCAAGGGGTGGCAACTGTTGGCCGAGGACTTGTTCAATCTGTTGTTTATACCCCATGGCTGTGTGTTCTTGTATGTTAGCTGAAATAGCTTGAAGAGCCACAGGGTTTTGCTGCATTTGTGGGTTTTGTAAAAACGCACTGTGGGCACCGATGTACGCATCATGATTTTGAAACTCAAACGCTTTTATAGGTTGTCCCATTATTGCGGCTTGCTGTTCGCTTATTGGGTCTCTTGGTGGAACCTCAGCTGGTTCAGGTAAGAGTAGCTCAATATTTTTGACCTCTAATGCTTCGTACATTCTTTTGTACGCTTCTCGTAAATTGTGTATATCCGGCGCGGCTTGAGCCATCTGTAGCTCTTGTTGAGCTAACATCACACGTTGTGCCATACTGAATATATTAGGGTCACTAACCGGAAGTATATCTATACGATCATCGAAGTCTACTTGTTTGATCTCTTGACTGGCGTTAGCTACGGGGTAAGGATAGCTAGGGGGAAGGGATCTTGAGAATACCCCAGCCAAGAGACGAAACTCTTTTCTTTGAGCAAAATGCAACCGCTTATGTATAGCTGACATAACTTTTGTGCCGCGCTCTAACATTGCCACGGTAGTACCTACTGGTAATTGTTGGCTGCCGATATCGCCAACTTGCATGTCGGCTATGCTAGCGAACCTTCTGCCTGAATCAATCAATATTCCTAATAACTGACTAAGAACACTACTTGGTTCTTTATAGGGCAGCGGCATTAACGCATCTCTAATAGCACCACCAGGAACATCTACATCCCTAAATTCTCCGGGTCTTAACGGCTCATCTTCTCCTTGCACCCGCATACCACGTGCCTTGAACCCTGCAGGAAGGTTACTGAGCGTACCCGCATCAATCAACTGACGTAAAATAGAGGTCGTTGACTTAGTCAACCCGCCAATCATGTGAATCAAGCCGAAACCATAAAAACCGAGTCCTGGAAGGAACTTATAGTGCACAAAATACTCTTTTTTACGGAATAATTCGTCGTTTATGGCCCAGTTTCGACGTATACTGAGGACTTCATTTGAGTCTTCTAGCATAGTAACTATGTATGGAACAGCAAAATCATACTCATCTACACCTTCTAACTCTAAATCGACGTGTATTTCTAGTAACGTATACTCGTTATAGTCGCTACTAGGCTTACTGAGTCCTTGTAATTCGTCTATTTTCTCTTTTGCTTCGTCATATTCGACTTCTCCGGCCGAACCAAGCGGAATATCTCGGTAAATACCGTTTAATTGCATTTTTCTGATGTCATTTCCGGTCATATTAATGACATGAGTAATTCTTGGCGACGTTTCTAGGTTAGTTGTGTCATAACTGACGACTAAATTCTCCGCTTTTACAAAAGCCGAAGTTGCGCGGCCTAATAGTGAGTCAAAATAGACTTTTTTGAAGGCAGAACCCGCCAAAGGTAGGTAAAAAAGCAAACTATCCATGTCTGGATCGTATTCTTGCATCACTTCTGTGATTTGGTAGTTCATAAACTCCTTGACACGTTGAGATTGTGCCATTATTTCGGGAGTTTCTAGTCCTACGATCTTTGTATTGACTGGACCGTTGGGTGGTAACAGCTCTTTATACGCTTGGGCTTGAAATTGAGTGGCTGCTTCTGACAATAATGGGTGGGTTACCCCACTAGCACCAGGAAAAGGCATGTCACGGTCTTCTGATTTTATACCTAAAAGGTCTAAACCGTCACTGAATGTGGTTAGCCACTCGTGTCTTGACTCCTTATCCTCTTCAAAAGAGCCCATAAGTTCTGATGAAATCTCATTTAAAGAACTATCATCTAGCACCATGGCTAAATTCATGTTGTGTTCTTGTTCTTGCATTGCTGCCATTTCTGGCATGGGCAGCATTTCACCATCTTGCCCTACTTGGAACTCAACACCACCTTCCGAGTCTTCCTCATCCGGCAGTTGTACTATTAGTTCCTCCTCTTCTTCTACGAGAAGAGGACTACCTTGATTGGGAAATCTTTGAACTTCTATTGCCATAGTATTGGGTTCCTATGTCTCAATAATAACTTATTTTCTTTCGGTATAAAACTTCTTCCTCGTAGTCACTAGGTAGCTTAATAAACCCGCCTTGTCTAAAACGCATGAGTGCTTGAGTGGTTGAGTCAACCAAATCATCGTGGTCTCCCGCAGGAAACGCTGCGCATTCTTCAATAACATCATGTGCCCAAGTGGTATCGGGGTGCCAAACCATACCAGATTCAAACAACGGTGCACAACTATTGACTCTTGCAACCTTATCACTGCCTTTAGAGGGCGTGAAGTTTTGAACCGGAATACCTACGTTGCGTAGTTCTTGGGTTAAGGGCATACCGGATGCCTTACCTTCTATTATCACTACGTCTGGTGACCAGTGCTCATATTGTTTGAACGCTTGCCCCTTGAGTTCTGGGAAGTTGTACTTACCCTTAACCACGTCGAGTAAAATAATGTGCGGTGCGTCTCCGTTGTAGATCTCGTCACCGCCTAGTCTACCTTCTGGGTAAAACACTCCCCATGTGGTTATGGCAGAATAGTCAGCCATCTCTGACTTCAAGAATGCTGTGTCGTAACTTTGAATAATATATTCACAGTTAGGTGGCTCATTATTTGGCCACTCCATCCACCACTCTCTTTTTATAAGTGCGCCTTCTTCTGAGGTGGGGTTCTGCATGTACTGAGCGTGCCACTTCGGGCCACCTCGTAAACTAGCCTTAACACTTTCTAGTTCATCTATCTCCCAGTATTCTGGCCAAAGTGGTTTACCGCTAGGCAATATAGCAGGTAACTCTATTAACTCCCACTGATCGGCTTTAGGATCTCGGGCTGCATCTTTTAATAAACGGCCTGTTAAATCATTGACGTTCCACCTTGTCATTACTATGACAATGGACCCTCCTGGCTGAAGTCGCTGCCGTGGTCCAGAGGTGTACCACTCGTAAGTATCTTCCATGGACTTTGGGTTAAGTGCATCTTGCTCTGAGTGGGGGTCATCAATAATAAATAGATCCGCGCCGCGACCCGCTAACGCACCGCCCACACCCGCCGCATAATACTCACCTTTGAGCTTGGGGTTTTTAGTATCTTGGGTTTCCCATTTACCTGCTGCTTTTGAATCAGGGTTGATGGCTACGGAATCAAATATTCTTTGATAGTCTTCGGTTAACATCAAGTCACGAATTTTACGGCCGAACTTTACCGCTAGGTCTGCAGTGTGCGTAGCCTGTAATATCTTGAGAGATGGATTACGGCCCACGAGATACGCTGGAAACATATGGCTAGCAAACTCAGACTTCGTGTGTCGTGGAGGCATGTTAATGATTAATCGCTTGACCTT
>MDSY01068376.1_pt1 | contig 14583 bp, 14 predicted proteins | sample 811131 | NCBI WGS metagenome assembly MDSY01 (sample SAMN05326643, study PRJNA326480) | marine metagenome | isolation source: seawater | place: Atlantic Ocean: South West | collected 2010 | reverse complement strand
TCGATGCTTTGACCACTCGCCGCCATTTCTGTTCGCATAGTGTAGAGATCGAGTAGTGCTTGGCTTGGGTGCTCATTTGGACCGTCGCCGCCGTTGATCACTGGAACTCGGCTGGCCTCGGCAAATTCTGCAACGCTGCCAGACTCTGGGTGGCGCATAACAATGACATCACTATACCCAGACAGCACTCTAGCAGTGTCGTAAAGAGATTCACCCTTAGCGAGCGACGAGGCTTTAACTTCTGTGGTTTCGCGAACTTCTCCGCCCAATAAATTAAACGCAGAACCAAACGAAACTCGGGTTCTGGTGCTGGGTTCAAAAAACATGTTTGAGAGTATTGCACCCTGCAACACGCGGGTGATGTTTTTACGCATTGCGTAAGGTTGCATACTGTCAGCAACTTCGAACACGCGGTCTGCAGCCAATCTATTGAATTGCCCAACCGAAATTATATGATTGCCAACAAAATTCAAAGTAATGCACCCCTCGGTAAGTGATGAACTAATGATACTATGAGCCTGCTTTTTGATTAAGCATCTTGAGCACTTTTTGTAATAAGAGTTAATATTGCAAAGAGCGCAACGTCTTATCCGTGAGTTGGAACAACCTTGATGGCTTAGTCTCCCAAATGTGCGGCATCTGATTCTTATTCGTAAGAGAGTATAGAGGCCTTTGTAGTCTAGAGAGGAAAATTATAGGCATGAATAGCAATGTAGAATCTGACTTCGCAAGCAAAGAGCAAGTTATGAACCCGGGTCCTGCGGAAACAATCGCCCACCTGCCTACTTTGCCATTCGTCTTCGCCAGGCGTTTTGGCGTAGTTTTGAATTCCAAAGCAAATGACAAGGGTGCCTATGAAGTGGCAGCCAAAACTCAGCCGCGCTTATCGACATTGGCTGAGATTCGGCGGATTACGAAACATCCAACAGTGATAAGACTTGTGGCTGAAGACGAATTCGATCAATTATTATCTGCCGCTTATTCCCAAGACTCTAATGAAGCGAAGCAAATGGTGGAAGATCTTGGAGGCGAGATGGATCTTGCCAGTCTGGCCAGCGCCTTACCGAAAACTGAAGATCTTTTAGACCAAGCGGACGACGCGCCGATTATTAGGCTCATTAACGCCTTACTGTCTGAAGCCATAAGGGAAAATGCCTCAGATGTGCACATTGAAACCTTCGACAAAGCGCTGGTTGTACGCTTTCGAGTTGACGGAGTAATGAGAGAAGTGGTTCGACCAAGGCGAGAATTGGCATCGCTGTTGGTTTCAAGAATCAAAGTCATGGCTCGTCTAGACATTGCAGAGAAACGCGTGCCCCAAGATGGTCGTATTTCATTGCTGTTAGGCGGGCGAGAAGTTGACGTGCGTGTCAGCACCATGCCCGCAAGCGCGGGCGAGCGTGTGGTAATGCGCCTTCTGGACAAGCAGGCAGGAAGGCTGCAATTACAACGACTAGGCTTTCAATCGCACACTTTGGCGTCTTTGCAGAAAGTCGTTCATAAGCCCCACGGAATTTTCCTAGTAACTGGCCCAACGGGTTCAGGTAAGACCACGACACTTTACGCTGCACTAGCCGAGCTTGACAGTACCGCAATAAACGTCCTGACGGTTGAAGATCCAATCGAATATAGCCTGCCTGGCATTGGTCAAACACAAGTTAATAACAAAGCTGATATGACTTTCGCTAGAGGCTTACGAGCCATTTTACGCCAAGACCCAGATGTGGTCATGGTGGGAGAAATTCGGGACTTGGAGACCGCAGAAATTGCCGTGCAATCGAGTTTGACCGGACACATGGTGATGTCGACATTGCACACAAACAGCGCTATCGGCGCAGTGACTCGACTAATGGATATGGGGGTTGAACCCTTTCTCTTAAGTTCAAGTATTGTCGGCGTGCTTGCACAACGGTTGGTGCGGGTATTATGCCCCGACTGCAGAGTTGCAAGGCCTGCCACGCCAGTTGAACTTAGCTTTTTAGGAGAAAAGGTTGCCCAGGTGTTTACAGCGCCCGGATGCAGCTCTTGTTCGCAATCTGGATTTCGTGGGCGCACAGGCATTTATGAAATGGTGGTCATTGACGAAATGCTTCGACAGCACATTCATGATGGTAGCAGTGAGCATGCAATGGTTGCTTACGCGCGCACAAGAGCCCCTAGTATTCGGCAAGACGGCGTGCAAAAAGTGCTCTTAGGTGTCACTACGGTGGAAGAAGTGCTGAGAGTAAGCCTTGATGATTAAAGTAATTTAGAGCGATTTATGGCTGCATTTGAGTACAAAGCTGTGGACGCCAAAGGGCGGCATAAAAAAGGTGTTATAGAAGCAGATAGCGCCCGTCATGCGCGACAATTGCTGAGAGATCAAACACTATTTCCAACCGCTATTGAAGCTACGAGAGATAGAAAATCCTCTGGCGGAGTGGGCAAAGGCTCTCTTTTTGCGAGGAATTTAAGCGCATTGGACCGTGTACTCTTCACACGTCAACTGGCGACGCTTATTGGTTCAAGCATGCCTATTGAGGAGGCGCTGGCAGCGGTTGCTGAGCAGTCAGAAAAACAGCATATTAGATCCGTAGTGATGGCTATTCGCAGTAAGGTTTTAGAAGGCTTTACCTTGGCAGCGAGCCTTGGTGAGTATCCAGGAAGCTTTAATGCGCTGTATCGCTCTACGGTTTCAGCAGGAGAGCAGTCGGGTTATTTAGACAACGTGTTAGAAAATTTAGCCGACTATCAGGAACGTCAATTCTCTGCTACCCGCAATGTTGAAATGGCCTTGGTGTATCCTGTTGTACTTTTGGGGTTGGCGTTTCTTATTGTGGGCGCGTTAATGGTTTATGTGGTGCCAGAAATGGTCACGGTGATTGTGGATACTGGACAACAGTTGCCCTGGTTTACCGTAGTGCTTATCCAAATTACGGAAATTTTATCCGCTTATTGGTGGCTGCTTATTGCAGGCTTTGTAGTGCTTGTTATCGCTATTCGCTGGGTGCTGAGCCAACCTGACGCGCGGTTAAAATGGGATCGGACGAAATTTGATCTGCCCCTTGTAGGGCGGATCAGTCGCAGCGCGAACTCTTCACGTTTTGCGAATACGTTATCTATTCTTACCCGCTCTGGGGTGCCGTTGGTGGACGCTATGCTGATTGCCAGTGATGTCGTGGACAATAGCTGGCTGCAGCGAGGGCTGAAAAAAGCTACTCAAAGTGTAAGCGAAGGTAGAAGTTTAAAAGCCAGTTTGACTGATGTGGGGCAGTTCCCGCCAATGATGCTGCACATGATCGCAGCAGGTGAACAAAGTGGTCAGTTAGACACTATGCTGGGGCGCGTTGCGGAGTTTCAGCAGAACGAAGTGGAGCGAGTTGTAGCCACCGTGGTCAAGTTGGTCGAGCCTTTGATGTTGTTGGTAATGGGCGGGGTTGTATTGTTTATTGTCATGGCTATCTTGTTACCATTGATGAGTATGAATCAGGTGGTTTAATGGCCAACTTTACAAGGTGAAAGCAGTAAGAAGACTGGATGCGCGCAAATTAGAAGAGAGGCTTATAGTTTGATCGGAAACACAATTTTGAGATATCTAGAATGAATAACACGCTCTATTTAAAAGAGACAAAAGAAGCAAAAGAAATAACGGAGGTTCTCCAAAACTGCTTTACCGATATTTCGCCTGTCCCGAAGTGTTCGTTTCGCAATACTCTAGGTGGTCTGCAACGCCAAAGTAAACACCAAGGCTTTACGTTAATTGAAATTTTGGTCGTTATTGTGATCCTTGGCATTCTTGGTGCTGTGGTCGCGCCACAAATTTTATCGAGGCCTGATACGGCTCGAGTGCAAGCCGCGCAAACAGACCTACGTACGTTGTCGGCCGCATTGGATATTTATCGTTTAGATAATTTCAACTATCCTTCATCGGATCAAGGTTTAGAGGCCCTAGTGCAAGCGCCTAGTGGATTTCCTGAGGCAAAAGGTTGGAATCCAGCCGGTTATATAAAGAAATTGCCCAAGGACCCTTGGGGTACGCCATATATCTACGAGAATAATGATGGTCGTGTTAACTTAATCAGCTTAGGCGCTGATCGAGAAGAAGGTGGGGAAGGGACAAATACCGATATAAGTTTAGACAATCTTTGAGCTTATAAAATGCAATCCCTGTTGGGTAATTCACCATTCGTGCAAAGAACTGCTAGGGGCTTCACGCTGATAGAGATTCTTGTGGTTATGCTGGTCATTGGCATTGCTGTAGGGGTTATTGGATTTTCTTTCTCTACTTCAAATAGCTATTACTCTGCTAACGCCTATGCTCAGCGCGTTGCTCAGAGAATTGAAATGGCTCGAGATCGGGCGATTCAATCTAATTCAGAGTGGGGCATGTTTGTAGAAGAGGACAATTATCGTTTTGCAAACTTTGATCCAATTAATGGCGAGTGGTTCGACTTCACTAATAAGCCATTTAATGCGGAAAAAACTAATTATACCCTCAACTTTAAAGTCACTATAGAAGATTATCCCGGCCAAGTGGAGTCAGATGACGAAGAATTACCAGACCTAATTTTTTTTTCCAGCGGTGAGGTCAGCCCGTTTGCGCTTGATCTTAAAATAGACGAGTTACCCGGTGCGACGTGGAATTTTCAGTCCGATGGCTTTTCTCAAGTGCGCGCCGAACAGCTAAATAATTCCCGATGAAGGGTTATTCATTTAGAGGCTTTACCCTCATAGAAATGCTTATAGCGGTAGTGATTATTGGTAGTGTTGGTACTGCTATAGCCACCGCCATCGGCGGCGTAGCTAACCAAACTTTTTCGTTAGAACGCAAAACTGTGGCCAATTGGGTGGCTAGCAATCACGTTACAAAAATTCGGATTACCCAGCGCGCCGAATCAAAGGCCTTGTCGGAAGGTAAAATTAATACCCAAGTTTTTATGGCACAGCGGCAGTGGGAGATTGAAACCACCACGTTAGCAACTGACCACCCCTGGCTGCGGCGGCTTGAAGTAGACGTTTATGAAATCACGAAGGGAGAACGAAAGGGCCCCTATGATCATTTAACCGCGTTTGTTGGTCGATACTGATGAAGCGCCGCCAACATGGCTTTACGCTTATTGAGATTCTAGTTGCGCTATTTGTCTTCGCATTAGTGGCGTTGATTAGCGGGCAACTTTTGTCGCGCACTCTGAGTGCTCAAAGCCAGTTGCAAGATAGAGGCGAGCGGTTGGCGTTGGTGCACAGAGCCATGCAGATTGTTCAACGCGACCTGTTGCAACTGACCAACCGCCCGATAAGAAATTCAGACGACTTCGAGCAACTAGGGTCATTGCTAATCAACACAGATGGATTTTTAGAAATGACCAGAATGGGATGGCGCAACCCGCTAAGGCATCGCCGTTCAGAAATGCAGCGGGTTAGCTATCGACTAGAGGACGAAAAGTTGATCCGAGGGTATTGGCATACATTGGACCGCGGTTACGACGCAGAACCGGCCTTTCAAACTATGCTTGAAGAAGTTAAACGAGTTGAGTTTTATGTCCTTGACACACAGGGTGAAGAACATAAATTTTGGCCTCTTCCGCGCCAGAATGAAAAGGCCTTGGATCCAGTCGCCATAATTCTGCGTATTGAAATTGCACCATTCGGCGTCGTTGAACGAATCTGGCAGGTGCCTGGTGGGAATCTTAGCGGAGGGCGGGAGAATGCGAATGTCCCCCTTTAAAGTCTCTGCCATTTCGATCACTTTTTTTCCTGTCAGACAACGCGGAGTCGCATTGATCAGCGTGCTGCTGATTGTGGCGATTTTGGTGGCTTTGAGCACGCAATTGCTCTCTAACCACAATTTGGTTGTGAGCCAGCACCAAAATAGTTTTGAGCAGAATCAGGCGCTTCAATATGCCTATGGCGCCGAAGAGCTGGCGCGGCAGTTGCTATTTGATGATTTTAGCATTTCAGGACCCGGGGTAGATCACCTCGAGGAGACTTGGGCTCAAGCCGTTTTGCCCTTTAAGCTCGACGAGGGCGGCTATCTTGAAGCTCAAGTGAAAGACTTAAATGGTTGCTTTAACGTTAACAGTCTAATTGGCGCCTCTGGCAACGACAATTTGGCTCGCCTGAAACGACTTTTTCAGAGCGTGGATGTGGATCGAGGACTAGCCGACCTTATTAAAGATTGGGTAGATATAGATCAGGTGACCACCGGGTTTGGTGCTGAAGACAATGCTTATTTAGGACTTACTCCGCCTTACCGAACGGCCAACCAGCCGATGCGGCATATTTCAGAGTTATTCCTTTTAAACAATATTGAGTTCGAAGATATTAGCGCCATTTTGCCACATCTATGCGTAATACCCAGTGCGGCTAACAAGGTGAATATAAACACAGCCAGTGCGTCGTTCTTGTATTCGTTGGATGCGTCAATCTCCATTGACGCCGCTCAAGGGGTGGTTGAATCTGAACGCAGTTTTTTAGATGTGAAGAGCTTTATTGAGGCCAATCCAGAGTTTGAAGTTGTTGCTCCGCAGTTGGGCGTAACCAGCGAATATTTTGAAGTACACGCAAAAGTGCAGGTTGGTGAGAGTACAATGAGTCTTGCCAGCCTATTTTTTCGTAATACAGAGACGGGCGAGGTAACATTGCTACAGAGAGATTTTGCCAAATTTTTTCAGTCCAAGGTTGTGGTTGATATAGATGCCGATAGTTAGAGAGTTATAGTGCCTAAGTTATTTGTTAAAGCAGAAGTTCAAAAGGGCGATGCTCAACTTATGGAGACAGATGAACAGTCAATCCTATTACATTGGCGGTTGATTGGTGACTCATCGGTTGAGGCGGGCATAAGTTCGCTACAAGAGTTTCTTTTCCTCAAAAATGATCATGTCAATTGGCCTGAATCTCCCGAGGATCTTGTCGCCATTATTCCTAGTGATGAGGTGCTGCTTTTGGGTTGCGAGGTGCCTGGTCGCACAGCTGGCACGGTAAAAAAAGCTTTGCCCTATGCGCTAGAAGAATTTGTAGCAGGTGATATCGAAGACGTCCATATTGCGCATGAAAAAATCCGCCCAGGGCAGTCGGTTAAGTGCGCGCTGATCAATAAACAACGATTGAGGCAGTGGCAGGATTGCTTTACTCGAGCGGACATTTCTCCCGGAATTATGGTTTCTGAAGGGCAGTTGCTCACCGCGGATGCTAAGACATGTACTTTAGTGTTTGGTGAATTAGAGGTCATGATTGCCACAAGCGAAGAAACTGCCAGCGTAGCAAGGTCCGAAATCTTGGCCCTTATCTCTAATATGGAATTAGAGAAAGTCGTCTGTGTGGGCGGTAAACTTACCGATATTGAGGTTAGCCAGCTGAGTGCAAGTTTAGTGGTAGAAAATGATCAGCGAGATGGTTTTGAGTGTTTGGTTTCTAGCTTTGATGGCCCGAGTGTAATTAACTTACTGCAGGGAGAGTATAAAGTTACTGCATCGGCAAATGGCCCAACCGGAGCTATGGTAGGGATTGTTGGTTTGTTAGGGATTTGGCTAGTTGTTGCTATGTTCTCATTCGGAGTTGAGGGTTTCTGGGCGAAGATGAAAGCAGATGAGCTTTCAGTGGATGCCACCTCGCTTTATAAAGAATATTTCCCCAGAGATAGTGCGCCAGTGAGCCAAGGTCAATTGGCTCGCAGGTTTAAAGCTAAGTTAGGCGGTCAGAGGGCTCTAGACGAGAATTCTCAGGGGTTTATTGATCTTCTATCCAGAGTTTCTGGCGGCATTACTGGGGCCGACAAGATTCAATCGCTTCGCTTTAATCAACAACGCATGGAACTCACTTTTGAAATACTTCTGTCGGGCTTTAACGAACTTGATCCACTGAAAGAGCGAGCTTCCACTCAAGGTGTATCGCTCAATATGACCAATGCAGATGACGATGGCAAAGGCGTTAGAGCAAGATTATCCGCGGAGTACCAGTAATGAAAAGATTGGCTTTTATTTCTGAGCTATTTCGCGCCAGTACCGCTGGTGCTTGGTACGCGGAGAAAAGTCCCACTGATCGAAAAGTCATAGTAGCTATTGTTTTGTTTTGCACGGCATCATTAGTCTATTTGGCGATGTGGAAGCCCTTGTTAGAATATCGTGATGGCCAAGTATTGCGTTATGAGCGTGCGCAATCTTTGATAGATTGGATAAGCCTAAACAATAGTGCACTGCGGGTCAGCGCTCAGAGCCAAGGACGTACGACCCAGCAAAAATCTCTCATCCCGATTGTTACCGCTGGTGCAAATTTAAGACAGCTGAAACTCAATCGACTTCAACCAGAACAAGATGGCAGCGTGAGTATTTCACTTCAGTCGCAGTCTTTTGATCAGGTACTGCGCTGGATGGACGATTTAGAAACAAACAACGGCCTTCTTATTGATCGTATCAGCGTAGATCGAACAGAGAACGTGGGTTTGGTAAATGTTCAGTTGCGCGTTCAGTGAAGCGCTATTTGCAGTTACTGTTGTGGGTTTGGGGAGAGGCTTCTTGTCAGGGCACCGCGCTTAATTTCTTACTGGAGTGAATTACACGGTTGAGTGGCGGAATATAACCAGCCAAAGTGAGGGTAAGGGCTCATATTTAATCAAGCCTAGTGTGTGGTTGACTTGTTCTTTATCAAACATACGCTATCCCAGCATATACAGAGTGTTTGCAAAATAGAGTATTTCTAATTGACCATCGTTACAAGGCCTTGCACCGCCTACCGTTTGTTATCCTGTATAAAAGCGCAACGTTTCAGTCCAATCCTGTCCACATCGACTGTATCTTCCTCGGTTGATCACTACACACTTATGAATGGCGTTACTGTTTTTTGGAAACGAGGTGCTCGCACTATAGGTAGAAGAAGTGCGATGACTGCTGATATTCGCCTACCCAATTGAGAAATCACGCAATGCCGTTAACGGTGAAGCGGCATACAACCTTAAACTGTCGTCTCTTTAGCTTCCGCTTGTACGCAATTAGTCCAACAAAATATATTTTGGCAGACCTCACTCTTAACCTTATGCTTTTAAGATATGCTAAAAAACCTGAGATGAAAAATCCTGCCTAGGGTTTCTTACATCGGAAAATATCGACGGGATGCGGTAGACATGTGGTTGTGCCTTGCCCCTCTGTAATAGAAATTAAGAAATCAAAAATGTCGTTGCGCAACCCTGTTGGCAACTGGTCCGTCTGGGTTTGCACAATGAAGTCCACGATGTTTCTACCGACTTCAGTCGATTCGCCGAAACATCCTTTTGCATTCAGGTTGGCGCTAACGCGAGCTTCACTATAGTCCAATCCACGCGCATCGAAGTGGGCTCTCACGTCATCGCTAAACCAACTTTTCTGCTCCATTTGACGTTGCCACATGAGGTTGGCAATCTTATTTAGTTCTTCGTCAGGGGCGATGACGATGACTAATTCTCCCCCTGGTTTCAGTGCTTTCAGCGCCGCATCGATGGCATCATTTCTATTTTCTAGATAATAAATGGAGTGGACAAAAAGAATGAGGTCAAATTTGTTTTCAAAAACTTGTTCTTCAAATTTTTGCAACAGAACAGAAACGCCGACCTGATTAGATGCCTGCTTGCCCATGGTTTGGGAAAACTCAGCGGCCGATATTTCATTTGGCTCAATGCCCAGGTACGTAACTTGTTTCATTCGTTGCCGTGCATACCGTAAGATACATTCGTCAAAAGCACCTGTGCCACAGCCGACACTCAAAATAGCATTGGCACCTTGGGACATCTTGGCGACGATGTTTGCTTCGAGCCAACCCAAAAGCCCCAGTCGTTGATCGCTGTTCGCCTCAAAAATTTCGAGGCATTGCGCGTAATAACTATTATTTAAAGGAAGTATCTGCGTTAGGTTTGTTACTGCTTGGTCGATCGACCCGATTATCTTATTTTGATGTGACGTATATAAACTCATAGTTCAAACTATTTTCCAAAATCAGCGCTAATGCATAAAAATACGGTCGCTTGAACGACCGATGGCGTATGCTACCAGAGTTCCTTAAAATTACTGAGGGACTATCGTCCTTTTCACTTTCAAACAGGCGTTATCTTTTGATGAAGACAATAACCATTAAGCATATTGGTACAAAGCAATGAGTCGATCCCTTCCCGCTGCGGCAGATGCAGATACCTTTGACCGGAGTTGTGCTCACTGGAGTGCCGACGGGCGTGAGGGTATGGATAACTTTTACACTTATGCAACTGTTGACTACAGACATCTAGCCGGTTTGATTAATTGGACTGCTTTGATGGCCTCGTTGTCAAAGCAAACAGGTGTGCTTGAATTGGCAGATATAGCATGCGGCAGTGGTAAATTTCCAGCGTCGCTAATAGAACACACAAGATTGTCTGAATCGATGAATGCTGAAGGTAAATCCATTCGTGTGCTTTACGACCTCTTAGATCCTAGCACCTTTGCCATCGAGGAAGCAGCTGCCGCACTCAAGGCTCCTTTTGTAGAACGCGATCACTATTGTTGCAGACTGCAAGACTGGCAGCCCAAGCCGAGCGCCTATGATCTTTGTTGGGCAACTCATGCGCTTTATTGTGTACCGGCCGAGGAAATGAGCGGATGCATATCAATCCTAAAAGCTGTCCTGAGACCCGATGGCATCGGCATCGTCGCCCAATCCAACCGCAGTGGGCACTATATCCGCTTCTATGAGCATTTTTTAGACAGCATACACGGTGGCAACGGCACGCGTTTCAGCGCCGCCGAAGACGTAGGTGAAGCGGCTAAAAATATTGGTTTTGAGACCCAAAGCCGCACGCTGAACTATGAGACCGTTATTGAAGAAAATGATCGTCCCGCGCTCGAGTCCTATCTACAACGTTGCGCTTTTGATGACTCTATATCATTGGATCAAATGTTGAATAGTGGAAGTCTGGGGCAGTATTTGGCAAGCACCAAAAAGCACGGCGCCTATCATTTTCAGCAATCTGTTGACGTTATTGTGTTTGGAGAAGATTTGTCCTTGTTCAATTTTTGGATGCAAGACGAGTGACAGAGCCTACGCACTCGCAGTCTAAACCGGAGTCGTACGAGTATTTGTCCAAAGCTCAACAAGAGAGCGAAGACGTCGCTTCGCAATGGGATCAAGACAACCAGCAATGGTGGAATTGGTATATGACGCTTGCGGAAAATAAGCAGGATCAAAGTAACTTGGCTATTAAACCCGCGCCTTTCGGTTTGCAAGCACCTATTGAGATTGACGAATCAACACTCGAGCAGATAAAAGAGGCACTTTCAGAGCCCTACAAACTGTCTTTGGATGCGATTGAGCAATTTGCCCAAGATGGTTACATCAAACTTAAAAATGTCATCGACCCTCAACATCTAACGTTTCTCAGGCAGCGCATTAACAGTATCTTAATTGATGCCCTAGGAGCCGAGCCTGGTTTGGCTTTTCGAAGCGACGAGATGATGTGGCTTCACGATGAACTCGTGCGAAAATTCGTCTTGAGCAAGCGCATCGCGCAAATTGCGAGTGAGCTCCTGGGTGTTCAAGCGGTTCGTTTGTATCACGACAATGCGCTATCCAAAGAGCCTGGTTGTGGGCGGACACCTTGGCATTATGACTACCATCATTTCCCAATCGACAGTCGCAATGTTTGTACTGCCTGGATTCCATTGCAACCCATCCCAAGGGAAATGGGACCGCTTGCCTTTGCAGCGGGTATAAAAACTTACAAACTTGTGCAAGATCTGTCTTTTAACAAGTTCGATACAAGCTATGACAAGCAGTTGAGCCGAATATTCGCCGACAATAATATTCCTGTTGATAATGGTAGCTTCGATTTAGGTGAGATCAGCTTTCACCATACCTTATCGTTTCACACCGCCGGGGAGAATAAGACCAACGAATCACGTATGGCTTTGGCGACAACCTATTTCGAAGACGGCGCACGCCTTGTGTCGAATCCAACGATGATCTCCGGTGAGTTTCACAAATTTATGCCGGCAATCGAACCAGGCGATATCATCAACAGTGCATACAATCCTGTGTGCTATCCATGCGCTGATTAACCTGCAAAAGAGAATTTTATGAGTAGGTCTGAAAAACAAACGCTAGGTATCAATCATGCGGATTTCTCTCGTTTGATGACGATGATTGCTCTCATTATTTCGGGGGAGGCTATTTTCGCTTTGCCGTTTCACGTGACGCGATTTTTTCGTCCGACATTCTTGGAAGTTTTTGAGTTTAGTAATATGCAGTTAGGGCTTGTCCAAGCCTCTTATGGCGTTATCGCAATGTTGGCCTACTTTCCAGGTGGGCAGCTCGCCGATATGTTTTCTGCCCGTAAACTCCTAGCCGCGTCGCTGATCGCGACGGGGCTCGGTGGACTCTATTTCGCGCAAATTCCAAGCTACCAAGGCCTGCACTTACTCTTTGGTTTTTGGGGTTTTACCACCATCCTGTTATTTTGGGGTGCATTGATCCGAGCCACACGCGAGTGGGGCGCTAACTCAGCACAAGGGCGCGCATTCGGCATTTTAGATGGTGGTCGCGGGTTATTCGCAGCATTGATTGGCGTGATTGCGGTTTTTGTCTTACGTAGCTTTTTTCCCGACGATGTAGCGCTCGCCACTGATGCGGAACGCATTTTAGCGCTTCAGTATGTGATCTATTGTTATACGCTGTTTACATTTTTGGCAGTGCCTTTAGTCTGGTTATGCGTACCCGAACCGGCAGTAGACCTTGTAAACGCAAACTTAATTGCCAATAGGCGAGGTCTGGTAAGACGAACGATCGACGTCATGAGATTACCTACTGTTTGGTTACAATCCCTCATTATTGTAGCGGCTTACGTGGGATATAAGGGTATCGACAATTATTCTCTGTTCGCCTATACCGTTTATGGGTTGAATGAAGTTGAAGCCGCTGAGTTGACTGCCTATAGCGTTTGGATACGCCCGCTTGCCGCCGTTGGTGCTGGCCTTCTTGCGGATCGTATTTTACCCTCCCGGGCAACAGCCTTATGCTTTGCGCTTATGATTTTTTGTTTTGGGTTTCTCTCCTTCGGTACCCCGAATGTGTCACTGATTTGGATTTTGTTCGCCAATGTGATTGTGACTAGTGCCGCCGTATTTGGGCTGCGTGGCATCTATTTTGCAATGTTTGAGGAGGGTCACGTGCCGGCGATCGAAACGGGAACTGCAACAGGACTAGTTTCTGTCATTGGTTTTACGCCGGATATTTTTATGGGTCCTATGTCTGGCTGGATTTTAGATCGCTCCCCAGGTTTGCAAGGACATCAGGATTTCTACCTTTTAATGGCTTGTTTTGCATTTCTAGGACTGATTGCAAGTGTGTTGTTCGGTCGTCTCGCAAGCAAGCCGGCGCGAGCTTGAACGAATATACGACAAAGTATCTTCCGAGATACAACCAAACGTGGATCGATCTAGTTGTAGGTCATCGTCAAAACTCACGAATTGCGGCAAATCGCGGCAATATCAAACCCATATCCGCTTTATGTAACTAAAAGCACGCGCGCAGCCTCGATTTTCGGTAGACTGTATTCGACCGAGTGGACGACTGAATCCTCTACCTCTTTTGCAATTAAGTATCCATAAATATTAACCCCTATGAGCGTTGGTCTTTTGACTAATTGACGCGGTGAGTCCAATTAATGCCTGAAACGACTAGTGCTACTCAGAATACGTTCGAAGACGACGTGATTGATGGACTTTCCCAAGTTCAAAAAACTATTCCTTGCCGGTGGCTTTATGACGAAAGGGGCTCAGAACTTTTTGAGGAAATTACCGTCCTGCCGGAATATTACCCGACCCGCACAGAAACGGGCATTTTGTCGCAATACGCAAGGGAAATAGCAGATCATGTCGGCCCTCACGCAACAGTGGTTGAGTATGGCGCTGGGGCCTCTGTCAAAACTCGGATTCTTATCGACGCGCTAGAAGAACTCAGTACTTACATACCCATTGATATTTCTGCAGAATTTTTGCAAACCAGTGCGGCTTCTCTACAGGAAGACTATCCAGATCTTAATATAGAGCCAGTTGTCGCTGATTTTTTATCGACCGTGGATTTACCTGCAAAATCAGCCATTGGTGCACGGGTCGGTTTCTTTCCTGGCTCTACCATCGGTAATCTTGAAAGCTCGGAGATTACAGGGTTCATGCAACGCGCGCGTGAGGATCTCGGTCCAGGTGCACAATTTGTTCTGGGTGCAGATTTAAAAAAAGATCCCAATATTCTGATTCCCGCCTATGACGATTCCGCCGGCATCACTTCTGAATTCAATCTCAATTTGCTGAGGCGAATCAATGGAGAGTTGGACGCTAATTTTGATGTCGCTTTTTTTAACCATGAAGCAAGATGGAACGACGATGATGCAAGAATAGAAATGCACCTAGTCAGCGAGCGAGACCAATCTGTTGAAATATCTGGAAAAACCTTTGATTTTAGAGAGGGCGAAACGGTTCATACTGAAAATTCACGAAAGTTCGAGATCGATGGTCTTAAAAAACTGATAGGGCAATGTGGTTGGCAAATGGCAGATAGCTGGGTCGACAAGGATAGTCTTTTTTCGGTGCTTTTATTCAAAGCCATTTAGAATCT
>MDSY01114283.1_pt1 | contig 14584 bp, 19 predicted proteins | sample 811131 | NCBI WGS metagenome assembly MDSY01 (sample SAMN05326643, study PRJNA326480) | marine metagenome | isolation source: seawater | place: Atlantic Ocean: South West | collected 2010 | reverse complement strand
GCGAGCACCATGTCGGTGTTGAACTTGGTTGTGGCCTTTATGTTGGGACTTGGACTCGGGTTTCTGACGGCGCTCAACATCACGGTACAGACGCGCAGCATGAATTGAACTTTGCAGTATAAGCCATTCTGTTTTGCCTTTATTACAAGAGCTTTTTAGAAATGTCTAATAAGATAAAGTATCGTGACGACATCGACGTTGACGCAGATGTTGATGAGGACAGTGATGAGGAAGAAATTTTGAGGGTGCACGAATCGCGCAAACAGCGCGCCGGGAGATTGGCGCGCGAAACAGCGGAGCGGGTCAAAACACAACCCAAGTTTCGCACCATGTGCTGTCGTTATTTTCTGTTCGTTCTCGTCGTTGGCCTGGGACTGGCCATGATCACGCAGCTATACTCTACCTACGGAGAGTACGTGACGGACGCAATTTTTCCACCTCGTATTTCCTCGGCGGCAGAAATTTGTTCCAACGGCACGTTGAGGAACGATTATATGGTGGTATTTGAAAGGTTTGAGGCAAGCGACAACAAAACAGGTGAGGGGTGGATCTTTGCCAACGCCACGCGACCCAAGGATTCCATTCGAATGGCGTGGATGGACGGCGAAATGCGCAACACGGAGTGGCACGAACCGTACCTCAAAGTGTGGACCAAAAATAGATTAGAGTGTGTGAATTTTATAGTGTGGAGCGTTTAAATTTTTTTATACCAACCCTTGTAGTTTTGCAAGCGTAATGCCGGCTGACTGTGCGTCGTGGTAAAGTTTTCGTTGACATACTTCATCAAGGCCTCCTCACTTTTTTTCGGCATATGTTTGTAAAGCACAGCCAAACTTCTGTTCGGCCACTTATCGTACGTGGTGCGTCGAACGGGAGGCCCGTGCGCGTTGAGCACTTCGCAAATAATACCGTCCTCTTTTTCGGTAAAATATTTCTCTTTGCCAAACTTAACTCCAAAACACGTTACGCACTGTTCAATGTAAGCATGGCGCATTGTGGTATACCTGACAACTTTTAGCATGCGTCCTTTGCAGTTTGTACAACTGCAAAAAGAAGGCAAAGAGTTCACGCTGGTCACTAGTTGATTATAATATTCCCTCCTTTTCTCGGCCTTTGTAGGCCAACTTTTGTTTGAAAACGTCTCCGAAACGGAAATTCCTTTGGTAATCCCTTTAGAGTTTTGCGGGGCAAGTGTAGTTTGCTTGTGCGTTTCCGCAAGCTTTGGTTTTTTCTTTGGTTTTTGTTTTTTCTTTGGTTTTACGTACCTTTTGCCAAAAATTCCCGCTTGCTGCATATTTACTAGAGGGGTGTGCGGTATGTAAAATGATTATCTGTGCCGTCGACCCCGCCGAGAAGAATTTTGCCGTATCCGTGTGGGAAGAGAAAAAGGGATTTGTAAGCTTTAAGTTAATTGACGTTAGAAAAATAAAAGGGGATATGCCGGAAAAAGTGGTGGAGCTGCAGCGGCGCGGGTTGTTCGACGCGTGCGACGTCTTGTTGATCGAGCGACAGATGCGCTCGCGGTTTAAGTGCATGGCCGCGGCGCTCAAGGTGCTTAATATCGAGAAATCCAAAATGGTGGCGCCGCAGAGCGTGAAGCGGCATTTCGCTACCGGCAACAAGGGGAAGGGAGCTTACAGAGCTAATAAAAAATCTCACGTAGAGCTGGCTCGAAAAATTTTGAGCGGGAAAAGAGAACTGGTGCTTTTTGAAAAATTCAAAAAAAAAGATGATATCGCAGATTGTGTGGTGATGACACAGTGGTATTTAGAGAAGTACCTATAATACACTCGATTTTTTTTATTCAAATAACATGTCATCTCTTGTTGTGCCAAGCGCGACGCCGCGGAGAGCGGAAAAGACGTACTTTCGCGCTAACATGATGATGAATCCTTTAACCGGTGGGTTCTTAACAGCGGAAGGATTTCATTTCTTTTCGTTATTTCATAAAAAACCCGATACTATTCATGGTTACCGCACAATATCCAGAGGGTTCCATCTGCCGGCCGTCATCGCTGACGCGACCACAGCCGAAATTCTTGCCAAACTTTTGTATTGGGAAACCGCCAACGGCAAGGAGAGTTATTCATGGGTGCCCCTACCGCCAAAGTTCCTGAAAGAAGGCATGGATCCCAAAGCGGGGGTGATTGGCATTGAAGTGAACGAACAGTGCCGTCACCTGTTCGGAACCAAAGGCGCGGAGGCCGAAGAAGAGATCGTGGCCGAGGCCGAAGAAGAGATCGCTGAAGAGATCACCGAAGAGGCCGAAGAGATCGCCGAAGAAGAAGAGGCCAAAGCTGAGGTCATTGCTGAAATCACCGCTGATAAGATGGAAAGTTTGCCCGCCTCTACTACAGTCGCGATCGATGAGTTGATCAACCAACTAAAAAATTTGGAGTAAAAATAAGATTTTTTTATTCTATCCATTGTACACCGTTCCACTCGCGCTGCGCGGCTTGTTGTGTTATTTTTGCCGATTTGCTTAGGTTCTCCTTTGCAAGCAGTGGCTGGAGATTTGTGTAATGGAAACACTGGCGTTGCTGTTCGGGATCCGTGAAATCAAACGAGGCGCACGGCACGATATGATCCACGTGAATGTTTTGCCACGTCATTGCTTCGGTGAACTGCGCCTCGATATACTTGCGGCACTCATCGGCGCAAATCCCCAGTAATTCCTGTGTGGCGGCCGACTTGTTTTTGCCTTTGAGCGCTTGGCGCAAGCGGGTGCGCAGATTGTTCATCAACCTGTAACTGGGATCGGATTGGCAGCGCTTGTGATAGTATTTGCGCTTGTATGCCATGCGTTCTTCGTAAGTCTGTCGTGGTTTGGGTTTGATCCCGAGTTTTTTGCGCTGGCGCCGCTCGCGTTGACGCTCGTTGCATTTGGCGCGATTGGCTTTCCGCCAGGCAACTTTTCTCTTCTCCGTGCATACCTTGCAGCTGGGTTGCACATACGTTTTTAACCCAGTTTTCGTGTTACCTTTTTTTATGTAAAATTCACTGGTACATTTAACTACCCCGCATTTTTGGCATTTTTTCTCAGTCTTGACCATGGCATTTTATAGAGGTCCGTATCAGCCTTAAATAGACGATACCTACATTTTTTCCAAATCATGATGAAAGCGGAATCTACTAGTTCTCAGCCTCCGGCGACAGATGAAGAGATGCTTGGTGTCTTGCAAGCGCGCGTAGAGTCTCTGCAGGACGAAATCAGTATTATGAAAAAGAACCGCAATCAAATACTGCGGCGTTTAAAACAAAAGATGAAAAACGACTCGCTAGATGAGTTGGTGTGCGGCACTTTTGTCTTGCGGCAAACCACGCCGAATTCCGACGACGAAGACGCAGTTAAAGTCGATTTCAACCGTGAAAAACTTGAAGAACACTTCACGGAGGACGCCGTACAAGAGTACTGTGACGACCCTGTTAACCACAAGAAGAAACGTAAGCGTCCTGCTTTCTCGTTTGAGAGAATTGTGGTGGACATCACAGATTAAAATTACTGTTTCTCGAATTATCGAATGAAATCGTAATGGCTCTGCTATTCGCCGCCGTTTTTCTTGGACGCATGGTTTCTGCTCGCGGGACTTCTGGGAGCTCTGGAACTTCTTGCACGACCGGAGCTTCCTGTATTTCAACGATTTGTGCAGATTCTGGTTCTTCTTCTCTTTTCTGTGTTTTTGGTTTTACACTGAGCAAAGAGACGCCTCCAGACAGAGAAGCTAGAAAAATTGCGGTTGAAAACTGGAGTAGTAAAATACCGTTTTGGTAACTGGCAACATCTCCGCACGTCATCTTTCAATCTTTTTTTGTATCGTTGGTATATACTTGATAACATTTGTATCAGTAAAGATGGCGTCTCTTACAAATGATCTACGTCCTTTGAGTCGCGCAATAGACACCACCTACGCCGAAATCGAACATATTGTGCCTTTGAGCCGTATGCTGGCCATGAGAGAGGTTTTCCACGCTTCGCCTCTCCTAGAAATGATTCGTTCCATTCTGCAGCGCTCCATCTGGTCGGCTGGCATGGGGTTTTTCAAAGAAGACCTTTCCAAAAAAGAGGGAAGTTTTACAAACGCGGGCCACAGAGTCCAGTGGAAACCTCCTCCACACGTTTTGGCGGCCATCAACGAGTACTGGGAAGTTTTCAAACACAACGTGCTGGACTCTATTCTTTGTTACGGGTTTGTCGTCGTACATTTCCAGTACCCCGAGGAGAAATTGGACGAAGAGGAAGAAGTTTACCCGTACCCGACCGTCGTACCGCCGGAACTTTACAGGCTTTTGGTCAAAACCTCTTTGGAGGGAGGCACACGGCTCGTGGCGTTGTCCACCAAATCGCAGGAGGAGCTCCCAAACACTGTCGTGTACAGCAACTTAGGGTATAACGTCCAACCCGATGGAAGACTAAACTCTTTGATCGCCAAGAGTTACTCCAACATTCAATTTCTTCGCACCCACATCCAAACTCAAATGTATCTGCACAAAATTCGCTGCCAACCCACGATCGTGCTCGAAAAGAATACGAACAAAAACAAAAACGAGGCCGCCGCGTCCGCTTTAGGGCAAACCATGTCTCTCACAAACAATTTGAACAGCGACGGAAGTTTGCGGGGGTTAAACTTTGCGGATCGTCCAAATACCACGAATATCATGGAGATGGATAATTTTCCCGTTGACGTCCAGCCGGAAGCCGAAATGAACAACAACGATCTTTTGTTTAACGCCTTGCGCCACCACGACTACGTCGAAAGAGGAGACTACAGAACAGCAAACGCCGCTTTGAACATGAACAACCAATCCTCGGCGCCGCGAAGATTGGGTATCTGCGCCGGGATTCCGCTCAAAAGCGGAGAAAGCGCCAAATTCGCACCTCTCCCAAGCGAAGGGGGTAATTTCCACCATGTCCGCCACGCCATGGTAGAAAGCATCGCCACTACTTTTGGCATCCCACTTTCCATTCTGATGGGATCCGCGCTGTCCTCTCACGGCAGAGGCAGCTTAGGCGAAAACTCAAGCCGCGTGATTCATAGCATGTTCCGTCTTACCGTTAATGAGTGGAGGACCAGAATCAGTTCCGTGCTCACAAAGTGTTTCTCGGAGTGTTACTTCAACCTTTTGATGAAGTTGGAAACCAAAGAGGAAACCAAAGAGAAAACCAAGGAGAAAACCAAGGAGAAAACCAAGAAAACCCTTTTGAACGTGCACGTCGAAAAACGGCGGCGCACCGTGCACCTTGATTTCAACCCGACCACTTTTGTGGACAACCAAGAACTTCGCGAACTTTACGAATGGGGAGTTATTGGGTGGGATATCTTTTCACGATTTTCGATGTCAAATGCGAGTCTCAGAATGGAAGACCGCGAGAAAACCCCACCTCCACACCCGCTTGGCATCGGCATAGACACAGAAAAAGGCAGCGAGGACAAAAGCGGAGACAAAAGCGGAGACAAAAGTGGCGGGTTACCAAAGGCCAAAACCAAGGGCAAGACCAAAAGTGGTGAAAGCAACAAAAAAAGAAAAACAGAGACGAACTCAGAGGCCCAAAGTACTGCAAAAAAAACCAAGGCTGACAACAGTAATAACACACTTGAAATTATTGTAAAGAAGAATTGAAAGAATTGGCGGGTTTTTTTTAAAAAATACACCATAATCTCACCATGATCTCAAATTTTTATTATCGAAACAACAAAAGGCTGAAGCTAGAATTCGACGTCCTCGCGGGCACAGAAACCGCCGTATGCGGTGTGTACCAGGTGTGTGTGTCTAAAACGTGCAAAAAAGCTTACACCCCAGGCGAAAATCTAAGGAAAACGAAAACCCCGTCATCGATTCCCAAGGTTTCCCTTGTGTTTGCAGACGGGACACGCGCCGAGGTCAAAAACAACAACAATTTGTGGAACTTTTCCTTTTGTGTCCTCACAGGACCAGACGTCGTTGCGACTCTAAACTGTGATCTGTCCAAGTGCAGCAGTTACAGACATAAATGCGCGCAGTGCAAAAGCAAACTGCACTGCGTGGTCCGGTTGGATTTTCCCAACACCAACCAGCTTCCTATTCTTTCGCCTCTTTATCTTGTGCAAAGACAGGGGACGCAGCAAAAAAAGAAACGCAAGCTCGAAGAGCGTCAGGAAACGCGCGCTTTCAAGAACGCAAAGACCACAGAGGCCAGCGCAAGCGCAAATCTAGCCACCCTAGCGCATGTTTTGGAATTGAAAAACATGGTTATTCACGCGTTCAATATTATTTGTCCCATCATCACACAAAACCGCATAGACACGAACAAACTGGAATTGCAAATGGACACGATACAACGTTTAAACGGGCACTGGCCTTCTCAAGATTTTTCGCCGTTGCCGATAGAAGATTTCTCGGATCCTTTTTTTCCAGCGCCTGCTCCCAGCGGATACGCAGCGGACGACAATTGGATTTCCGATAACGAAGAACTTTTTGGGCCGTAACAAACATCGTAGACGCAAATTTGAACACACACAATCAACGCAAAGCATAGTCCAACTCCAGTCATCCAAAACAACGGCGGGTCGAAAGGAGGTTGCCAGGCGTGCACAATATAAAGTACGTAACTGGCAACGCGCAGCATTAAACCGATGCGCGAAATTTGCGTAGCGCTTCTTGTGGAACACAAACGCAAAATTTGCGGCACAAGGTGCACGACGGAAAAACACCCGGCGAACCAACCTACAATCATTCAATAAAAAACACATACTTTTTTTTACGCGACACTTTTATACTAATCATTTTTAACGATATCGAAATTTACGTAGTCCCGAAGATACGCGCAGTGTTCCAGCGCGGTTTTGAGCTGGTTTTTGCGCTCCTGCAGCAAAGGCGACACAAGAAAACCCGGGGGCATGCGCGTTTGTATGTTCTTAACCGATTTAATGCGATACAGGAGATCACTGTTCAACACATCAAGGTTTATGTTGGTCATGGACATGATAATTTGAAAAAAATGATTAATATATGATCATCTCCTCCAAATGTTTTTTCTGTTCTTCTCTTTTCAATGTCTCCGCGTACTCGCGGGAACACTTTGTCGCTTCTGGGTTCAAATCGCGGTACTTTTTAATAAGATCGTACAATCTTGGCCATTCCCGCATAATTTGCTTTTTGCTTTTGGCTCCGGTCAATACGAGCTTCCCAGAGCGAAACACCAGCAAAACCAGTTTTGATACTCGATCTCGGAACACAAGACCTGGAAATTTTCTGCGTTCCCAGGAGCACGTGTCCGTGCGAGCTCGCAACATTTCTTGAATCATAAGCGGACACCCCATGTCTACGCTTGAAACGATGTTTTGAATATTAAAATCAATAAAAGATAAACGTTCGTCGCCTAACCTGTTTAACATGCCTATGTACTTGCGGCTCGCCAAAAGCGCTTCGGAGGGGGACCGACATCCCGTAATCACGAATTTCCCAGAAGTAAAGGCTAGCGCTGTGCTGCGAAACCCCTCTCTTTCTCGGCGCCGAATGCTGGCGGCCGCAAAACGCGATGGTTGGAACTCAAACGCGTACGCCTGGCTGAAACGTCTTAAATTCAACATCTTGCCGCAACGAAACGTGCTGACCACATTGCTGATCACTGGTTGTGGTATTGACTTGACCATACTAAGACGCTAGAAAGAGTCGTATTAATACCACGATTTGAAAAAAACAGCGCTGTTCCACAAACTATACTCTGGTCCCGAGCGTATTTTTTCAAACGGTGCCGTCTTCCCGTGCCCTACAGGGTTTTGCTGTGGCGTGCAAAAGAGACTTGAAGTGTCTGGCTTCATGAACATGTACTCCACTGATTTGGCGACCACCTCAGGCAGCGCTTTGCAGGGTACGCAGTCAGGCGCCGTCTCGCCGGGTACGCCGCCGGGTACGCCGCCGAGCGCGCCTTCAAGCACTGCCTCGCCGGGTACACCTTCGAGCACTGCCTCGCCACCGTCGGCAACGACTTCGACCAACCCATTAACCTTGAATTCCAACTCGAGCGGGTAGCCTGCGGCCACAACCGGTACAACTGGCGTTTTACGGCGCTTCCTGCGCCGTGATTTCCACCTCTTGCCTTTCCTCCTTGAAGGCATGGTGTTTTTCTCAAAATTAGCGCCACTTTTTGAATACAGACACATTCTAGGTATCTAAAAGTACAAAGGTAGTATAATCAAGCTTGCGAGACCCACCGCAATCCACTTTTTGAATACAGACACATTCTAGGTATCTAAGAGTACAAAGGTAGTATAATCAAGCTTGCGAGACCCACCGCAATCCACGTCTTGGGGTCCGCGGAGGCTTGCGCGCCGGTTCCGGTGACCCCGGCCACAACGTCGGGTTCGGGGAGCTTCGGGAGCTTGGCAACCTCGGCGGCCGCGGAGTCGGCGTCGAACACAGTGCATGTGCATACAAAATCATCGGCGGCTGCGGCAGAGGCGGCTGCGGCGCAGGCGTCCGCGTCTTGCAGAGGATTTTCGGGTCGGAACACGCCGACAAAGTTGTGAGCGAGCAGGACCCCTTCGCCGTCGTCGGCTTCCTCAGGGAGGTCAATATATATCTCATTGGAAGCTACTACATCGCAACGCGGTCTTCCGGGTGCATCTGTGTTGGACTCGACTTTGAATGAAAATGTTATTGGCGTATCGCTGATCTCACTATACGATTCTTTTATAATGTTTACAGTGTGAATGAAGTACAGCCGACACTGCGACTCCGAAGCGATCGAAAAGAACGACCGACCCGCCGGGCAGTCATCAGTGTGTACAGGTTCGTCTTCGGACCATTCGTTAATACAAAACGGTTCTACTCCTTCCTGTGCCACGCATCCTTGTTCACCTTGTAGCGCATTCCCATAACTTTTGTCATAAATATCCAAATCTACGAAATCTGCGTTGGCGTTAGAAAACAACAAAAATAACAAGACAAACATTTTCTTTCCAAAGATCTTGTGTGTATACAATAAGCTCAATATATATAGTAGAAATTCTACCCATACTTTCTTCTAGCAAAATCTTACACTAGACATATGTACCTAGGGAGGGGTTTGGGCCATTCGCGAAATCACACTTTTCGAGATTTTTGATGATTTCACCAGAAGCCTGTAGTATATAAGCCTAGTAGACAATCCGAGCGACAAGAAATCCAAAAAAGTCTTGAAAAAATGAAGAATTTCGAAAATGGCTACTAGGCTTACGTACCAAAGGGGTTGGGCAATTCGCGAAATCACACTTTTTACTTTTCGACGATTTCGCCAAAACCCCCAAGTATATAAGCCTACTCATACCTTTTCACAACCCGATCCAACTTTTATGGTGCTCAAAACTCTTTGTAACGGATATTTTCCGAAACGGATCTTTTTGTTCTGTAGTACTTAAGCCTACCAACCACACCACGGCTGGGGGGTCCTAACTCCCCACCACATTTTTTATTTTATTTTTTTTTTATTTTTTTTTTATTTTTAATTTTAATTTACTTTTAGTATATAAGTGTAGAATACAATATCGAGATGTTTGAGAAAATATCGAGATATGAAAAAGTGGCTTGGTGTTCCTTTTTTTTCTCGCTTAAACCTGATCTTGGATCAAAAAATCCAACATCGGAGAGGGATGTGTCTGGCCCGTGGTGTGGTGGAGAAAGATCCGTTACGACCCAAAAGTTCCAACATTTTCACGAAAAAATTTCATGATTTCAGGCCCCCAAAATGACGTTGTACACTAAAGTACCAACGACGTTCCTTTTTTTTCTTGCTTAAACCTTACTTTGGTCCTAAATTTTTTCGTTTTTTTGTGCCGGCCCCAAGTGTGTGTGGTGTGGTGGGGAAAGATCCGTTACAAAGAAAAAGTCTACCGCATGGTGAAAAAGTACGGCGCAAAACTGGACTTGGGTGCGTTTACGCCGCACTTTTTTCGCCACGCATTTGCCACGCACAACTACGATAACGGACACGGCAAACCTTTCCAGGACATTTCAAAGTGGCTTGGTCACTCGAGCATACGGACGACCGAAATCTACATTCATGGTAACCCGAACAGTGAACCTATTAATTAAAAAAAATTCAAGTATATCTTTAGTTTGAAACATTACTATCGCTTTATTATCATGCATCCTTTGAGGTTTGGATTGTCTGTCGCGCGGTGCAAATCAAATGCGTTTCAGCCAAGACCGCAGAGTTTGACGGCAGGAGCAAACTTAGAAACAGAACGGGGAGCAAGAGAAGAAGAGGCAGAAGTAGAGGCAGAGGCAGAAGCAGCAGAGGCAGAAGCAGAGCGCTTTCGCGTGGCATGGCAAACAGCAATAGCAAGAGTGAGAAACGAGGTTGCTTCTATAGAAGATTTTAGACCCTTCGATAATAATAACCAGGGCCTTCGTTGGCTAGCACAACGTATACGTCCTGAAACAGATAATTTTTCAGTTGAGTTCTACATGTCACTGATACAGCAGGAGATAGCGAGATTGAAAATTTTAAGCGAAAAACGCATAAAAGAGTGGTTCGATTATTTTTCCTCCCAAAAATCAAATGGGAGGGAAATTACGGTGGAAGAACGTAAAAGATATTCAAACCATATGAAAACCCATAAATCGCGTTTTGGTACTGAACTACCTCCGGAAATCTATTTTCGCGTGTTAGAAGTTATGTCTTTAATAGACCCAACCCATCCCTGGGTGCTTGAGCAGAATCAGCTCAATCAAAATCTGGAGCCGCAATCGGAGCCGCAACCGGAGCCGCAACCGGAGCCGCGACCGCGCTGTCCTCCCGAAGGATGCGCTGTGATGTCGTACTCTGGTTTAAGATTCTAACTGCCAAACTATTTTGATTTATAACCCTTTGCTCGTGGGCCTTTGCAAGGCCATGCAAGGCGACTGCGAGGTTCAAGCAGAGTCTGTCGGCTTGGAAGACTGTGAGATGCCAGAGGACCCTGAGCGTGGACTTCTTGACAACCATTTCCCGACATTGGTTTGTATTATGCTTATTGTGTTTGTGTTTCTTCTTGTTCATACAATTGTAAACTAAACTTTAGTATCTATAACCCTTTGCTCGTGGGCCTTTGCAAGGCAATGCAAGGCGACTGCGAGGTTCAAGCAGAGTCTGTCGGCTTGGAAGACTGCGAGATGCCAGAGGAACCTTTCGGCAGTCTTCTTGACAAGCTTTTCCCGAAATTGGCTTGTATTATGCTTATCGTGGTTGTGTATCTTCTTGTTCATACAATTGTAAACGGTGGCTAAATTAATCTTTAATTGTTTTATTTATACAAATATAGTGGGCCTTTGCAAGGCAAAACTAAAAACCGATAAAAAAGAGTATAAATATGATGCGTAATTTCTACAAAACATTGACTTTTCCTAATGCAACACAATTTACTTAAAGACCTTCAACAACTGAAAGATGAACTTGCAGAAAGGGGTTACGAAATTGAAACCAGACTGGACGACCTAAGTGATATGCAATCATTGGGAAAATCACTTGTGACGACAGATGTGAATCGCGATCTCATTTATTTACGAGATGTCAAAGGTTTTGAAAACATCGAAGGACAGATATCTGATCTTTAACAAAGGGGTTACAAATTATTTGAGGAGGGTGAAGAACATGGTGACCAATATTTGAAAATAACCGAGGAGAAAAAAGAATTAGAGAAAGAATTACGCCTTAAAAAAATAACAAAATTGAAATTGGAAGCTGCGCAAATTTCTAAGAGGTTCAAGAAATTAGACAAACAAATAAAGGCGGAGATAAAAGAAAGAGAGGGTGCGTCGGCTGCGAGTGCGGAGGGTGCAGAGAAAACGGAATTTATGAATATTACACTTCGATTTTAAGTTGTGTGGTACGGAATTAAGTGTGTGTGGTAAATTAATCCTATATAAACGACAAACAAATGTTTGTTAAAATGTCTTTACTAAATAGAAATAGACCATGGAAAATCAGTGATGTTTAGTTTTAGTTATACAAATATATTTTGTCCTTTAGGGAGTGCGCCTGCGACTACAGTAACCATGTCCTCGAATGCCGGAAGAGATTGAATCGCGCAGTTGCATTGTTCAAACGTGGTAGCTTTGATTTTGTCCGGAATTTCACCGCAGTGTTGCGAGGGGTGGGGGAAATAAAGTCTGGCGCGGTGCAGCGCGTCCGTCACTCTGGACGAAGACTCTGATCCAATGTAATGTCTGTCCAGCGCTCTTTCTTTGGCCAAATCAAACTCTTCTTGCGAAATGCCTTTGCTGCGCCAGTGCCGCACGACGTCTCGGCAGGCCTTCACACCCTTTTTTGCGAGAGACGGCGCGAACGTGCCAGAAACCCTGAACAAAAGCGTGGAGGGGTCAATTTGCGCGCATCTCGAATTGCAGCCGTAGGTGAGGCCTTGTTTCACTCGTACTTCCTGCATCAATTCGCTGATAAAATCTCCGCCGAGTGCGTCCACGGCTAAAAGAGTGGGGATGTAGTTTTCGTGCGTCGGATTCATGGGAACACCGCACCCGAGCAGCATGGTGCAGCTGGTTTTCCCCTCCATAGGATGTGAAAGAATGCGTCCGGCTTGGGGAGATACTGGTGGTGTGCTCAGAGTCATTTTTTTCGGAACAGTCGTTTCAAAAAGCTGTCGCGCTACGCGAAGGTGCGCGTTGGTCGGCGCGACGCAGGTCACAATGCCTCCACGACTCCCCATGAGTTTCAAAGTATTTATGGTATCTGATCGGCTGAGACTGCGCGCAAAGTTGCTGGCCTTGCTGGCCGTCGGAGTAGCTCTTGGATCGCCTTTTGTGTGGAAAACGCACTGCATGAGCATATTTTTGGCCGTGTTGTTGACGGAGAACTCGTCCCCGGCAAGTTCGTTGGCGAAAAAACTTTTTTTCCGGTGAAAGTCGTCTCTGGAGACGGCGGCGTTGGTTAACCCGGCTTTGAGCATGCCGGCTAATCGTTTGAAATCAGCGCTGGCTGGAACGTCCAGCACGATGTTAATTCCTTTGTAATCGGCGTGCACGTCGGCCTTGGCTCCGCAGTTTTGGAACTGTTCGCAAAGCTGTTTTTCGTTAAGCACTTTGCCGTTGATTTTGACGCCGGTGGTAGCGAGCATGCCGCACAATTGGGCCTTTGTGGTGTTCACGGCGTTTGGTGTTGGAATGTGAACTCTGAGGCTTACCATCGAGGAGTTCGGATCTTTCATGTAAACGGAGGAATCTCCCGTGACCGCGCTTTTGTAGGGGACGGTGAGAACCGGCGCGTTGGGTGGCAGGTCGTCGAATTTGGTGGAGGACGGAAACACGGGTTTGTAAGGGGTACACGCCGGATGTCGCATGGGGTGTTTTAGTAAACTGCTGCGAACTTTCACTTCTGTGAGCCTGTAAGCGACAAAAACCTCTTGCACTGTTCTGGCCACGTCGGAGAGCGTCAGGTGCTGCAGCACGTTGAATCTTGCGCTCACGTCAAAGGGAGAGTCGCACCTGGCTATACTTTCGACAATACTCGCAACGTAAGTCGCGGTGGCGTTTTTCTCCTGCTGCCACTGTTTCAGCAATTGATTGCGCAAAACATTGAACGTTTGTTGGCTCATGCCAAAGTCCGAGGTACCGCTTCTTTGAGTTCTCTGAAACACTCTGTTGGCGAGATCGTCGATGCGTTTGTTCTCGTCTCCTCCAGAAACTGGGTAGACAAACACGGAGAACAAAGATTGGCCGTGCGTGCGCTGGTACTCCGCCGCGATGCTGTTGGCGCCTAAAGATTTGGTTTGCAAAATATCGCGGAAGGCGCCGGCCTGATCGCTGCTGAACCACATGGCAAGAAGTTGTAGCGCAATACTCTCTGTTGACATGCCGTCGTTGACCCTGAACCCGAGCACAATCAAAGGCAGATTTCCTGCGATGTTCACTGATTTTTTGCCTCTTTGCGGTGTATCGGGTTCAATTTGAGAAACGTCCTGTCCGTCCTCGTCCAGGTCTCTGGTATTTTTGCCCGGCGGGATGCCGTGAAAAGCTACGTGTATTTGTCTCAGAGTTTCTCTACAGTCAAATCCCGCACCGCAAATAACGAGCGTGGCGTTGGCCGGGCAGTAATTTTTTGTGTGAAAGGCTATGAGATCTTTCATGTTGGCGGGTTTAATGATATGCTCAATTGTAAAATTAGTTCCTATCACGGCAGACCCCGAAGACCCGTGCTCAAAAGATACCGAGTTTGCGACTTCTAAAGCCTTTTGTTCCTCTGAATTTTTGCCCCTTTCGTACTCATTGCGCACCACAATAGCTTCCTTAGGGACGTCTACGTCAATCAAAGGTTGGCGAAGTCTGTCGGCCTCGACTTTCAACGCCGTGAATAGTTTATTGACAGGTTCGTCCTCGTTTACGGCAATGGTGCAGTGAAACTCTGTTCTGTCTTTGCTAGTGCTGGCGTTTAAGACACCTCCATTGAGCAAACGCCATATCGTTTTGTGATTTGACGCGTTGTAGCATTTGGATCCCTTGAATAATAAGTGCTCTAAAAAATGAGCAGAGCCGTTAACGTTATTTTTTTCTAGTTTACTGCCTACATTGTAACATATACTCATGCTAATGACCTTGGTGGACGGCAGAGGTACCAAGACCACGCGCAGTTTCG
>MDSY01061558.1_pt1 | contig 14587 bp, 15 predicted proteins | sample 811131 | NCBI WGS metagenome assembly MDSY01 (sample SAMN05326643, study PRJNA326480) | marine metagenome | isolation source: seawater | place: Atlantic Ocean: South West | collected 2010 | reverse complement strand
ATAAGTATAAGATTTTTATCTTTGTAATTTTGTATAATTATAAAATATAACTTTAAGTTTTTCTTTTTAATTTTTGGAACTACCTCTGGTATAATATCTGTAAGATTTAACTTTAGAGATTCGCAATTAATTTTCACAGGACATAGATTGCATATGGGTTTTATTCTCAGACACACAAGAGATCCTAAGTCCATAATTGATTGCGTATATATATTATTATATTTATTAGGAAGTAGTAATTCAGAAAGTTCCCACAAATTTTTTTCTATATTTTTTTCACCTCTAAGAGCAAAATATCTCTTAATTACTCTTTTTACATTTCCGTCAAGAATAGGATATTTTTTATTGTATGCTATTGATAGTATAGCTCCAGCTGTAGATCTGCCAACGCCTGGGAGAGTTAAAATATCATCATATGATTTTGGAAAATTATATTTATATTTTTTTTGTAAGATTTGAGATGATTTATAAAGATTTTCTGCTCTTCTATAATAACCTAAACCTGTCCAAAGCTCGAGTATGTCATCTAGTTTTGAATTTGATAAATCTTTTATTGTGGGATATTTTTTTATAAATTTTTCATAGTAAGGAAGAACAGTTTTAACTTGAGTTTGCTGAAGCATTACTTCTGAAATCCAAACTTTATAGGGATTAATATTATTTTGCCAAGGTAAATTATGCCTGCCATGATTTTTATGCCACGAAATTAAATTTGTAGAGAAATTTCTTATTTGATAGTTACTTTGATCTTTTCCATTCACCTGAAGCACCACCTTGTTTTGACTCAAGTTGAATTTCAGTAATTACCATGCCTCTATCAATAGATTTGCACATATCATATATTGTTAACAATGCAATTTGAACAGCAGTAAGAGCCTCCATTTCTACGCCAGTTTGGCCTACTGTAGATACTGATGCTTCACAATATACAAACTTTTTAGATAAGTTAATTTTAAAGATAATATTTACTGAAGATATATTAATATTATGACATAAAGGTATTAAATCAGAGGTTTTTTTTGAAGCCATTATAGCTGCTATACGAGCTATACCGAGAACATCGCCTTTTTTATGGGTACCATCTTTAATTCTCTTTATAGAGGTATTAGACATATAAATTTTGCCGCTAGCTACAGCTATTCTATCTGTGATATCCTTACTATTGATATCAACCATATGTGCGTCACCAGATTTTGTAAAATGTGTAAGATTTTTTTTCATTAAAATATATTCATTAATTTTTTTTTACAGTGTAGCAAAATATGAAAATAAAAGTAATTTACTTAGCAAAGTTAGCAGAAGATACAGGTAAGAAAGAAGAATATGTTGAATTATCAGGATCTAAGTTAACTATTAGGGATGTCTATTTAAATTTGAAGCTAGATGCATTAAATTACGCAATTTATCCAGCAAAAAATTTTGAACACTCAGACTTTTGTGATGCTATAGAAGATAACGATGAGATAGCTTTCTTCCCAACAATAACTGGTGGATAGAGAATTTATTTTAATAATATAAAAGCAGTTCTATTTCTTCTTTGAACATGAACCACAAGCTCGGAATCATTCTTAGCTGATACAATTTCTAAATCTTTAATTTTTTGAACAGGTATATTGTTAATAGATAAAATAATATCGTCTGGTCTTATCCCAACTGCGTAAGCTCTAGAATCTTTTTTCATCTTCATTATTTTTATGCCATTAACTTTTCCATATTCTTTCATATCTTTTGTTATTTCTGAAAAGATAATTCCTTGAAGCCTTGAGTTTATTTTTATTTTAGAATTTTTAGAAATTTTAGGCTCAACTATTTTTACTTTAGTTGTAATAATTTTTCCTTTCCTATTTAACTCCATTGAAATTACGCTGTTTAACTTAAGAAGACCTATTTTATTTCTCATGGCAGCTGTATTTTTTACAGCTTGATTATTTATTTTTGTAACTACATCTCCAATTTTTATACCTGCAATATATGCAGGTGACCCTTTTTCAATTTGTGTAATTATTGCACCTTTATTTGTATTTATTCCAAATGCTTTAGCTAAGTCATTTGTTAAATCTTGTGCTGAAACACCAAGATAACCTCTTTTAACCTTGCCGTACTTTATCAGTTGTTCCGTAATATCAAGAGCCATATTAGCTGGTATTGCTAAACCTATTCCTACGCTTCCAGATCCACCTCTCGAACCTATAATAGCCGTATTTATTCCTATTAACTCTCCTTTCAAGTTCACGAGAGCACCACCTGAATTACCAGGATTTATTGAGGCATCAGTCTGAATAAAGTTTTCGTAAGCCTCTATCCCTAAACCAGATCTTCCTAGAGCACTTACAATTCCTGATGTTACAGTTTGCCCAATCCCAAAAGGATTGCCAATAGCTACAACAAAATCTCCAACTCTTAGTTTTTCTGAATCTGAGAACTTTAAAGAAACTAAATTATCAGGAATAATTTTTATTACAGCAATATCTGATGCTGGATCTGCTCCAACTAAAGTCGCTTTAAATTCCCTGCCATCATGCAGCTTTACTTTTATATCCTTGGCTTTAGCAATGACATGATTATTAGTAATAATATATCCTTTTTTACTATTAATAATTACACCAGAACCAAGACCAGATCTATTTTTTTTTTCTAGATTTTTGCTGCCCGGGAATATTAAAAAATTTTCTAAGGAAAGGGTCATCTATTTGCTGGTTTCTCTCTTGTATCTCACTAATTGTATATATATTAACAACGGCTGGAGTGACATTTTCTAACATAGGTGCGAGTGACGGAACACCAGCACTGAACAAACTAGATTTATCAGAAAATGATGCTGGTGAAAATAGAATTAGAAATAATAAAATTATTTTTTTCAATGTAGTCATATTCATTAATCTTTGTTTTCAAATTTTCCTAAATCAATATTTTTTCTAACGTTATTAGAATTAAATATTTTCCCACTCATTGCAATATATACACCACTTTCTAAACTTAATGCGGCAGCGTAAGCAAACCCTGAATTAAATATAGCATCAGTTTTTTTAAATCTAGCAGGTTGCATGGCGCCAGTGAGAACAATAGTTTTTTCTTTTATATCCTCTAAAAATTTTGCTGTTTCAACCATAGTATCTGTCCCATGAGTTATTATAATTCTTTCTTCCTCACACTCAATAACAGATTTTTTTATAATTTCCCTTTCCTCTTGAGTTATATCTAGGCTATCTTTTTTCAGAATAGATTGAATTCGATAATCTGACATTACATTACCCTCATCAAGAATAGATGATATGCATGGCTCACCAATACTATATTCACTATTAGCATCAAAGTATATTTTGTCAAACGTACCACCAGTCGTAAGAATTGCTATTCCCATAATTACTAGTCTCCAATCCCATTAATACTATGTTATTATTAGAATGTGTAATTCTTCACAAAAATAAGAAATAAGCAAATTTATTTTATTTATCAATATTTTGAGAAAGCTAATATGAGAAAAAATGGAAGGAAACCTGATGAATTGAGAGATATCAGGATTACAAAAAATTATGTATCACATCCCGAAGGATCGGTTTTAGTGGAATTTGGTGAAACTAAAGTGATATGTAACGCAACTATAGAAAATAATGTACCTCGTTTTTTGAAGGGAAAAAACATGGGTTGGGTTACAGCAGAATACGGGATGCTTCCTAGATCTACTAACGAGAGAATGCGAAGAGAGGCAAAAAATAAACAAAGCGGAAGGACAATGGAAATTCAGAGATTGATCGGTAGGTCTTTAAGATCTGCAGTGAATCTAGATAAACTTGGTGATAGATCAATAACTATAGATTGTGATGTAATCCAAGCAGATGGTGGTACAAGAACGGCTTCAATAACCGGAGGTTTTGTAGCACTTTGTTTAGCCTTAAGAGGTCAAGATAGTAATAATTTTAGTTCAGCTGACGCTATTAAGTCTTTCACAGGATCAGTCTCACTTGGTAAAGTAAATGGAGAAATTATTTTGGATCTAGATTATGAGGAGGACTCTAGTGCTGAGACAGATATGAATTTTATTATGAATGATGAAGATAACTTTATAGAAATACAGGGAACGGCAGAAAAAGGATCATTCTCTAAAGACGAACTAGACCAAATGACAAGCTTAGCTTCAGAAGGTATAAAATCTATTATTGAGATTCAAAAAAAATCTTTAAATAGTTATGAGTAAAATCGTTTTAGCTTCCAATAATAAGCATAAAATAAAAGAGTTTGAGAGGATATTGATAAAGGAAAATTTTGATTTAGTTCCTCAATCAAAACTAGGTATTCAGGAAATTGAGGAAACTGGCTTAACTTTTGTAGAAAATTCAATATTAAAAGCAAGAAATGCATCCTTTTTATCAAAATTGCCTGCTATAGCAGATGATTCTGGTATAGAAGTTGATGCGTTAAATGGAAGACCAGGTATTTATTCAGCAAGATATGCCGGAGTAAACTGTGATGACAATGCTAATAATAAATTATTATTAAATGAATTGAAAAACATTCCATTTGCTAACAGATCGGCAAGATACCAGTGCACTATTGTCTATTTGCCGACTTACGACCATCCAGTACCAAAAATATTTAATGCGGCGTGGGAGGGCTATATAGGCACGCAGGAGATAGGTGAGAATGGCTTTGGATATGACCCCTTATTTTTTGTACCTGAGTATAACTGCACGGCAGCAGAGCTTACAGAGCAGGTAAAAAATGCTATTAGCCATCGTGGTTTAGCACTTGAGTTATTTAAGACCGAATTTTCCCAGAGAATTAAAAAAAAATAGTTTTTTTATTATCTTTTTATACAGATTTCCCTTGATTTATTAATTTTTTTTTAAAACTTACCACAATATAGGGGCTTTTATACACAGATAATATTTTTGTCAACTTTTTTTATATATTAATTAAAAATAAATTAAGACAAATATTTTTTAATTTTAACTATATAAATCAATAGTTTATATTGTACAAAAAATGTACAATTTAATAGCTATTAAAGAATGTATGAATACTACTAAAAAAAATAAGTTTTTTGCACAGACTTATCCACAATTTATGTGGATATAAAAAATACCTCTACAAAACAGTAATTTATATAGTTTAATTAAAATTTATTTACGGATAGTGGGCTAAATAGTCATAATAATTTTAATCATTTGAAGATATATATAAATATTAAGACAATACTGCTTGTGACAATATGTTTCTTTAGGTATTATTCATTCTCTTTAATTTAATGATAATAAAATATTATGAAAAAAGAAATTCACCCAGAATATAGAGATGTTCTATTCCATGATACTGGTGCAGACACATACTTTTTAATAGGGTCAACTATAAAAACAGATAAAACTAAAGAATGGGATGATGGGGAAACTTATCCATATTGCAGTCTTGACATCTCGTCTGTTTCGCATCCTTTCTATACTGGAAAACAAAAAATTATTGATACTGCTGGCCAGGTTGATAAATTTAAGAAAAGATACAGCAAATCATAAGATTCGTTTAATTCCTCTTTATATTCTTTGCTTTTTTGGGCAGTATTAGCTTATGGATAGAAGAACATTTTTAAAAGCCTCAACCTTATTTTCAATTGCAGGAACTTTATCTTCATGCGCTACAAATCCAGTTACAGGAACCAAAGACTTGGTATTATTAAATGAGGATGAAGAGTCAGAGTTAGGAAGAACCTCACACAAGCAAGTTATGAAGTCTTATAGACCCTATGATAACCCAGAATTATTAAAGTATGTAACGGGTTTAGGTGAGAAGCTAGCCGCTGTAAGTCATAGAAAAGAATTAATATATCATTTCACAGTTTTGGATAGCCCACAAGTGAATGCTTTTGCTATACCAGGAGGATATGTATATATAACAAGAGGTATGTTGGCATACCTAGGAAGCGAAGCTGAACTGTGTGGTGTACTAGGTCATGAATTAGGACACATAACAGCAAGACATGGGGTTAAGCAGTATTCAAAAAATCAAGTAAGTAATATTTTTACAACCATATTTTCTATATTTATTGGCAACAGAAGTTTGGCAAACTTAAGCCAATTAGCAAGTGCTGCAATTCTCAGAGGGTTTGGAAGAGAAGCAGAGTTAGAAGCCGATAAAATAGGAGCTGACTACATTGCAAAACTTGGGTATGACCCCGACGCATTAAAAAATGTAATTGGGGTATTAAAGAATCAAGAAGAATTTGATAAGGTATTGGCTAAAGAAGAGAATAGAGATCCATATGCTTACCATGGGGTTTTTTCAACCCATCCTGATAATGATAAAAGATTGCAAGAAGTAATAAAGGCCGCAAAAGATAATATTAGCAATAAAAGAATAGGTGATAATAAAGAAAAATTTTTAGATTATATTGCTGGCATTCCATTTGGTCCTGGTGAAGGACAAGGCTCAGCAAGAGGTTCAAGTTTTTATCACACCGAACTAAATTTCACATTAAAATTTCCTGATGGTTGGAAAATAGAAAACTTACCTACATCCGTCTTAGGTACATCTAAAGACAGAAAAATATTAATAGAGTTATCAATGCGAGATTTAAATAGAAAAATAAGTGCAAAAGAATTATTGGAAAGACTTTACGGCAATGAGAATAGTGACGGCAAAGAAATCAACATTTCTGAATACAAAGGTTATGTTGCAACAGTTAAAATGGATACATCATTTGGAACAAATCATAAATGCAGAGTTGGCATACTATATAAAAATAAAAAAGAAGCTTTTCAGTTTTTGGCTACGACAAAAGATAAAGACGATTATATAAAAAATGTTCAAATCTTTGATGAGGTAATAAGCTCAGTAAGAAAAATGAAACCAAAAGAGAAATATCTGGGTGAACCAAAAAGAATTATTGTGCATAAGGTAAAAAAAGGAGAAAACTTTAAAATTTTATCTAGCAAATCAGCTTTTAGTACCCATGCCGAGAAAAGACTTAGGGTAATTAATAATATGTTTCCTTCAGGTGAGCCAAAAGCTGGCAGTCTAATAAAATTAGTACACTAATATGAAAGTAAAATATTTATTTATACAATCATTGTTGTTTTTTTTAATTCTGGTAAGTAATTCTTATTCTGACAGTATCTTTTCATCCAAAGACAATAAAATTTTTTTAAAAGCTGAAGAAGCATTTAAAGTATCTCTAGATAAGAATTCAGATGAATTAATAGTAGTAAATTTTAATATAGAAAAGGATTATTACCTTTATAAAGATAAAATAAAGATATATGCAGATGGTGAAGAAATACTAAATTTAAAATTCCCTAAATCAATAACTAAAGAAGATGAATTTTTTGGCATAAGTAAAATATATGAAAGTAGTTTTATTATAAAAATCCAAGTAAATAAAAAAATTGATTATATTGAGGTTAGCTACCAAGGTTGTGCAAATAAAGGATTATGTTATGCACCTGCAAAAAAAACTTTCCAGGTAAATAAAATTAGTAACAGAATAGAGATTTTAAATGAAAAAATATCTGACTCAGAAAAAATTTATATAAAATTATCATCAAATAATATTTTGATGAATATCTTTATATTTATTGGGTTTGGGTTATTACTTTCTTTTACTCCATGCGTACTTCCAATGGTACCTATACTTTCTGGCCTAATATTAAAATCTAATGAAAATAGCTTAAGTAAACCTTTTTTACTATCATTAAATTATGTATTGGGGTTATGCACTCTGTATTTTTTGGTAGGAATATTTGTAGGTTATACGTCGAATATATATAATATTCAAAGTGTTTTTCAAGAGCCTTTTTATCTGATAATTTTTTCTATTATTCTGATTTTGTTATCATTTTCAATGTTTGGATTTTACGAATTTAAAATAGCAGGTGCTTTTCAAAATTGGATAAGTAATTTTAGTAATAAAAAAAATACTGGAACTTATAGTAGTTCCTATATTATGGGATTCTTGTCGGCACTAATAGTAGGACCATGTGTTGCACCACCGCTCGCAGGGATATTTATATATGTCAGCTCAGAAAACCCCGGGCCCTTTATAACCGGTTTATTATTTTTAAGTCTTGGAATTGGTATGAGCATACCTTTATTATTTTATGGAACATATATGGGAAAATTTGTACCAAAAACTGGAAAATGGATGCGCTATATAAATTATGTAATAGGTATTTTATTATTATTTGTTGCTTTAACTTTTATTGATAGATTAATTCCTATTTATAATATAAATAATCAGCAGTCTAATTTGGTATTTAAAAAAATTGATAATGTTGATGAACTTAAGGAGTATTTAAATACCGAAAGTGATAAGATGACATTTTTAGATGTATATGCAGATTGGTGTGTTGAATGTAAATTAATGGAGCAAAAAACTTTTAGAGATAAAAAAGTAGAAAGTATTTTAAAAAATTATAATTTGATAAAAATTGATGTTACACAAAATAATAAAGAAGATATTAGTCTTTTAAGATACATAAATGTAATTGGCCCGCCAGCTTATAAATTTTATGAATACAAAGGTAAAGAGATCAAAGGTTTTGCGATCCAAGGGTATATGAATTCCGATGAATTCTTGAAACATTTGGAAGAATTAGAAAAATATTGATTAAAATTATATTTAGTGATATTTTATAGAAAATAAGCGGAAATAAGCGAAATTAGAAGAAATTATGTGTAAAATTCTTGTCTTAAATGGACCAAATCTTAATCTTTTAGGTGAGCGTGAGCCTGAAATATATGGGTACGAATCATTGGAAGATATATCGTCTGGTCTTGATGATGTAGCGCAGCAAATTAACGTCAATTTATTTCATGAACAATTTAATTCTGAAGCTGAATTAATAGATGAAATACACAGAGCAAAGAATGAAAAAATAGAGTTCATAATATTTAATCCAGGAGCCTTTACTCACACAAGCATAGCTTTAAGAGATGCTTTATTAGGTGTCGCTATTCCATTTATAGAAATTCATATATCTAATGTTTTTTCTAGGGAAGACTTTAGAAAAAAATCTTACCTCTCAGATATTGCAGTAGGAGTTATTTCTGGCCATGGAATATTTGGATATGAGTTAGCTTTAATGTCAGCATTCAATATTATTAATAAAGGGAAATAATATGGATATAAGAAAAGTAAAAAAATTAATGGAGATGTTAGAAGGTTCTTCTTTAGCGGAAATGGAAATTATAGAGGGAGAAGAATCTATAAGACTTAGTAAATCAACTAATATTACAAATCAAAATGTGGTGAATCAAGTACCTTCAAATTTAGTTACATCAAATATTCAAGATAAAGTTAGCGAAGAGAATCCTGCAAAAGCTAATGAAATTGAAGAAAAGATATCTGGTCACGAAATAAAATCACCCATGGTCGGAACATTTTACGAAGCCCCATCGCCTGGGTCTAAGCCATTTACAAGTATTGGTGCTACTGTTAAAGCCGGTGATACACTGTGTATTATTGAAGCTATGAAAATGCTTAATCAGATTGAGTCTGATAAGTCAGGAGTGGTTAAGGCAATAATTGCAGAGAATGGCCAGCCAGTAGAATTTAATCAAGTTTTATTTATAGTAGAGTAGAAAATGATTAAAAAGTTATTGATAGCCAACAGGGGTGAAATTGCATTACGTATTTTAAGAGCATGCAAGGACTTAGGTATTAAAACAGTTGCAGTCCACTCAGTTGTTGATAGAGATCTTATGCATGTTAGATTAGCAGATGAATCTGTTTGCATAGGTCCAGCAGACTCTAGAGAAAGTTATTTATTACCATCCGCAATAATAAGTGCAGCAGAAATAACAAATGCAGATGCTATCCACCCTGGTTTTGGATTTTTATCAGAGAATGCAGATTTCGCTGAGCAAGTAACAAAATCTGATTTCATTTTTGTTGGCCCAAAATCTGAAACAATAAAATTGATGGGCGATAAGATTCTTGCAAAAAAAGCAATGAACGATGTTGGTATAACAGGTATTCCAGGGTCAAAAGGGCCAGTATCTAAGGATATATCAGAAAATAAAAAAATAGCAAAAAAAGTTGGCTACCCGGTCCTGGTAAAAGCTGCACATGGTGGCGGCGGACGTGGGATGAGAACAGTTGAAAAAGAAGAAGATTTAGAAGAATCAATTAAGTTAACTCAGAATGAAGCTAAACTTGCATTTGGAAATGACACCGTTTTTATAGAAAAATTTCTAGAAAAACCTAGGCACATAGAGTTTCAAGTATTGTGTGATAATTTTGGAAACGCAATATGTTTAGGAGAAAGAGATTGCTCCATGCAAAGAAAACATCAGAAAGTTATTGAAGAAGCCCCAGCGCCTGGGATAACCCCAGAAATTAGAAAAATGATGAGTGAGTTGGTTACAGACGCCTGTAAAAAAATAAATTATATAGGAGCTGGAACTTTTGAATTTTTATATCAAGATGGTGAATTTTATTTCATAGAAATGAATACAAGAATACAAGTAGAGCATCCGGTGACGGAGATGATTACGGGAATAGATATTGTAAGACAGCAACTCCTAATCGCATCTGGAGAAAAGGTAGGATACACTCAGGAGCAGATAGAGTTAAGAGGGCATGCAATAGAATGCAGGATAAATGCTGAAAATTCAGATACATTTATACCCTGCCCAGGTAAAATCAATCAGTTTCATGCGCCTGGAGGGCCGGGGGTAAGAATGGATACACATATTTATAATGGTTACACAGTGCCACCAAATTACGACTCAATGATTGCAAAGCTAATTTCCTATGGTAATAATCGGAATGCAGCTATTAGAAGAATGAGTAATGCTTTAAACGAGATTGTAATAGATGGAATAGATACGAATATAAATCTACAAAAAAAATTAATTTTAGATGCTGAGTTTCAAAAAGGAGGATTCAGTATAAATTATTTAGAGAATAAATTTAAAAAAGAAAATGGATCAAAATAAATCAAAAAGATTATTAAGAGAATTTGTAAGACAAGAAGTAAAAGAATATTTTGAAAAAATAGATGGGTATCCAATAGACAAGGTATATAATTTAGTAATAGGAGAAGTTGAAAAGCCATTAATAGAAGAAACAATTTATTATTGTAAAGGCAACCAATCAAAAGCCTCTGAATTATTAGGTATAAGCAGAGGTACATTAAGAAAGAAAATGAAACAATATGGTATTTTTTAAACCAGGTATTACATTTGATTAAAAATAAAAAATTTGCATTGATAAGTGTTTCTGATAAATCTAATTTAGAAGATATAGCAAAATATTTAATAAAAAATGATTTTGAAATTATTTCAACAGGTGGAACTTTCAAACAATTAAAAGAGTTAAATTTGCCTGTATTATCTATCTCAGATGTAACAAAATTTCCCGAGATAATGAACGGTAGAGTAAAAACACTCCACCCAAATGTCCATGCAGGGCTCCTTGCAAGAAAAATTGATGATAGTACTTTGAATGATTTAAATATTCAGAGAATAAGCGTTTTAATTGTAAATTTTTATCCATTTGAGAAAATTATTAATGCAAATAATGTAGTTTTTGAAGAAGCTATAGAGAATATTGACATAGGTGGGCCTGCGATGGTTCGTGCAGGTTCTAAGAATTTTGAAAATTGTTGTGTATTAACTGATCCATCTGACTATAAAAATTTTATAAATAAGTTTGATCCAGAATTAATATCAAACGAAAGTTTAAATAAAAATATGGCTTTGAAAGCTTTTGAGCTTGTTGCTCATTATGATATTTTAATTGCTAATTATCTTGGTAGGGAAATAGGGGAAGAAAAATTTCCTAAGTACCACAGTCTGAAAAAAATAAATGAACTAAGATATGGTGAAAACCCTCATCAGGAAGCATCTTTATATCAAGGTCATATGGAAAGACATATTAGTGTCGTAAATTCAAAACAACACCAGGGAAAGGAGCTGTCATTTAATAATATTGTTGACGGTGATTCTGCTCTGTCATGTGTAATTAACTTTGAGAAACCATCTTGCGTTATTGTTAAGCATGCAAACCCATGTGGTGTATCTAGCAATAGTAATTTGATAAAAGCTTACATAGATGCATATAGTACTGACCCAACTTCCTCGTTTGGAGGTGTAATAGCATTTAATAGGGATGTTGATGAAGAGTTAATAAAAAATATTTTGGATAATCAATTTGTTGAGTTAATTATTGCACCTTCATTTTCAAAAAAATCTTTAGAGTATGCGGAATTAAAAAAAAATGTTCGAATAATAGAGTATATTAAATATAAAAATACAAATAAGAAAATATTCAACCAGATTAAAAGTATTAATGATGGATTTTTGATACAGGATGAAGATTATTCAGAAAAAGATATTTTTGAGAAATACAATGTGGTATCAAAAAAAATACCAACTTCAGAAGAATTAATTGATTTACGTTTTGCTTGGGTAGTTTCAAAATATGTTAAGTCGAATGCGATTGTTTTCTCTAAAGATAACAGGACGTTGGGTATTGGCGCAGGACAAATGAGTAGAATTGATTCTACATTTATAGCGGCACAAAAAGCTAAGCAGCAAGGTTTAAAATTAAAGAATGCAGTAATGGCATCAGACGCATTCTTCCCATTCCCTGATAATGTAGAGAAAGCTGCAAAATTGGGTATATCATCAATTATTCAGCCAGGTGGCTCACAAAACGATCAAGACGTTATAAATATGGCTGATGCATTAAATGTAAGTTTAGTATTCACAGCTATAAGGCATTTTAGGCATTAAATATGAATTTATTAATTATTGGTGGAGGTGGAAGAGAGCATGCAATAGCATGGAAAGTCTCGCAATCAAGCAAAGTAGAAAATATTTTTGTAAGCCCAGGAAATGTAGGTATTAATCTTGAAGAAAAAGTAAGTCTTGTGGAGTTAGAAAATCCAACCATTGAAGATTATATTAATTTAGCAAAACAAAAAAATATTGATCTTACAATAGTGGGACCAGAAGCCCCACTTGTCCAAGGTATTGTAGATGAGTTTAAAAAAAATAATTTAGAGATATTTGGTCCAAATAAATTAGCAGCACAACTAGAAGGATCAAAAGATTTTTGTAAAAAAATTTTAAATTCTGCAAATGTGCTAACAGCAAAACATAAGAGCTTTAGTGATTCAATATCCGCTATTAAATATATAAAAGAACAACATATGCCGATAGTCATAAAAGCTGATGGATTGGCTGCTGGCAAAGGTGTATTTATTGTTGAAGATCATAATAAAGCTAGTAAATTAGTAAATGATTTATTCACTGGTAAAATAGATGGATTAAAGACGTCATTAATAATAATAGAAGAATTTTTACAGGGTGAGGAAGCTAGCTTTATTTGTTTAATTTCAGGAGGCAAGGTAGTACCATTGGCATCATCAAAGGACCATAAAAAATTAAATAATGGAGACCATGGGCCAAATACTGGTGGAATGGGCGCATATTCCCCAACAAAATTAATAGATAGTAAAATTTCTGATATTGCAATTAACAAAATTATCATCCCAACATTAAATGAGCTAAAGAAGCAAAATATTGAGTATGAAGGCTTTCTTTATGCTGGATTAATGATTGATAAAAACCAAAAACCATATGTATTGGAATATAATTGCAGACTAGGGGACCCAGAGGCGCAAGCTATATTAATGAGACTTGAAAGTGATATTGTTGAAATCTTTTTAGCTACTGTAAACAAAAAATTAGATGATTTAGAAATTAAATGGAAAAACGAAAGCGCTTGCACCATAGTATTGGCATCAGAAGGTTATCCAGGAGTGTATGAAAAAGGTAAAAAAATTGAAGGCCTTAATCATGAAGTCAATGGAGTAAAAGTTTTTCACTCAGGAACAAAAGTGGAAGGTGATAATTTTATTACCAACGGGGGTAGGGTATTATCGGTCACAGCTTTAGGAATAAATTTACAAGTTGCTCAAGCTAAAGCTTATGATAGGTGCAATCAAATTTCATGGAAAGGAAAAATTAAAAGGCACGACATAGCTGAAAAAGAAATAAATAACAAATTTATCTTTTCATAGACTCAAAAAATTCATTATTTGTTTTTGTTGATTTTAATTTGTCCAGTAAAAATTCTACAGCTTCAGTTTCTCCCATTGAATGCATGAATTTTCTAAGTATCCACATTCTTTGAAGTTCTTCTGGTGATGTTAATAACTCTTCTCTTCTAGTACCAGATTTATTAATTGCTATTGCTGGGTATACTCTTTTTTCTGCTATTTTTCTATCTAAATGAATCTCACTATTTCCTGTACCTTTAAATTCCTCATAAATAACCTCATCCATTTTAGAGCCTGTATCAACTAGTGCAGTAGCTAATATTGTTAGAGAGCCACCTTCTTCTATATTTCGAGCAGCACCAAAAAACCTTTTTGGTCTATGTAATGCATTTGCATCAACACCACCAGTTAGAACTTTTCCTGATGAGGGTGCAACAGTGTTATATGCTCTTGCTAATCTAGTGATAGAATCTAAGAGAATAACTACATCCTTTTTATGCTCTACAAGTCTTTTTGCTTTTTCAATAACCATTTCGGCAACTTGAACATGTCTTGTTGCTGGTTCATCAAATGTACTAGAAACAACTTCT
>MDSY01035422.1_pt1 | contig 14599 bp, 7 predicted proteins | sample 811131 | NCBI WGS metagenome assembly MDSY01 (sample SAMN05326643, study PRJNA326480) | marine metagenome | isolation source: seawater | place: Atlantic Ocean: South West | collected 2010 | reverse complement strand
TATCGCCTGCGGCGGTTTAGAGTTCGGCAAAGGCGACATGGACGGCGCGTTTCGATTGGAGGTGAAGAAAATCGAGTTGTTGGACGAAGAGAGAGTGGGGGCGCTTTGAAGACGGAGAAAACGCAACAACCTCAAATAATAGAACTAGATAGATGGAGTAGTGTTAATAATAGAGTAGTCTTTCGGAGCGATGTTAAGTACGAAGTGATCAAGTAAATACGATGACCCGGATGAAATACGATGCTAACAGTGTATTACGCTTTCCTTCTCTCCTTATAAAAAATGCCTCCGCTTTCTGAAACGATGACGAATTCAAACTTACAAAAAATGGATATCAAAGACGAGGAGTTGAACTCCATCCTCGACGGATTGTGCAAGATGTTCGAGGAGAAGCACAAACGACCGCCGACGGAGGACGAGATTAAGATTTGGATTTCTCAGTTGAAGGATGCGAGCACGGACTGATAAACTTGGGGAGCTCGGGGAAAAATTCAAAATTCGAAACACACACACAAGAACACAAATCACATCATACACGAGAGAGAACGAAAGAGAAGAGGGGAACAACCGACGTTCGCGACAAAAGAGCACTCTTTTGGAGTGGACGTAAAAACGTGTGGTTGCTGCTCTGAGTGATTAGGATGCGCGTCGTCTCTGTAAAAACTGTCCACTATTTATACATAACAAACACACAATAATTCAAAATCTCTTCTTCACGTTTTAGTAGCAAAGCGACGGGAACGGATACGGGCGCACAAATTTTGCACACGTTTAAAGTCGCGGAGGGATGCAGCGAATGGCTCGCGTCTTGTATTACAGCTTTTTGTTTTATGATTATTTTTTCTCTCTTTAAAGCGGGCTTTCCAATTCCAAAGACTTATCGCCTTCGTCTTCTTCTGGTCTCGTTTTCAAACCCATCGGCGTGATTTCCACGTTATCTCGATCGATTCGGTTGATATTTTTTGGCGGTTTAAACTGAGGCGTGGATTGACCGATATCGTCGAAGCGAATCTGCGGGTTGGTCGCCATCGAACGCGTGAGTTTTCTGTCGGCCAAAACCGTATTACCGTTGGGTGTCGTTCGCAACGCATTCGGAGGAGGCGGCGAGGGTGGGAGTGGTGGTTGTGGCGACTTTGCTTCACCGTTCACCGGCGCTGCTACTGCGTTGGTACTTTGTCCTCCACCTATCTTCGGCGTCGGAATTTTCTTCAAACCGGGAGCTGATATATCTTTTCCTTTCGACAACTTATCGCTCGATCCATTTCTATTATTATTCGTATTGTTCTTATTGTTCTTCTTCTTATTATTATTATCTGTCTTCTCGTAAAACTTGTCCGTGTCTTCGATGCCTGGCTTGCACAACCTCTCTAAAACGAAAAAGTTACTCTTGTTCGACAAATTCCTCTTTAACTTCCCTTTACTCACAAACTCAAAGTCGCGAAAGTCAAACCCGGGTCCGACGCCTTCGCCTAAAAGCGCAAAGTCAAAACTTTTCGTCTTCTCTAAAGTCGCCGCTTTGAAATAATTTCCAGGCACAACGACTTGTGGTTTATCGCCTTTACTCAAATTTGAACCTAATCGTTCGACGTAATACTCTCCCGTGGATGGATTGACGATGTGATACAGCACCGTACACCCGTAGTGAAAATAGTGCACGTGGTCGCTCTTGTTACACACCAATCCTTGGTAATCCTCAATCAAATAGTAAATAGACGTCATCGTGTTCCTCGCATTCCCTCCGGACGTTTTCACCAAATCTCCGCTCGAATCTGTTTTCCCTCGACTTGCCATCGGCGTCGCCCCAGACCTGTGGGTTTCTCTGAAATAGCCGCCTTCCGGGTGCGGAATCAAATCCAAGGCTTTGACAAAGTCCTTTTTTTTCAAATTTCCCGACGATGCAGACGATTTTTTGTACGCGAAATAACACAACATCATCGCGGACGACGCAGAAATAGCCGCGCCAACAACCACGAGCGCGTTTTTATCCTTGCGGGAGAAAAGCCGTTCTACGCCTTTCTCGCTCATCAAAGTCGCCAGAGTTTGCGTCAAACCAGCTGTTGTTCCTCTTTCCATTTTTTGTATCTTTTTTCTCCCTTGTGAGAGAGAGCAGCTCTTTTTTCTGAGGAGGCTGCTTTAAAAACAAATTTTATTTCATTTAAATTCCAAACTTTTAAACGCAATCCCTTCTTCTTCTTTGGTGGTGGTTTATTGTTGTCGCGAATCGTTCGTGATCGATCGAGAGAAGAAGAACACGCGACATTCTCGGCAACGTAACAAGCAAGCGTTTTCGGAGGCGAGAGTTTAGAGGAAACAACGAGAGGTTGAGAGAGAAACTTCGTTTTTAAAAAATTGTGTTTTCCCCGGGAAATCCATTCCCGAGAGATTGAACTCGTTTCTGAGAGGTTTTCCGATTTAAACTCGCGCTCGCTCTCTAAAGCGCGCGCGCGCAAAAGAACAACAACATCGAACGAACGAAAGAACGAACGAAAACGCGATGATGAAAGCGACGGAAACGAAAACAACGAAACCCTCGTCGTTCACGTTGGACGACTTGATGCTCGGCCGAGTTCACGTCTCGAAGGGAGAGAACAACGAGGAGGAGGAGGAAGAGGAGCAAAGGGAAATCGTCTTCTCGTATCCTCTCCTCTTTCGAAAGAAAAAGAAACAGAAGAAAGAGAGTTTACTGCAACATGAAAAGCATTTGGAGGAAGAGGAAGAGGAATTTTTGGCAAAAAACTCGTCTCCTCGCGAGAAAGAAGGTGCACAAAATATGACGGAGCTGCTCCTCGACGCGCGACGAAGAGATGATCGATTCGAGCAGCAACGCGAGATGCAGATGCAAATGCAAAGAGAACACGTGGAGAAGATGGTTACAGGGTTTCCGTACGCGAAGAAGCATCAACAAGAACAGCATCATCGTCATCATCGTCGTCAACGAGAGCAAGAACAAGAACAACAACGCGCGTCGCCGAGGCGCGACACCGGAAACGCACCACATGAACAACAACAACAAGAACAAAACGCATTAACAAGCCCACCGCGATGGATCACGTTGCAGCCGTCGCCGCTGAAAGCGTCGAATCAACGCCCAGAGGCGTCGCCTGGGATGCGAGCGCTCGGTTTGTCGCCGTCACCGGTGAAGCAAATAGAAAATAACAAAAACGATAGAAATAGACAGCAGCAGGAAATAGAAGACGACGAGACGATGAAGGAGACGTTAGAGTACAGAGGTGGGTACGTGGACGCGCATCCGAAGATAGAGAAGCCACCGTCGCCGCCGAGAGGATTCTTTCGGAAAATAGACTCGGTCGCTTCGGATGAAAAGCAGCAACGACGACAACAACAACAAAACGACGAAGACGACGTCTACATCGAACCGAGAGGCGCGCATAGACGAAAGTCACCATCCGGTGGCGTTCGCGCATCTGAGTCGACGATGATGATTGATGTACCGTCAAAGAAGAACGGTGCTCGAAAAGGACGTCGCGAATCCGAGGAGCTGCGATTGGAGGCTTCAAAAATTTTAGGCATCACACCGCCGCCGTCTCAAAAGTATGGAGGACATCATCCTAGAGCCATCGTGGCCACGCTCGTCTCGAACAACGATTATCAGTACCGATTAGACGAGAGCAGCGATTTCGAAGATGGGCGTCGTCGGTCTTCTCGAGCGAATAAAAATTTCCCCGCGAGGCCGTACTGGGAAACGAATACCGCGAGGTACGAAGAGAAACGAAAGTTACAAGAACAATCGTTCGATATGGACGGCGATGGAAGCAACGACAATTGGATCGGTGGATTAACCGACGAACGAAGCGAAAAGATGTATTACAAGAGAGTTGCGTATGCGAACGGAAATGGAAGCGTGAACGGACAACAGCCGCCGAGAAGAAAGAAACGCGGTCGGCCGCCGGGAACGAAAAATCCTCCCAACGCCAAGAAAACGGGACCAAAGACGAAGAAGACAGTCAGCGCGAATAACTCGGAAGACGACGACGACGGCGACTATCGCTCCGGAGAGGAGAAACCGAAGAAAAAACGCGGTCGACCGGTTGGTTGGCGCAAGTACGCGCAGCAAGATACGCAGGAACACCAACAGCACCTCCTTGAAAACCACCAGCGAGAACGGCGAAGATACGAGGAGGAGACTAAGAACGATTACGATGACAAGGCATCGGAAAGATCGCATCCTGTCTCCGCACCTCCTTCCGAACAAAAGCGCCCGCTACATTCACAACCACCGCCGCCAGAACGTCAACAACCGCAACAAATACAACCGACGGTCGTGCAACAAATGATCCCGGTAGTGCCTTCCTTGCAACCACCGCTCGTGGATAATCCAACCGCTGCGTCGAATGAAAAGGCGTGCTTGCAATGCAAACGAAGCGACCACGATTACGCGTTACTCGTATGTGGTGGATGCACGAAATGTTTCCATACGTTCTGTTTGGTACCACAAGTTTCGAAAATACCCGACGGCGATTGGTTCTGCTACGATTGCGTTGCAAACGGGAGGAGTGTTGCAAAGAAAGAGGAAGACGACAAGGCCGACGAAGCGCCAGGCAGCAGCGACTCCAAGAAGAAGAAAAAGAAGGACGCCACCAAAGAAGGCGAGGAGGAAGAAGTCAAGGTGAAGAAGAAACCAGGCCCGAAACCAGGGTCAAAACGCCGACCGGATGCGAAGAAGCCAGGCCCAAAACCTCGCAAGAAAATGCGACACCGCGCGTACTCCTCGGACGAAGACAGCAGCTCCTCGGACGAAGGCGAAGCCGTCGGCTGGACGCGAGGTGGCCAACGCGTCGTTCAAGGGAAAAGCGCACCTCCATCCGCGCTCAAAAAAGGTCAATCCATCGATGAAGAAGCTGAAGAAGCCGAGGAAGACGTCGAAGAAGATGATGTTGCCATCAACAACTCCAAGACGGTATGGTCTTTCGAGGAGCTCGTCGCGCTTGAAAACGCGCGAGCTACGGTAAAGAAGGACGAAAACTACTGGCAAAACATTGCCAGAAGAATACCCGTTGAACAAAACTGCGCTCCAAAAACCGCCAAAGAGTGCCGTCAGAGAGTGTACGAAGGCATGCCGTCTGAAACCAGATAGATTTAGATTGTTAGTTTGCTTGTTCAAGAGAAACATATTAGCGCTAAAATGATAAAAACATCCTGTATACTGGTATATAAAACGAACTTTTTCCTCACACAAAAACAAACACAAACAAGCGAGAAATGCTCACCACCACGAAGCGCTACTCTCCCGAAGCCATACGAGGTATACTCGTCTTATCTGTGTTCTCCGTACTCTTTCTTTATTTCACCGCATGGCTGCTCTTTCTCCCATTCATCGACGACGACCATCACGTGCGCAAAATCTTCTTCCCCGGTGGGACAAACAGACAGTTAGTGGCGAACGTGTTGACGCGGATTGGTGGGGCGATGATTGGTTTGTGTGGAGCGACGATTGGTTTAGCGATGGTGAGGAAGAAAGAGCGATGACGAACGGTGTTTTTGGATTGAGTTTCTTCTTGTTGTTCGCGCGCGTAGCTTTAGCCTCATCGCGATAGCGCTTTGGTTTTAGACTTTGTAGACACTTATGTATCAGCTAATAACTACCAGGTACTATTATTATTGCTGCTGTTCTTTCACCCGTCCTTCGAACGCGTCTAAGGACTCTACTAATAACGACCAACTGTTCGATTTTTCGGCGCCGATGTTCGAGACCTCTTTGGTTTCGTTCGCGTTGCTCACCGCTCTTAATCCGAGGAACGCAAAGTTGCTTTGCGAGTCGTCTTCTTCACCGGCGGACACTTCTTCCTCGTCGTCTTCGTCTGAACCGCTACTGAAGGCTTTTTGACGCAGTTGCTCGGCTTTTTCGGCGACTTTTTCTTGAAACGTCATGTTCGCTCTCACAGTAGCCGCGTCTGGGAAGACGTCTATGCGCAAACCGTCCTTGTTCTTTTGATACTGTAAAGCGGTTAAAAACTTCGATCCTCTCGGAGGCGGAGGGACGTACGAGGTGAGATTTTTCCGGACCTCCTCGGATTTTGTTTCCGGTATTTGAGCGTCGTAGATGCTCAAGCCGTTGTCAGAGGCGCTTCGAATGGCGTTGGTTGTTGCGTCGACGTTGGTGGATTCTATGCACACGGCTTCGAGAGAATCTCTTCGTTTCGCAACGCTTGCGATGACTGGAACTCCGTTTGGCGAACGCAAATCAAAGTATCCAAATCCGTACAACAACTCCCCGCCGGCTTCGTACACTCTCGATACTCGAATACCAAAGGGCACCGTGCACTGAATGTACTTTAACTTTTCAACCACATTATTGCTATCGTTTGCGCCATTATTCAAAGAAGAATCAAGAGGATGAATCTCAATCGCAGCTTTCCCGCCGTCATCTTCATTCAACGTCTCCCTTCCGTAAGCCAATCGCACTATCCCACTCTTCTCGTTTATCGACGTCACTCGCATCCCCATCGCGGTTTCCCAAAACTGCGTCTCACTCTTCACGTCTTTCACCGCTATCCTTATACCCGAGGCATAATACGCTTCATCCGTATTCCCGGTTTTACTCAATCGTTCTTTCTGCTCTCGAACAAACTCGCCGTTCTTTTGCACTCGCGATATTTGCTTCTCGAAAAACGTCTTCTCTCGTTCCAAACCTTCTTTCTCCTCGGAAGAGAGCTCTGGATTTTTCAACAACTCGTCGGTTTCGTCGAGCATTTTTTGCATCGAATCAATCACTTGCCCAGCAAACGAGGGACTACTTTTCATGATAAATGCACTCGCCAAAGCACTCGCCAAGCTGCGGCGTCTGAAAGATACGCAACAAAGTTCAGTGTTCGTTTCGCTCTCGTCTTTTGCTGCGCGTTTCTCGCGCTCGTTCTCCCTTTTGATTGCGGCGAAACGAGTTCGATTTCGAAGATGACGACACCGACGAAAGCAATTTTTCCTTTCCACGTGCACTGACGACGACGACGATTCAGACGACGACGACGGAGGAGCGGTGCTGAAGCTTCGCAAAGAGGACGATGCGAGCATGGTTCTGTTCGTTTTTACAGTTTTTTTACGTCCGCGGTTACTATGTATTCGTGATTATAAATACGCTTAAGCTCCTATTATTATTATGAAGCGTCAGAGAGCTACTTTCTACTTTCTATTCGAGCATGTTTCTTAATCGATCGACGGCGAGGATAAATTCTTTCTCGTCTGTGATTCCGCCGTTCGCACCGTTCGCACCGTCGTCTATAACCTTTCGACATCTTCGAAGGGTTTGTGTGAACACATCGCTTCTGAACTGATTGACGGCGTCTTCGTTCGTCGTAAAGTCTACGCGTTCGGCGATATCTAAGAGCAAGCGAGCGTACGACTCCCGTTCTTGCGCGAGGTCTGTGAGCGAGGATGACGATGAATCGCTTTCCACGTTCACAGATAACTTTGTCGCCACAACTTCTATAACTTTCGCGTCTATCGTCTGTTTCATGGCCTCTTCCGACGTCACGCTCGCGTGTCTCAACAACGCCGCCGACTTGACTCTGGTCTTGACGACCGAAGACGTCAACCCGCACTTCGCTAACGATTCAATCCCATTTGATTCCACGAACATACTCATCACCTCTGCGTTTCCTCTCACTAAACAGCTCAACGCGTATATAATTTTCGCGTTGCTCTTCTTATTCAAATGCTTCTCCGATTGCAACGCGAGCAACAGTACGTTCAAAGCGTCGCACGCCATGGCGTTCTTTTGCGCCTCGGGGTGATTCTGCACCGATACCGCCACGCACTCCGCGCTCATCGCTCGAATTCCATCCCACTTCTCCGATTGAATGCCTTCTAAAAGAGGTTCGAGCCCGCCAATTTTCCCTAAATCTTTCGCGTTATCCACCGAGTCCAACCGGTCTCGAAGTTCCTCCAACGCGAGAACTCGCTCCTCTTCCTCTTCTTCCGTCTCGAGAGTTTCGCCTCTCGGGTCCTTCCCGATGATTTTCTCCGTGATTTCTTTAATCCGTTTCACCTCGTCCACGACTCCGCTCTCGATGGCTTTCAAGAACCACGCGCGGTCTTCCTCGGAAATCGTTCTCGTTTGCGCTTTGTCCTTCGCCTCTCCTCCTCCTTTCGCTTTCAACTCCGCCTCTTGTCTCAAGCCTTCATCGACGGACCATTTCAGAATCGCGTTCCAGTTTGGATTCCCCGCGCTGTCGCGCAAAGAAGAAGAAGAATTTTCGGACATCGCTTTTGTATCTGATGACACACAACAGCACTCTTCTCTCTGGTCCTTCTTTTGATCTCTCTCTAAATCTCTCTCTCTCTCTCTGATATATGTGTTGTTTCTTTTGGGGGTGTGAAAAGTGTGGCACGGTGCCTTCTCTCTCTGTAAAGAACAACCTTCTTTTCTTTTCTGCCTTTTTTTCACTCGTTTTCGTAAATAAAATGGAAAGGTCAAATCTGTCCAGGAATCGACACAAAGTCTCTTTGGCTTTCTCTCTCTCTCTCTTTCTGTGTTCTGCGCGTTGTAAACTTCCGATCATCGCGAGGAGGAGGAGGAGGAAAGAATAATAACAATGGGTCTTCTTCGTCGCGCGCGCAAATCGAACCCCTCGGGAACAGAAGGGAAATCTGCCCCGCAATCCTCTCGAATCGAGGAGAGGTTACGAACGGCACGAATCTTAGCCGAGGAGGAGGACGACGACGACGAGTTACACGGTAGAAGTAAACGAACGAAAGCGCAAATCGAACGCGATTTGAGCGATCCAAGAGTGCACAAACGCATCGTGGAGAACTTATACGGAGCGTATAAAAGCAGAGTACGTTCTCGTTTTAAAGAGAGAAGAATCTTCTTCTTCTTTCTCATCACATCTTTTGATCTTTCTTTCCGTCCGCGTTTTGTGTTAAATCAAAACTCGTTTTGTGTTTTCTCTGCGTTTTATTACGCGAGATTGAAAACGAAGAAGAACGCGATCACAGACTCTTTGTCTTCTTCGAGACACCAACTGTCGCCCTCATCTCTCTAATAACATGAGTAAGGGAGAGAAAGACCGCTCGAAAGAAGACAAAGAAACCGCGGTGGTCGGGCTAAAATTCCAATGGATTTTTGCCCTAATTTGAGTGTTTCAAAGGGTGGATCTCCTTTTGTCTGGCAAGATTTTTTAGAAGCACATTAAGTTTCTTTGCGAATCCTTTGTTTAAATATATATTTACGGCGCATACTGACTCTCGTTCTCTCTCTTGTTCTCTCTTCGATGTTACACACAACAGAAAGAGCGAAAGAAAAACTACGTCTCGTTATTCTCGTTCATCTTCTTCGTGTGTTTCTACCTCTCGATTCTTTTCTTGCAACGAAAAGCGGGCGAGGCGTATAGGCTCACGTCGACGTTGAACTCGGTGTTGATTCCGCAAAGGAAAGAGTTTACGTCGTCGAGAGAAATCATCGATTGGGCGAGTGGGGTGGTGAATACGTTGTGGACCGATGCGGTGTGTGGGGACGGCGTGTGTTCGGAACCGTTTGAGTTTCCAGAGTACGGGAGGTTCGGGTGTAAGGCGGATTGTTTGCGCTGGATTCAGACGATGAGCGTTACGGAAGTTCAGTTGGATTTATACTATAATTTTACGCATCCGAGAGGTTCGGTGAACCCGGTAGATTTGCAGAAGGACGCGACGTGGAATTTATGCCCGAAAGAGCAGGACGAGATCACCGGGATTGCAAAGATAAGACACGGGAAGGATTGTTATTACGAAACCGATCAACCGTTTCCTTCGCAAAGTGGTCAGGTGCAAGTTTTGCTGGACGACGTTCCGGATGGCACGTGGTCGGTGCAAATGAAGAAAGATATCTTTTTGAAAGTTGGCGGGGCGGTGCGAGAGAGGCAAAACGTGACGCACGAGGAAAAGAGACACCGGATTTTGTTGGCGCACCATTACGCGAACGTGGCGAGAAAGCACGAGAAGAAAATCTTGGAAAAGTTACGAATTGACTTTTTGGATTTGGGGAAAGGCTTCGCGCACAGAAAGCTGAACGAGTTGCACAATTCGGAGTTGACGAACTTGAAGGTTGCGCACAGCGAACAGTTCGTCATCGAACGGGCGGATTACGGCGCGAGTTTCAACTTGGCGAATATTCGCGGTTGGTATAACTCGACCGACGACGTGTATAACTCGACTATTCAGATTTTGAACCGAACGTTCGCGAATAATCACACTTTGGTGGATTACGCCAGTGATCCGGATTTGGATTGTATGCCAATCATGAACGACAATTCGACGAGTCAATACGGCGTCAACACTTCGGATTGGAACGCAGATTGGTGGAGTAATGTAGACGCCGCCTCCACGAGTACCAAAGAAACGACCGTTTTCGGTGTAAAGATGATTGGAGATTTGTACATTCACCCGCCGTACGGTTTGTCGTACTTTTGCGAGTGCGACAAGGATGCGGATGGGAAAGTGACGGCGTGTTTGGACAAGTGCGTCGGGAACGGCGTGAACACGACGATGCCGGATCCAAACCAATTGGCGTGTACAGAAACGTATAGATTCTTGCGAAACGTGTATAACCAAGGCATCGCGGACGCGTGGTCGACGTTGGCTGCGTACGAGACGCAAGCGCTGGAATTGGCCGACGCGGAAGAAGTGAATTTCTTGAAGGCGTTTCAAGCGCAACAAAACGTCGAGTATTACGACATGATCAAAATGGATGGCTTGGAAGGTGATGCCGTTGCCACGGCAACATACGATATTTTGAAGGCGTACATTATCTCTAGTGAACACTCCGTTGGTGGTAAAGATAACGCGTATTCCAAAGTCAGATACGCCAACTCCGGCAAGTATCCAGATCATCGAGAACAACTCGTTCCATTCCTCGCGGCGCGCATTCAAGATTTGGAGAAAAAAATGCAAGATGTCCCAGTGTACGACAGCCCTTGGATAAACGGGAATTCGACGTTCAAGAAACCAAAGATGCCGGTTGTCGATGAGATCCAAAAGTTTTACACCGCGGAAACGATTTCGGGATTTCACGACGTGACGACGCGGCTGAATTACACTTTGGCCGAGTTCAACCGTAAAGTTATTGAGCGCAAAGATTACGCGTATTTAACCTGTAACATCGCCGAACGTTCGGATATTTACAGAGGCACGTGCACGGACCCAACAACTGTTGCTGGACCAAAGTATTGGGATCCCTGGACAAACGGCACGTCCATTTGGCTCACGCAGTCGAGATACAAGAGAATTTGTAATTATTTGTGTTTGTGTGGCGCAGGGACTGGCGCGAATAACAACTGCAACAAAAATACCGGTGAAGTCTGCGTGTGTGAGGCGTGCGAAGACGAGGGCATGTTTGATACCGTGGAGTACTTGAACGCAACCAGGGACGGTCAAGTTGGGTATGGCAGAAAGTTGTTGCAAGCGCACGAACCAAACACGCAGTTTACGCAAAAGTATAGACGCGCGATGTTGCAAACGGCGGAAACGACGGAATCTACCGTGACGCTCGACGATATCATGACCGCAGTGTCCGCCATTGCGACGAACCAGACGTCTTTAGACACCGCCATGGCAGAGTTGAAGAAGGATCAAGAAACCGCAACGGATAAAGCGACGGCGTTTTTTGAAGATAAAAGACTCGAACAAATGATGACGACTGGTTTTACGGATTTAAAAGCCGAGCACGACTCGCTTTCCGAGCAATTGGACGAAATCGTGGCGAAACAAAAGGAAGCTTTAGCCGCGGCGCAAGCGTCTCTTTTGATTCAACAAAGAACGAGCGAGTTGTTAGAGGCTGGTTTGAAAGCTATCGATAAGCTCACTCGCGCTGTTGAAAAGCAAAGGTTGACGATTCGAGACGCTTGGTTGTCCGGCGCGTTTAAAGATATTGGGTCGTACATTCAAATTCAAGAAGATTCCATCAATTCTCGAGAGTTCAAAGCCAAAGATGCGATTTTGATGAACGCTCCGTGTCAAATGGGCCCGGTCAATCGCGTCTTTGAAGTTGAAAACTTTGACAACGAAGACCCGCCCGAAGCGTTCAGAGAACGCTACGTAGGCTTATCCAACCGCGTCGTCGCCGGTATGCTCTTTTACGTCAAAAGGAAAGAGTTGAATTTGTGCGATAACGATCGTTTCGCAGAATTGGATAAATTTTGCCCTGGTGGTACCGATACGAACGCGTACGGCGTCGACCCGGTTTTCAAACTCGGAACGCCAATGTTCAACGCCGATTACGACAACGTGAAAACCATCTCGCAAGTATACGATTGCACGAAAATTGGAAACGCCACGTACGATTTACGCGTTGAAGGTACGAATATCACCGCAAACAATGCGCCGTATTGCGCGGAGTTATTCAACTCTCGAGACGTTCCGTGGGGCTTTCATTCCATGGACATTTCCAATTCATACACGAAAGGGTTCCCGTTTTTGATCGATATCAATTTGGACGCCGCTGGCGCGCAACGATGGTTGGACTACATGGACTACGGTTTGTTGTTATCCGACGCGCAAACGGATGAAGTTTCCGCGCAAGTTGTCGTGTACAACTCCGAGCTCGGGTATTTTGGAAACACCATGGTTTACTTCAAGTACATCGACGGCGGTAAGATTGTCGTGACCTACGAGAATCAAACCATCAAGGTTCAGTATTACGAAAACTGGCAAGATATGTTACGGTTTGCGATGGAAATCGCCTTGGCTATTGGCGCACTATACTCCGTCTACGACGAGTTTATGGATTTCATCTTGACTAGGAAGAGAAACGACGGTAACTGGAGAGCGTACTTTGAATCCGCGTGGAACTACATCGACGTCGCGTCCATCACTATTCACTTGGGCGTCACCGTCATGTGGGTGATATTTTCAAGAGTCGGTTGCCCGCGATTTGATCCATCAATCCATTACAAAATTTACAAAAACATCGACGCATCTGCATTTCAAACCAGATTGTTTGAGAACCACGAGTTCACAGATTTAGGTAACATGTTCTCGGACATGTACGCGTTAGTGACGTTTTTGCAATCGTACATGGCGGTGTCTGGGATCAACATCATCTTGTTGATGTTGAGAGTTTTGAAGTTGATGGACTTCCAACCTCGTTTGGGTGTGATCACGCACACGTTAGGTTTGGCGGCGCCAGATTTGATTCACTTCTTCACGATTTTCATGATGGTTTTCACTGGTTTTGCGTTCATCGGGCACGTCATTTTTGGTTTTGGGTCGGTATACTTCTCCACGTTCGAGGAATCCTTTCACACGTTGTTCAAAAACTTGTTGGGCGACGTCGAGTATTTCGTCGTCGATTTGGTGGAACTCCCAGGTTTAACCTACATCGTCGCAATGATTTACTTTTACTCGTTCAACATCATGGTTTTGTTCATCTTATTCAACTTTTTGTTGGCCATCATCGTCGACGCGTTTGGCGAAGTCAAAGCGAACGCGAGCGAAAGTATTTCTGTACACACGGAAGTCAACCCGATGATCTCGGATTCGTGGAGATCATTCTCCAGATATTTCGGTTTCCATCGAGACCACATTCCATCGGACAAGTTGTTAGCGCAATTAAAGCGATGGAGACACGGTTTAGATCCGGATTACGAGTCCACGGATTCCGAAGACGAAGTCATTCCGTACATCCCGCCCGGAGAAAACGTTATTCGATACGACGACGACAGAGAAATCGACCAGCTCGGTTTACGAAGAGTGTTAAGAAAAGCGGTCATTGCCACGGAAACTAGCAGAGATCCAAAGTTTCGCCTACGTTCGGACCCAATCGGTTTGGAGAAAGATATGGACAGAGTCTCCAAGGAAATTTCCAAGCAAGAAGGCACGTACGAGAACCTCGAAAACCAAAGAGGTATCGATACGGCTGAAGAAATCGCGGGCGCGGCGAAATTGTTCATCAAGCAAGTTGGCGAACAACCGAGAATGATCTTCGAAGACGACGAAGATCCCAAAAAAGAAGAGTTGAAAACGGAAGGTGAGAGTTTAGCTGAGGCGTTGGAGGGTATGGTCAAGATGCAAAATAGAATCGTGACATCGAATCGCAGGATAGCCATAGGCAACGAAGAAGCCCAGGCTGCGGAGGCACGCTTGCACGCTTTGGAAGCTCGATTGACTCGTCTGATGTCGTAAAGCAAAAGTAAACGAAACAATAACAAAAACAACAAAAACGAAAACAACATTATACTACTAAGAAGATGTCGCTGTATTTATTTATTATATGTGAACGGCGGCACTTGGAGCGCAATTTATGTGTGGGAGAGTTGCCGTGCGTCTTTTATCATTATCATTATTATTAGTCTGGTACCTATGTACCAAGTACCGCTTTGAGTTTGCAATATTTATACCAAGTCACTATGAACATATGTATTTGAATTAAAACGCATGTATGTATATATATATATACGTACATTATCGCGTCGTCGACGCTTTCTCTTCTCCGCTACTGCTGCTGCTGCTACTCGCTTCTTTGCCCGTTAAGTTTAAGCCCTTCGCTTCCTTTAACTCCTTCAACGCCGCCGCGCCTTTCAATTTCTTCTCTTTCATTTCCGCCTCGAATTTCATCGTCGCCTCGAGCATTTTCTGCAAATTAGCAATGTCCTCTCGACTCTTCCCATCCTTC
>MDSY01037865.1_pt1 | contig 14602 bp, 5 predicted proteins | sample 811131 | NCBI WGS metagenome assembly MDSY01 (sample SAMN05326643, study PRJNA326480) | marine metagenome | isolation source: seawater | place: Atlantic Ocean: South West | collected 2010 | reverse complement strand
TGGCTCACCGGGGTGGCAAAGATCATCCTTGCGTGGGTCCTATCGCCGGTTCTATCCGCCACAGCGGCGGCGACTTTGTTTGTGATTCTGCGCGCCGGAGTGCTGCGCTCGTCGAGGCCGCTCCGCGCCGCGCTCGCCGCGTTTCCCGTAATCGTCAGCCTCACAACTACCCTGAACGTGTATTTGCTGTTAAGCAAAGGCACCACGATCAATTCTGGGTCGGATGCGTGGCCGGTGGGACTGACCGTAGGCGTCGCGTTCGGCACAGGCGCCATCGCGGGCGTCGTCACCGCGGCGCTCACCCCGGCGCTGCGCCGAAGAGTGGACGCGATCAACGAAGCGATGGCGCTCGAGGAAAAAGAAAAAAGCGACAAACAACGCGCAAGCGAATCGCCCCAGACCCCTGAGGTTGTCGTGTCAATAGGTGTTGTGGATGGCAGTGAACGGCCGAGTTTCGAACATAATACTTTCGAACGACGGGACTCGTTCACGTCGTTCCAAGGCGGGTTCGGAACGCACAAAGTCTCGGAACGAGGGAGGGATGGAAATAGCGACGTCGACGTAGCGAGTGATACCAGCGGATCTGACGCAAAAGATAAAAACAATTTCGGGTGTCAGTACGGCGTGTTGCGTGACTGGGCCATGCAGCGGCTTCCTGGTTATGACGAAACAACCGAAACAGTAGTAGCGAACGACAGCAAAACAGTCCAAGCCATTCACAAAAACGCAGAGAGGTTCGACGTCAGCGCGGAGATGTTACTGACTTACCTACAGGTGTTCACCGCGTGCGTGGATTCGTTCGCGCACGGCGCGAACGACGTGGCGAACGCGTGCGGCCCGTTCGCAGCGATTTGGGGCATCTATCGGACTAGTGACGTGGGTAGCAACCGGGAAGCCCCGGTGTGGATACTACTGGTGGGCGGGTTCGGTCTCGTTTTCGGGTTAGCATCGTTGGGAAAACGAATCATCAAACAGATTGGCATGAGGCTTTCGAAAATCACCCCGTCAAGGGGGTTGTGTATTGAACTTGGAGCCGCGTTAGTGGTGTTGCTGGGTACCAAATATGGCATCCCATTAAGCACCACGCATTGTCAGGTGGGCGCTACTACTGGTGTGGCGATGTTGGAAGGCGCGGGGGGGGTGAACTGGCGCCTGCTCATGAAAGTCGTCTTCGGGTGGTGCGTCACGTTGCTAGTCGCTGCGCTCGCCGCAGCCGCGTTCACCGCGCAAGGGCTGTACGCGCCGCACATCACACGGCACGCGATAGGGGAGCTATGAGAGCAGTTTATAATAGAGGTTTAGGAGCATTGCATAGTTATATTAATAGTAAGCACGGTTCAACACGTACATCGCGATGACCCACGAAATCGGGTTTATTTTCCCAGTCTCATTTGGTTTTTCTGCAATCTGTCATCTTTCGCGGGGCACACGCCCAGATTTTGGCAAAGTCAACACACGTACCGTCTCGGGGTCAGTGCGACCGCGGCGGTGTCGAACCTAGGACGCGAGGGTCGTCGGTGGATTCGACAGCGGTCGCAGGTTTCTGAGACAAGCGCGTTTCACACGGAGAATCGTGTTAAGCAGTCAAGCACCGGTGCGGTCCAGATCTAGGTGTAGTGTTATTTGTCTCCTGACGGCACGATAACACTTTCTGTCCCCTGCGATGGCTCCCTCCCCGAAGTGGGGTTTGAACAGGGAGCCGAGTGGCGAGTTCATGCCTACGCTTGACTTCGCGGGCGCGAGTGGTTCGCGGTCGTCCAGCGTGAGAGGTGGCGGCGAAACGCACCGGCTTTCGGAGCGAAGAGGCGCGGCGATAGGGACGATCGAGATCCCATCGCCTATTGGAAGCGCTGGGGGAGGGAGCGATGGGTTCCCCGAGCGACGGTCACCCGGGTCCCGGTCCCCCGCGGGAACCCGTTTCTCCCCTCACCACAGGACAGACGGTAGTGACGCGTCAGGAAAGAGCGGTGTGCGACGGACCGCGACGGGCGGAGGCAGTTTCCACCGGCCGAAGAAGGGCAAGTGGAGAACACGCGTGCGATGGGGCGCGAGAATGCTTTTTTTGTTTTTAGTGTTTTACTACTTCGGCCGGACCCTGTATCAACTGACGTTTTTCGTCAAAGCCGGTTTGAACCGGTACTGGTACCACCCACTTGAGCGGCATAGACCAATTCCGTGCGGGGTGGATACACCGCCGGTAGACCCGTTTTTAGCGCCGCTAGCCAGACGCGTGAAGAGTTCGCCCAAAGACGTGGACGACGGCGCGGCGGCGGCGGAAGACGACGAGGACGAAGACGGAAGAAGAGAGAGGGGGAAAGGCAGGGCAGAGGCAGGCAGAGGGAGGTCTCTTCAGGGGTCGTGGTCGGATGACAGGGATGACGATGCGACAAACACGGGGGGGCGGCGGCACGGACCGAGAAGAGGTTCCGAACGGAGTAAGGATGTGGTGATTGAACGCGAACGCGCAAGTAGCGGTAACGAAAGGATTCAGGAAAGTGACGGAAACTACGGCGAGGGGTACTCCATTAGTGATACCGCAGAAGACCGGTTCGAGCGCAAAACAGGTGCGGATGCAGACACCCTCGCTATGGACGTTGTGGGCGTGGGGAGCGTGGGTGGGGTTGATTCGAGTTCCATGTTTGGCGAATCCACCTCCACCTCGGCGAATAAAAAGAAAACTGACGGCGCGCGGTTTGCGATTTTGACGTTGTGCGACGCAAACGCGGGGTACATCTGCGCCGCTTCTGCGGCTAACAAGCGGCGGTACTGCGACCTTCACGGGTACGACCTGATTGTGTCTCGAACGGCAGCAGACCCTACCAGGCCAGCAGCGTGGAGCAAGATTCTTGAAGTACGGAAACACCTACCGCGGTACGACTGGCTCGTGTTCATCGACGTCGACACGTTGATTATGAACCCGTCCGTAACGCTTGAGCAAATCGCAGATGACACGGTGGACCAGGTGATCGCCGCGGACCACAATGGCGTCAACTCAGGGATATGGCTCGTCAGGAACACACCTTGGAGCTTCTATTTTCTCGACGAGCTCTGGGCGCAGGATGATTTAGTGAAAGGCAACTACTTGTTTCACTACGAACAACGCGCGTTTCACCGGCTGTTCCACACGGACCCTTGGTCGAAGCAAGCCAGCGTTCGCGGTACGGCGCCATACTCAGGCGCCGCTGAGGTCCGGCAGCACAGTAAAATAGTCAACCAGTGCGTGTTCAACTCCCTACTCCCGTGGTACGTCTCCGGCGACTTCATCGTGCACTTCGCGGGCCTGAAAGGCGTGTGGGAGTGCTTGATTTTCTTCTCGTACTTTGACAAAAGCCAGGAGACGCCGGGGATGCGCGTCAGCGACAAGCAATGGGCGGAGGAGCTGGGGGGGGAGAACAGGGGCAAGGCGAGCCAGATGTGGCAGTGCATGCAGTTCAAGACTTTGTTTCGATGATAACATGATTTATAGACACAACAATTCCTTTTCTAGACACAAAACATTTCCTCATTGTTCGGCGTACATCGCTTTCATGCGCTCGTCTTTTCGCATGCGTTCGTCCAACTCTTTCATCTTGCGCTCCGCATTCGCGTCGTGCCGCCGCTGCCGCTGTTCCAGCAGGCGCAACAAGAAAACAGTGTTTTCGTTCGCAGCGTGGTACGCCGCCTCTTCCTTCTTCGTGAGCAGATCCACATCCCTCTTGTACACCGCGTGTCGCTTCGCCGCCCCTTGGTTCTCCTCCTCGGCGCGCTTTTTGATAATCTCCCAGCGCTGGTCCAGCTCCGCTTGAAGCGCCGCTAATGCTTTCTCGCGCGTCACGTGCGCCTCACCCGTGGTCATGCTCTCCCCCGCTAACAGCGGAGGTATGAACGGGTCCAGGTAATCAAGCGTCTTCTTCATCTCAACCTCCTCTTCGTCGTCGTCCTCAACCTTGACACGCATGGCGTCGTAGTACGGTAACAGCAGCTCGATCGCCTGTTCCTCCTTGACTCGGTTTTTCAAAATCTCGTCGCACTCGTTTTCCACGTCCCTGAGATCCGCCACGCACAGCTTCTCCGCCACTCTGTGTTGGTGAAAGTTCTCCGCGACCTCCACGTCGCTCGGGTCAGGCACGGTAGGGTCGACTTCAATCAACTCAGCAGGTCTGTTATCCTTGAAGTAAACGGACTGGTTCGCCGTGGCTTTGCCCTCGCCGAAGTGGTACTCGCATCTGATTGTGCCGTTTTTAAGGTTGAAAACGCGTTTGCGCAACCAGTGCTGCGCGCTCGGTACCTCCGGGCCGTCCGGATCGTCCTCCAATCGTCTTTCACTCAACATCTCAATATCAGGCAACTCGAACTTCTGCGTCACTTTCGCGATAATAGGGGGGGGGGGTTCTACTTTCTTCGGTTTCTTCCTGCGCTCGCCCACCGCGCGCTCAGCGGCTTCCTTGGCCATCTGCTCCGCCTCAGCCTCGGACGCGCGCAACGCCGTTTCCTCTGCGTCGTACGTCACCACCCGGTACACCAGGTAGTCGTCCCTGTTTTCGAACGTTTCCAGCATTTTCACTCCGAAAATTTCGTGCCTGGTTCGAAGGCCGTCCTGCCTGCCTCCGGGGTAAAACACAGTGTGCCTGTCGACTTCAGGGACGAGTTTGGTTTCCTTTACGCCGAACGCGGCGCCTGGGTTGAATTTTTCAATTTTTTTGTTTTCATCCGCGGGGAACGAAACCCGTGACGACAACCTGTCCTTGCGTCGTTGGAAGTCCTGTCGCTCCTCTACCAACGTCAAGCACGCCTCGTCCTCGAAGATACACAAGCGCTCCACCATGCCGTCCCAGCGCATGCATGGGCCGAACACGGCGAATATCTCGTGCTGGCACTTTGCGTACTTTGTGGTTTTGTGCCCCCGGGGGCACACGGTGTCGAACGCTTCCTGCGAGATTTTCAGCTTGGGCACCCAGCTCGGCGGCATCTCCACGGTTACTAAATCGGGGTCGTGGTCCAGGAACTCGTTCTCGGGTTCCGTTTGGTCCGCAGGGGTCGGGTCGCCGTTCTCGGACGGATCAGGGCGTTCGGATTGAACGTCAGTTTTGGTCTCCTCATCCTCATCGTCCTCATCCTCATCATCATCTTTTTCATCCTCGTCGTCCTCGGTAGATTTTTCATCCGGATCCTTCTCGTCCTCTTCCCCCTCTACCACAGCCTCCTCCGCCACCTCCACCTCCTCCTCCTCCTCCTTCTCTTCCTCCAGCTCTTCCTCAACCTCCTCCACCTCCGCAATTTCTATTCTTTCAACCTCAAGGCACGCTTCCCACTTGGTTTGGTCGTCCAAGTCGAAATCGATTCCGGTAAGTTTGGAGTTCGGGTTTCCAGTCGTTTTATCCGACCCTTGTGCGTTGACCCAGAAGTTGATGTGGTTCCACAGAAACTCCAAACCCTGGTACGGCGACTCGTTCACTGAATACCGCCGCGCAGTCGTGGGCTCTACGAACACGGTTTCCTCAACCTCCCGCTTCCCCGCGCGAACCAAAACCCAAGCGTGCACGCGTTTACCGTCGTACTTTTTGTCCAGACGCGCTTCCTCGATTTTCGGGTCAACCGCGACTTCAGGTTCGTGAGATGTATCCTCCGCGTCTCCATGTTCTTCCATTGCTTCTTCTGTCGCATCTTTTTCGTCAACCGAATCGGGTTCAGGAGCATCCGCATCAGCAACAGGCTCGTCCTCCGCTTCGGGGACCGCTTCCAACGTCTCCTCCGGGTTCGCATCCGCGTCGGGGTTTGTTTTTTCATCTTCCCCTCCCGTCTCGACGGCCTCGGCGCTCGCGGTTTCATCAACAGGCGTCGGCTTCCCCGGACTCACCGCGGCGGCCGCTTCAGCTTCAAGCGCGTCCGCCGCAGCCGCTTCCGCCTCAGCTTGTTTCCTTCTTTCCTCCTTCTCAAGCCGCTTCAAAGCCTTCACGGCTTCCTGCGCGCGTCTCGCTTCCTCACGCGCGTGCTTCTCGTCCGCGATTTCAAGAGTTGACGTCAAGTCGATGAGCTGCTTGACTTTGTACTTGCTTATTTTCTTTTCCGGAACGGGCGCATTTGCTTTTTCGTGCGCTAGTTGAGCCCTCAACGCCGCCTCGCGCTCCAGCACCGGGCACATCTCCATAGTTTGGTCACACGTCGTGATTCGCTTCGGGGCATACCCCACGCACACGTACGCGTCGAACCCCACGCCGGTGAGCAGCGAACACAGCGTTGTGGCTAAATCGAAGCAATCGCCCGCTTGCCACTCCATCACCGTGTACGGCGACGGCAGCGCTGACGGGAACAGCAGCGGCGACTCCAGTTCTTCGTACTCAAGGTAGTTCGCCACGAACTCGCAGCACGGCCTTAAGTCGTACAACGAAGTGTAGTCCAGCTTGGACGGCCGAACCGTGGTGCACACGAATTTCGAAACGCCGCACTCGTTTTTAGCGTCCAGCAGCAACTCCCGTCGGTGGGGGTAGAATTCCGGAAACTTCCTTTTGAAATCGTTGACGTATGTGAGGATTTTTTGCTCACGTTCCGTGTTTTTCAGCAAACGCGTGCGCACCTTCACAGGGTACTCCTTGCCGTTGGAAGTAGTGCAGTGCTCTACGCGAAGCTTTTTGCCATTCACCGGGACCAAGTCCTCCGGCCGCAACACCCGGGCGTCGAAGTCTAAAACTTCCGCGACTTTGTACCTATCCCAGTACATCTCCTCCCCCGAGGTTTGCGATTCGCTTCGTTTGGAGCCGACTTGTAACACGTGCAACACCCCATCGGGCGAAATCACGCCGATTCGCGACTCGTTCAAGTTCAACTCGCTTTCCATCTCCGTCCACCAGCCGTCGGACGTTTGGTCAAAAGCCGCGTCGTCAGCCAAGTCAAGCCGGAACATTTTCGATTGCGACCCCCCCAACTCGTCGAAGCCGCCGAACGTGAACACCTTCCCATCGATGCAGGCTAACACATGGCTGTAACACGGTGCGGGTTTCCGTCCGCCAACCGTAAGCTCCTCCCACACCGGGTTCTGCTTGTCCGACAAATCAAGCGAGTACAGATCATCGCGCACGAAGTTATCGCGGCCCGCGTGCAGGTACACCACGCCGTCGCTGGCGGACATGGCGACGTCTTGCCTCGGCGTGGGGACGGGCCCTGAGCACAGCGGCGTGGTCCACACGCAGTTCTTGGTGGACATGTCAAGAATAACGACGTCGTTGAACCGCTGGCCTTGGCCCTTACCGCCAAACAACACCGCGGTGTTTTTGTCTACGCACGTCATGGTGGCGCACTCCCGCGCGTCCGGCCTTCGTCCGTCCGGCGACAGCTGTACCCACCGGTCCTCGTCCAGGTAATACGCGAAAAGGTCGTCTAACCGTTTCTTTTCCTTACTTTTCCCTCCGAAAATCAGTAAGCGTCGCCGTTCGTGGTCGAAAACTGAAGCGTGGCCGTCGCGGTCGCACGGGCGTTGGCCTTTCGGGTGCGTTTTTCTCCACACCATCCTGTCCAGGTTCGTAACAAACAAGTCGTGCACCTTGCTTTTGTCGTGGTACGCCAGTGAGCCTCCGAAAATGAAAAGGTGATTGGCGCCGTAGGTTATGCTATGGCCTTGACGCAAATACGGCCGGTCGTCCATCGGATCCGAGGGCCCACCGTTGCCTTCGTTGTTCCCTTTGATTTCGATTTTGGTTCGATATTCGAGGTATCGGCCGACTTGCGTGGCGACTGGTTTTAGGCGTTCGATTTCTTCCTGAATCAGTCTTTGTTCTTCGTCTCTCAGGAATTTTAACAGGCCGGCTAGAGGGCCCAAGGCTTTGGTGCGGCCTGGTTCACGCAACTCGTTGTACCGCACGTCGAACTCCTTTAGATTCGTTAAATGCCCCATCGAAGGCGGGAGCTCTTCGATTTTGTTGTTGTTCACTTCGATTCGTTTCAAGCCGGTGAGACCGCCGAACGTGTCGGGCAGCGAAACTAAGTTGTTGTTCGATAAATCAAGCACCTCGAGGTTCTTTATGGTGCCCATCTCTTCCGGTAAGGATGCGATGGAGTTGTTCTCGAGGTTTAGGTAGGTTAACCGTGTGCAGTTCGCAATAGCGGGGCTCACTACTTGTACTCGGTTCCCGGACACGTCCAAATCGGTCAAGTTTTTTGACAGATCCGCGACGGTAGCATCCACCTCCCGGACCAAACACCCGCCCATGTTTAACGACGTCAAGCGTTTCAACTTGGTCAACACTGCAGGGATGACCTCGAACCTGTTGTAGGTTAACTTGACGTTCCGCAGGTATTTCAACTCAGCGAGCTCATCAGGGAGCTCCGCCAAGTCGTTGGACCGCATATCAAGCTCCACCAGATTGGGAATCTTCTCCTTGATCTCCAGGACTTTCTCGACGTCGAGAGAGGGGAGGTCCATGTACGAAATGTTCAGCTTGCCATCTTGCACCGCGTCCGCGACGCGCTTGGCCCATGTCTCGTCATCCAGCTTGTCCGACATCGTGGCAGGCACCAGAAGCGGTCAAATGGTTTGCCCAATTTGGGGCGTCCAATCAATCACCTAGACGAACACCAGTCACTCACCGACAACCTCTTCGCGAACGGCCCCGACCCCCACCAGTGCCCGCCGACCTTCTCGACGAGTCGGTCGCACCGAGTGCCGGTAGTGTCGTGCGCCCGAGCGCGTGGGGACGCTTCCACGGCCGGCCCGGCCCGGCTTAACTCGTTTCCTTGAAATCTCAACTGGTGCCCAAAGAATCTCATCTGGTACCGAGCTGTAATAAAACAAAACTGGAAACTGGTTCGCTGTGGTAAAATTTACCAAAGACTATTTGCTCTGTTGACGTGCCCTGTTTTCGGCCATTTTTTGGCAACCGTCCCAGCTCCTTCCCCACTTCGCGATCTCTTAAGCTCGCGACGTCCCACTTTAGAACCCTCTATTGCCGGCGCTAAGGGCTAGCGACCGCTGCAAAAATGCCTTCTTCTACGTACTATCGTAGCTGTAAGTACTCGCCCGTGAAACGCGTCCATCTCCGACCGTCGCATCGCGTCTCACGCGCTCATAGACGGTCATCAATGTCTTAGGGTTTTTTGACGCCATCGCACCGGCGCATTTTTTCCGCATCGACTGACCCGGCTTCCCCCACGCCATCCTACAGACTCCAAGACCTTCAAGAAGCCCCGTCGTCCGTTCGAGAAGGAGCGTCTCGACAATGAGCTTAAGACGGTTGGAGAGTTCGGTCTCCGCAACAAACGCGAGCTGTGGCGCGTGCAATTCGCGTTAAATAAGTTGCGAAATGCTGCGAGAGTTCTCCTCACTCTCGACGAGAAGGACCCCAAGCGCATCTTCGAAGGCGAGGCTATCATGCGACGCATGTACCGCTACGGTCTCCTGGTACGTTACACAATAGCTCACATAGAAATAGACAACGCACATAGGAGATACGCGCGTTGCTCGGATCGGCATAGACGAGAACACACGGCGACGTGATCGATGCGGCATTCTAGGGTCCAGGCGGAAGACGTCAAAATAACCCGTCAAATCTCATCTAACCATGTATATCCCTTTCTCTCTTTTCCACAGGATGAGGACCAGGACAAGCTCGATTACGTGCTCGCCCTGAACGCGGACGCGTTCCTCGAGCGCAGGCTCCAAACCCTCGTGTTCAAGCTCGGCCTTGCCAAGTCTGTGCACCACGCGCGCGTGCTGATCAAGCAGCGCCACATCCGCGTCGGCAAGCAAATTGTAAACGTCCCGTCGTTCTTGGTGCGCACGGATTCCCAAAAGCACATCGACTTCGCTCTCAACTCGCCCCTCGGCGGCGGCAGGCCGGGTCGCGTCAAGCGCAAGCGCCAGGCGGCGCAGGCGTCCAAGGGGGGTGACGACGCGGAGGAGGAGGATGAATAATTCCACTCCGCGCGGGCCGGGGCGTCGGGTGGCGACTCGGAGGTTTGAGCGCGCGCGGTTTTGTAAGCGTCGCGTGTGTTAGGTGGTGATGAAATACACAGGAATTCGTTACCGTATCCCTATTAATTCGTCGACTACAATGAACTAGTTGACCTGAAGCCTTCTCTCAGGTGTTTCTCCCTCTGTCTTCGAATCAGTCTTAGTCACTTGCTTTCTTTCCTCTTTAAGCTTGTTTCGAACCGCTTCCACAGCTCGTCGCGTTCTCCAATGCGCGTGGTTATTCCCACCTTCGCGTAGTGCTCCCCGTCCCGCTCTACATTTTCGATTACGTCCTCCAGCAGATGCGCGCGTTCCGTTGACACCCCGAAATCAACCGCGACGTGCGTGAAGTGCACATGGAAGTGGTAAAACTGGGGGGGGTAGTGCACGAACGCTCGCAGGTGTTCAGTGGGCACGCCGTAGACGTCGTTCGCGATTTCTTTTCCTTTCGCGAGCATGGCTTTCAACATGGGCAAGTGCTCTTGACGCAAGTCTCGCAGCGACCGGATGTCACATCTGTGGCACAGCCCCAAGCAGTATAGCTCGTTTTTGCCGCTTGATTCTTTCCATTGTTCCCTCGGGATGTTCACATCGGCGTGCGTGGTCCACTTCGGGTCGACGTTTATTAAAAATCCATCTTTGTCATTCGGATCGTCAAACAACATCCGCTCGATTTCCTTTTCCTTGTTTAAAATTTTGTACACCCACCCGATTGCGGATGCGGGTATACTGTCCATGTACGGCACGTGGCACGTTTCGTACATCCCACGGGTTTCCCGGACCAGCTTCGCGTGCTGCGCCGTGTTTCGCGAGACGTGCTTTGCCAAAAGCTTAGCCTTTTGCTCATCAGTTTCGTTCAGTAAACACCCGGGGTACAGCACGTCTACTGATAGCGATTTCATCACACCTGGATCAACCACGCCGTGATAGTACCCGTACTCCATGCCGCTGTACGGCGCGCGTTCCGATAACGTTGTCGAGTCAGTTAAACCAACAGGGTTGCCCAGCGGAATCGGCGGTCGCGAAAGTTTCACCACCGCGGGCGATGCGCACCCGAGAAAGGTCCCGAGAAGCGCCACCACCCCGGATTCCTTCCCGTCGTTCAACACAGACTCCACATTGAAACCCGCGAGGGTGTCAAGCCGGTGCGGCAACGTGTCGTGCGCGGACGCCATCGCGCGGGGTAAGTGTGAAAGGGAAGGGGCTGTTCGTTGAAAAAGAGCGAAAGAAGGAAAATTAACACCGTGGAAGCGATCTGAATAGTTTAAGTGCTCATTACAAGTCTTCAATTACTGCTTCATGCTCGCGCGTTCCGCTTCGAGCTCCGCCACCGCGGCGAGGTCCTCTGGTGATAAGTTATCCAGGTCGATGATTTCGTCCGCCACCATTTCCTTCGCCTTGTCCTGGTACACGGCGGCGTCGTACTTGTCTGGGAACGCGATTTTCGCGATGGTGCCAAAGATGAAGATGGATCCCACGATGACGCCCCACGCGGGAAGGACGAACGAGGCGAAGCTCACGAACGCCTCGTCGAAGGAAGTGGTGTCCACACCGGCGAGGGCGATTTCGGAAACGGCTTGCTGTGCGCTGGTGGCGATTTCCACGGACGCGGACGCGCGGACTGCGACTGATGCGCGGGAGCAACGGCGCATCGTCACAGCCTTCGAGGAGGGAAACGCAATGCCACCGCCGATGGGGGCCTTGGCGCGCGTGACACGCGCGGTGGCGGGCACGCGGAGCAAAGTGGCGACGGGGGCGGAAGCGAGGGCGGCCATCGTGTCTGGTCGGAAGGGAGGTGGCAGGTTGGTCGTGCGCCGGTCTCTGTCGACAAGGTGGCGCTCGAAGCCGATAAACCTGCGTATCTGGAGATTTTTTCGGCTGCCACTTGGACGTCGAATTGTTGTCAAACGAGGGTCTATTTACTGAAGGGATCTCCAGACGCCGATACCAGATGAGGGTGAACTCTTTTTCTTGTCGCAGTCGACTTTTTCCTCGCCCGACGTCGTGGCATTCCGTCGCGCAAGGGACCCCCACGAACCTCTAACGTCTCGCGACGATGATGTTCGGGAGCGACGACGACGACAACGTCGGCGCATTGTGAGTGTTTCTTTATCCCTGTACACGGAATCGCCACGAACGGCTTGTTTCCACCGCCGTCGCGCGGATTGTGCCCACCGAAACAATCTGTCCGAGATCGCCCCTGCTGACTGCCCTCCCCCTATGCTCACTCCCAGCCCGCTGCACGACGCCGCTGAGGTTGGCGACGTGGAACTGATAACTAAGCTCCTGGCCAAGGAAAGCAACGACGGAGACTTCAACCCGGTACGTTTAGAGGATGTGGCCGACTAGATCGGATCTTTGTTGTCGCGCCAAAAAACCTGATTATAATCTGACAGGTGAATCGCCTGATATGCACACCATTCCTCCACACCCTCTGACCCTTTTCAATCCCAAACTCCCCTATCCCCCCAGGAGGAAGGCTCCGATGACGACGACGACGTGGATGTGAACGAAAGAGATAGGGACGGGTACACGCCGCTTCACGTGGCGCTTTCCAACGGCCAAACCGAGTGCGCCAAGGTTCTTGTGGAGCACGGCGGCGAGACGTTCGTTACGTTGGAGGGAAGTAACGCGTTACACATCGCTGTCAGCACTGCAGCCATTCCTCACTTCGCAGACGCAAGCCTGGAAGCCGTATCGATGCTGATTGAGAACGACACGGATGCGCTGACCACTGATGATTACGGGAAATCAGCGTTGCATTTAGCGGCCGGTGCCGGGTTGACTCAAATTGTCGAGCGCCTGTTGAAGGAGTACCCTGATACGGTCGACCCTAACGACGAAGACGCCCCTGATCCGATCAACGCAAGGGATAAGTACGGATGGACGCCCCTGTTCCACACGTGTAACGCAGGACATTCAGAAGTCGCCACCGCGTTGCTAGCGAAAGGCGCCAACCCCGGTAAACAAAACAAGCAAGGCCAGACGAGCCTTCACGCCGCCGTCGTGGGCGGGTGTCAAACCACAGTCCAAACCCTGCTGTCCCACGATACATCCATCATAAACACGAAGTGCCAGTTCGGGAAGATCGCGCTTGACATGGCGAACTCGCGGGGGTACCCGCAAATCGCTGCGGTGCTGAAAGGCGACGACCCAGCGGCGGTTGAAGCGGCACCGATCGCGCCGCCGCCCGTAATCATCGCCCCCGACGAGTGTTTCATGCACCACACGTGCGCGCCCATTTCCAGGACCTCGCCCGACCCCCCCCCGGAGAACGTGGACCGTTTACAGACCCTACTGCACCCCATCAGAGGGATTTTAAGATCAGGCGAGTTTGAAAACGTGGACATCGTGTCGGAAGTGCGGCCGGCTACGATGGCGGACGTCCTGCGCGTGCACGAGTACCCGTACGTGCGCAAAATTCAACGGATCTGTGAGAGGATTCCCGATTGGAACACCTCTCCAAAAGGCGCGCTCGGGACGATCGACGGTGACACGGAGGTGTGCCACAACTCGTTCTCCGCGGCGCTGTGCGCGGCGGGCGCGGTTGTGGAAGCGGTGGACCGCGTCGTGGCGGGCTCGGCGGAGAAGGTTTTCTGCGCCGTGCGTCCGCCCGGACACCACGCCGGGCCGAATGGCCCGGTACCCGCACCAGGCGACCCCGTCGGCACGGGGTCGCACGGTTTCTGTCTACTGAACAATGTCGCCCTAGGGGCGGCGTATGCCAGGTGCGTGCACAGACACTCGCTTCGGAGAGTGGCAATCATCGACTTTGACGTGCACCACGGCAACGGCACGGAAGCCGTGGTGCAGAACACCACGCCGGCGGCGCCTAAGTTTCAATTCTCAACGCCGTACTGCGACGGCGCCATAGTTGTGCCCACGTACAGACCCTGGCTGGATGAAACCGACCACGAGGAGGTGTTTTTTGCCTCCGTGCACGGCTACGGCCGCAGACGAGAGGGCGTGCACTTTTACCCGGGAAGTGGGCCCACCGCGGACAATAGGAACACGGACGGACGCGAGATGTTGCCCACGGAGGAACCGCCGGTTTGGCCTGAAGAAGGCATCGTGGATGACCCGTTTTCCGTGGCGCAGGCAAAGGACGACAGCACCGCGCAAGGCCCGTTACCCTGGGTCGTGGACGTGGGCATGGAAGGCTTGGGTAAACGAGCCGAAAGAGGCGCGGCGTGGCGCCGCGTGTGGCGGGGGAAAACCCCCCCCGCGATCGCGGCGGTCAAGCCCGATTTGATTCTCATCTCCGCCGGCTTCGACGCGCACGCCAAGGATGAAATCCAAGGCCCCGTTAACCTGGGCGTGAAAGAAGCGGATTACGAGTGGCTCACAGAAGAGCTGTGCAAGATCGCGAACACGCACAGCCAAGGGAGGGTGATTTCCGTGCTCGAGGGTGGGTACCGCATCCAAGGCGGCGTGGTTTCCGCGTTTGGACGAAGCGTCGCCGCGCACCTGCGCGCGATGTTCCGCGAAAACAAAGAAACCTGGAGCCCCGAGGCGTGCCAGAAAGAACTGGACCTCGAGCTCAAGAAACGACGCGAGCAGAAAGAAGCGCAGGAAGCCGCGCGCGCGGCGGCGATGGAGGCGGCGCGGGCCAGGGAAGAGGCGGCTATCCTCGCCGCGCAGCAAGCGGCGGCGAACGGCGGCGACGAAGAGGCGGCGGCG
>MDSY01065919.1_pt1 | contig 14604 bp, 16 predicted proteins | sample 811131 | NCBI WGS metagenome assembly MDSY01 (sample SAMN05326643, study PRJNA326480) | marine metagenome | isolation source: seawater | place: Atlantic Ocean: South West | collected 2010 | reverse complement strand
TTTTTTCTGGTTTTAACTTATATTTATCATCAATAATACCTAAGATAAAAAATGAAAAAATGAAAAAAAAAATAGATGTATATTTTTTTAAAAAAATTTCTTTGTAAGGAAACTTATAATCAAAAATAAATATAAAAAGAATCATTAAGGAAAAATTAATAACAAGTATTGTTCCACCTAATAATGGAATAGTTGCTGTATGCTTTTTTAATTTATTATCTGGCTTATCAAAAATATTTACAAAATTAGATAGTTTTTTTAAATTAATAAAAAGTAAACAATTTAAAATTACTAATCCAAAAAATAAGCCAATCATTTTAAAATACATTTTCTATAAGAATATAGATAAAGGCCTATATTATAATATAGTATGATTGAAATCCAGTTATTGAAAAAATTTCCACCCGGAATAAGAGGGAATAAATTAATGATTAGACCTAATGTTATTGAGTAAAATGCTAAATAATCATAATTAAACTTGTGTCTGATAATTGATTTAAAAAAGTTAAATAAAACAAATATAGCTGCAATAATATAAAAAACTAAACCAATCAGACCAAGTTCTAAAATTATTTGAATTAATATATTGTGTGGATGTGAGGAGCAAATCCCAATTTTTGGGACATATTCTACTTTTCTGCAATGATCTTTAAAACCCTGAGGTCCAATTCCAAATATTTTATTTTTTTCAAATAGATTTAAAGCTAATAAAATATGACCCTCATGATCTGTAGAATAAATTTTAAATTTTTTTAATTCTTTTTTAATTTTTGTGTCTGATTTATTAATATCAATTTTAATTTTTGTTATTTCATTATAAGTTTTTAAAAAAATTCTATTAAAAGTATTTGTGTTTCCTATTTTAAAGTAAGAGGTAATAAAAATAAAAAATATCAGAATTATAATCGAGTATGATAAAATTCTTCTTAAATCTTTAATGATAATAAATAGCCCTATTATAATTACAACTGATAAAAAAAAAGATGTTCTTCCACCTGATATATATATTGTAATAAAATATAATGAAAAAAAGGATATAATAGAAAAAATATTTTTTTTAAGGTCAATTTTAAAAAAAAATATAAACCACAAAATTATAGGTAACAATCTTACCAAAAAACTTCCCAAAATCAGCTCATCATTAAAAAAACTTGAAACCCTATCACCAGTAATTTTAAAACCTAAAGAATTGAAACCAATGAAAAATTGAAAAAGAGAGTCAATAATTAATATTAATAAAAAAAAAATTAATAAAGAAAAATATTTTTTATCTCTAGAACTATCAAGTAAATTACAAAAATAAAAAATTGCAAGAGAAAAAAATATATATCTAAAATAAAAGATTGACCCTAAATTCAAATCATCAGAAATATTAAGATATGCATTAATTAAAATAAAAGCTGAAAATAAAAATAAAAAAATTACTTTTTTATCTAAAAATAAAGATTTTTCCTTATTAAAGATTAAGAAAAATATTATACAAAAAAAAACAAAAAATTCTGTCAAAGCAATACCAACAATAAAAGATAAAGGTATTGCAAATAATAACATTGTTAAATTTTGACTATTTATAATTTTCATTGAAAAATTTTACTAAGTTTATTTTGGAATTGTTTTTTTGTATTAATCTTATTTTTTTTTATTTCTTTGATGATATATTTATAGTTTTTCATAATATAATGAACTTTATTAATAAAATCTTTAGTTTGTCTCCTACAAACAAAAATACCTTTTAAATTTTCTTTTACATGCTTAATTTCTTCGAAGACTATTATTGGTCTATATCGAGCTAAACTTTCAAATATTACTTTTGGTGAACCTTCCGTGTATGATGGAAGAACAAATATATTACACTTATCATAAAAACTTATGATTTTTTTTGTTGAATTGACTTCATTAAACAATTTAACTTTATCATTTTTTGATATAATTTTCTTTTTTAATCCAACGATATTAATTTCAAAATTAAAATTAATTGAATCTAAAATATTTGTAAGAGAAAAAATACCTTTTTCTTTTTTATATCGACCCAAATAAAGTAATTTTGGTTTATAAAGATCTGCTTTTTTTCTTTTCAAAAACCATTTATCTTCAATTTCTGATGGTTTTATTAAAGTATAATTTTCTTTTAAGCCCGTTAAATGTCTCGATACTGCTAAAATTTCTAAGAAATTTGTTACAACTTTAAACATTGAGTCATAAAAAATACGTCCAAATATACCATATTTATAAAAATATTCTTTATGGCCATCACTTCTAAGATAAACATAGCCACTAATTTTTCTGTTAAATATTTTGATAAAGATAAATGCAAAAAGATTAAAGGGAGTAATTGAAATCATTAAAATTTCATAACTGTTAAAATTATTTTTAAAATCTAAAAAATTTTTTTTTTTAAACTTTTTATATTTCTTTTTGGTTGTAACAAAATTTCTAATTTTTTTTGTACTTTTGCAAACAAAACTTAAATAATTTTTTTTTGCTAATCCTTCAATAATATTAATAGTATCTTTATCATCTGATGAAATTTTATTTTTATTAATAAATATTTTGTCGTTTGAAAGTATCAAAATTTTTTTATTCATTTTTTTAAATAGTTAACAACTTGTTTTGGCATTAAAAATACCATTAAAAATTTTAATTTTTCAAATAAATTGGGATATTTAACTATCTTATGCAGGAGGTAGAAATTTTTACCACTATTAACTAAAAGATTTTTAATCTCATATGAAAGTAATTTTTTCTCAAAATATTTAATATTATTTAAAAAATCTTTATCTTTTTTTTTAACCTGATCATTAAACCATTTATTAAATTCCTTAAAAAACATTTCAAGATTTATTTTTGAAAAATTATTTTTGTGATATCTGTAAAATAACAATGGTTCATTTGTAGCATGAGCATTAAATTTTCTTGACATTCTCATGACTAAGTCAAAGTCACCTATTATATTAAAATCTTTATTAAACAAACCAACTTTATCAAAAATTTCTTTTTTGATAATCAAGCCACTAATTGAAATTAAATAATCTTTTGCTAAATAATTATAAATTTTGCCATTTGGAAGATTTTTTTTTCTGAATATTTGTAATTTTTTATTTTTTTCATAAAAAGTATATCTATTACAATAAAAAAAATCTTGTTTATCATTATTAAATAGTAGGGCCCGGCTTGATAAATAATTTTCATTCCACCAATCATCAACATCTAAGAATGCAATTATCTTACCTGACACATGTTCTAAGGCATTATTTCTTGCTTGATATAAGGATAACTTATTATTTGAATAAAAATATTTTATTCTTTTATCCCCAAAAGATGAGATAATTTCTTTACTTTTATCATCAGAAAAATTGTCATAAAAAATTATTTCAAGATTTTGATATTTTTGATTAAGAATACTAATAATACATTCATTCAAGAATTTCTGACCATTATGGCAATTAACAATTACACTAACTTTTTTATCCATTTTTTTTGTAAAAATTAATAGTTTTTTTTAGTCCAAAATTAATTTTAACTTTAGGTCTCCAATTAACAATTTTTTTTGCTTTAACAATACTAGGATATAAGTTCTTAATTTCATCCTTTCTAAATTTTATTTTACCGAATTGAGGTTTTCCGGACCCTATAATTTTACAAATTTTTAAAATAACATCTTTTATCATTATTGGTTTCCCAGAACCCAAATTTATTATCTGGCCATTATTTTTTTTAGTTTTTAATGATTTGATAATACCATTCACCACATCATCAATATAAACAAAGTCTCTAAATTGTGTGCCTAGTGAACAGTCAAACTCTTTTGATTTTAATGCGTTATCTATAACTATAGGAATAACTCTATTCCTATCTTGATATGGTCCATATACTAAGTATAGCCTTAAAACTGATACTGGAAAAGAATACTTTTTATACAAAGATAATAAATAATTGGTACTCATTAACTTTGCTTTACCATAAACCGAAAACGTTTTTGTATTATTTAAATTTTCTTTTTGAGGTGATAAATTTCTACCATATTCAATAGACGAACCAATTTGAATAAATTTTTTTATTTTTTTTCTTAAAAAAATTTCTGAAATATTTCTACAGCCGTTATAATGAGAATATAAAGTTTTTTTTTTCTTTGAATGATCTACATAACCAGCTAAATTTACAACATAATCATAATTAATATTAATTATTTTTTTTAAATCACTTTTCTTTGAAATATCTGAAATTAAATATTTAATTTTTTTTAATTTTCTAATTTTTGTCGGATTTTTTGTAGATAAACTTGTTACAGACCAGTTTAATTTTAAGCATTTTTTTGCCAGGTGATATCCAATAAAACCTGTACCACCGGTTATTAAAATTTTTTTTTTATTCAATGTGCTTTTTTTGTTTTATACTTTTTTCTAGAATTTCCTTATCTCTCAAGGTGTCCATACATTGCCAAAAGCCTTTATGTTTGAAGCCACATAATTGTTTTTTTTTGGTTAACTTTTCAAAAGGTTCTTTTTCTAATAAAGTTTTATCATTATCAATATATTTTAAAAAATTTGAATTAATTACAAAAAAACCTCCGTTGATCCAGCCCTCATCTAAATTAGATTTTTCTTTGAAGTAAGATATGTTGCCTCCTCTAAATTTAATTGCACCAAATCTGGCCGGAGGCCTAACTGCAGACAGGGTTACTAACTTTTTATTTTTATTATGAAATTCGACTAACTTATTTATATTAATATTACTTAATCCATCACCATATGTGGCTAAAAATGTCTCTCCTTTTAAAAACTTTTCTAATCGTTTTAACCTTCCCCCAGTCATCGTCTTTAGGCCTGTATTTATTAAATGAATATTAAATTTTTTATCTTTTAGATTTTTGAAATACTTTTTTATAATTTCTCCTTTATATCCTAAGGCTATATAAAAATCTTTATATCCATATGAGACATAGTGATTAATAATATGTAATATTATTGGTATTCCATTAATTTTTATCATGGGTTTGGGTATTGTTTTTGTATATTCTGAAATTCTTGTTCCATATCCTCCAGCTAAAATAACAACTTTCATAATAATTTTTTATTTGATTTTTTTATTATATTCATCAATTTGATTTGATGAAAAATTATAAATTTTTTTTTGGTTTAAGTAAAAAAATTTATACCAATTTACTGTAAATTTTATACTTTCATAAAAGCTTAAATTTGGTTTCCATTTTAATATTTTGTTAGCTTTATTTGAATTCAGTTTCAATAGATTGCTCTCATAATGGTAATTTTTTTTTATTTCTATTTTCCAACTAACTTTTTTCCAAAATTTTTTCATTAATTTTAAAACGTCTATAACCTTAAAATTATTGCGAACTGGTGGACCAAAATTAAATACTTGACCATTTAATTTATTATTTTTTTTTAGATTTATTGCTAGTGTAATATATCCATATAATGCATCAAAAACATGCTGCCATGGTCTTGTTGCATTTGGATTTCTGATAGTTACGAAAAAATTTTTTGACCATGATTTCATACAGTCTGGTATTAATCGATTTTTAGACCAATCACCACCACCAATTACATTTCCAGCTCTAGCGACCGCTATTTTTATATTTTTTTTATGTTTTAAAAATGACTCAAAGTAGCATTGGATCACTAATTCTGCTGAAGCTTTTGATGCACTATAAGGATCAAATCCACCAAGGGCATCATCTTCTTTATACCCTCTTTTAATTTCTAAATTTTTATAGCTCTTGTCACTAGTAATTATTACTGCAACACATTCTTTTTTAACTAGTTTTAAAGACTCTACTATATTTAATGTTCCTACAGTATTTGTAGTAAAAGTCGTTATTGGGTCTTCATAAGATTTTTTAACCAAAGACTGTGCTGCTAAATGAAAAACATAATCTGGTTGATAGCTTTTAAAAATTTTTTTTAGTTTATTTAAGTTTGAAATATCTAATCTTATATCTTTTATTTTTTTTTTTTAATCTTAATTTTTCAAATAATGAAGGTTTTGTAGGAATATCTTTTGAAATTCCTAAAATTTTTGCACCTGATAAATGTAACCACAGTGTTAGCCATGTTCCTTTAAAACCAGTGTGCCCAGTAATAATTATTTTTTTGTTCTTAAAAAAATTATCTATTTTTTTCATTTTATAAAAATATATTTATATTCTTTTTATCAATTTTTTTAAAAAGAAAATTCTTTATTTTTGAATTCTTAATTAATTTATATTTTTTCTTAAAAATTTTTTGTATTTCCTCATTATAGTCATATTTATTGTACACAAAACTGTACAAATTTTTTTTGATATATAAATTCTTAATATTTTCTTCATCACAAGGCTCTAAAACTGGAATAATCAAATAACAATTGAATGCTAAAGATTCAATAGTTGCGCTTGTTGGACCAGAACAAATTACAGAATGGGTTTTTTTTAGAATAGTATTAAGTTTTCCTTCATAAGTTATAATTTGTTTCATATATTTACTATTCTCATTTTCTATGAGATTCTCAAAAGGCAAAATTGGGTGAGCTTTAATCATAACACGTCGATTTTTATTTTTTTCTAAAAAATAAAAGGTCCAATCTAAAATTTTTTTATCAAACTCTTTTATTCCTGATAAAATTATTAAAATTTTGTTGGTAAATGTTTTGTTATATTTATCAAAAATATTTTGATAGTTTAGTGCTGGTGCTACTTTTACATTTAATTTTGGAAAAAATTCTTTTTTCATTTTTACATAAGCTTTCCCGATTGTTAATATCTCTTTAGAAATTATTTTTGCTTTCTCCTCGTGTTTAGCTGGAATTGTATTCATAAATTGCATATAATGGGTAAAGCCTTGATAACCTATTAATCTAACTTTTGGAAAAAATTTTCTAAAACCATAATTCCAACCTTTATCTACTGTTTGGTTTTCAAACCAGTTAATAGATTTGTAAATTTTGATTTCTTTTTGACTAATTTTTTTGCAGAAATAATAGTTTTCTCTGGCTAAAAACATTGAAGGGTAATCTTTTAATTCTGAAAGTTCTTCTTTTATAACACTTTTGAGATCCCATTTGGAATAATTAACAAATTTTCTTTTTAAAGATTGATGAAAAAACCTTGGATAAAAACATTTGAAGAAATCAATAATATTTAAATAGTGTTCTTTGAATATATAATTAGAGTTTTTAATGGAATTTATTATTCTTAAAATTTGGAATATATTTCTTTGAATCACAAATGTTGGACAAAAGTAAATACTTTTTTTTTTAATTTGATTATTTTTAGTTAATACCTCAAAATTTTTATTCTTATAAAAATCTGTTTGAAAAACATCTATTAAGGTAATTTTGTTATTATTTTTAATATGCTTTTTCTTTATAAAACATTTTATAAAAATAAAAATAATAGAATAAAAAATAAAAGTTTTTATGGGAATTAATTTATTTTTTATATAGTCATTTTTTTTTTTTAACTTAACAGTTAAGGGAATTTTTTGTTTTTTGGACCATTCTTTTAATATTTTTTTAAAATTATTTGAGTGAATGACTATTTCAATACTTAGAAAATTCTTTTTTACCTTATTAAGAGTCTCTAAAATTGTAATTTGCTTATGAAGATCAGATATCAATGGATTTCTTGATGCTGGTGGGCTCAACCACCAATCAAAATTTTCTGAAAAGTTTTTAGAAATATTATTTATCCATTTAGTAAATTTTTTTCTATTAGAAATATTTAGATGGAAAAAAGTTTTTTTAATTTCTTTTGGATAATCACATGGATATAAAGTTGTGTCCCAGATAAGTTCTTTGCTGCTCATTAAAATTTTTGATTATTCTTAATCTTTTAATATTAACTCTGTTTATTAATGTAATATTGTTTCCATTTTTTTGCATGATTTTTTCCAAGAAGTGTGCCATCTGCATTACAATTTTTACAAGGATTTAAACATCTATTTCCTGATAAAAGATTTTTCCTATAGTTAGTCAAAGATTTCCCCGTCCAAATATTAAAAATAGTTTCTTGCATCATGTTTCCCATTGAACTTTTTCTTAACCAATCTTGAGGACATAGATACATATTGCCATCCCAATCAATTAAAAATTGATAAGTTGGATAATAGCAATTTTTATATTTTCCAACTTTTTCTTGAATACCTGTTGCTACTGTGCCAGCTCGATTAGTAAGCTTGACGCCAAAATCATTATGTTGATCATACCATCTATCTCTAAGTATAACTAAGTCTTCAGGAACATTTGCTTTTTTTGTCATTGCCTTAAATTCTTCAATCTGTTCAGGTCCATCATACATACTGACTAGTACTTTGCTTACATCTGCAAGATAAAGTTCTTGTAATCTTTTGGGTGAAAGAACATCCCCATTTGTAATTACTTCAACACTGCTAATGCTTGATAGTTTTTTCACTATGTAAGAAATATCTTTGTGAAGCAATGGTTCTCCGTACCCACATAATGAAATAGTACCTTTAAAATTAATTTCTAAAAGTTGATCATGTATTTCATCAATTATTTTTCTTGTCATTTTTTGAAATGTATCTGGAGCCACTTTATCGTCTGACTTGGGACAAAAACTACATTTTCTGTTACAAACATCTATCAAGCTTAGTTCCACCCATGTCGGCATTGGAACCCCCTGGTGTAATGGAACTAGATCGACTATCTCTGATCTTCTTTTTATGTTTTTTTTTATTGTATCTTTAGGATTCATAAATATAATCTGTTCATTTTTTGAACGCTATAATAATGTATATATCTTATTTATGAAAAGCAACATATGGAAAACAATAAATAACGTTAAATACCCTACTTCTAAAGACTGTTTAGAAGATCTTGGGGCAAATAATTTTGTGTGCAGTGAATGGATTAAAGACATTTTTTCTAAAAAAATATTTGAATACTCAAAAAATAGTTATCCTATAAATCTTATTAGGATTAAAGTAAGTGACTTTGGTTTTAATGGACCAATTGAACTTAAAGAATTTTATAATAAAATTGAAGAAAATAACTTTTCGTTGGTTTCCCCCGAAATAGCTCTTTACTCAAGAAATATTTATAATGATCAGCCAACAGGAGAGTGGCTTAGATTTGCTACACCGATGGATTCTCTTAAAGACAGTGATGGTGTTCCTCACTTGCCAAAGTTAGGAAAAGCTTTAGGTAAATATTTTGTTGAAACTTATTGGTCTTATCCTAAAGCAATATTTCACCCTCATAATGAATTTGTAGTAATGAAAAAAGATGAAAGCACTAAAACCAATAAAGATAAATAATTTTAAATTAAAAAATAGAATTTCCGTAGCTTCGATGTGTCAATATTCGGCAAATAATGGCAATCCTACAAAATGGCATTATGCTCATTTACAAAAGCTTGCACAATCTGGTGCTGGCTTGCTTATGTTAGAGTCAACAGCAATAAGTAGACAAGGAAGAATTTCTATAAAAGACCTCACAATTTTAAATAAAAAAAATGAGGATTCTTTGAAAAAATTAATTTCTTATATTCAATCAGTAAGCGATATAGCAATTGGGATACAGATTTCACACTCGGGAAGAAAAGGTTCGGCGGAAATCCCATGGGTTGGGTCAAATAAAAGTTTATCCAAAAAAAATGGTGGCTGGACAACTTGTGCTCCTTCGGCAATAAAAAGAGATAAATCATGGCCAAAACCAGCAGCTTTAAATTTAAAAAATATTGAACAAATAATCATTGCTTTTAAAAATGCTGCGAGAAGATCTAAAAGATTAAATTTAGATTGTTTAGAATTACACATGGCTCATGGATATCTATTGCATGAATTTTTTTCGCCTATAAGTAATGAAAGAAAAGATTTATATGGAGGATCTTTAGAAAACAGGTGTAGATTATTACTACAAATTTCAAAAGAGATTAGAAAAATTTGGCCTAAAAATAAACTTTTAGGTGCAAGAGTTAACGGTGATGATTGGGTTAAAAATGGTTCAACAATTAACGATTGTGTGTATCTTGTAAAAAAATTAAAAAAATTGAAATTTGATTATGTCTGTGTGAGTAGTGGAGGAATTGTACCTAAAACAAATTTAATTTTTAAGCCAGGTTACCAGGTAAATTTAGCAAAGATTATTAAAAAGCAGACTGGAATGGTTACAAGAACTACAGGCATGATAGAAGATCTAAAACATGCTAATAAAATTTTAGACAAAAATTCAGCAGACTTAATTAATTTTGGACGAAAATTTATTAATTCTCCAACTTGGCTTATAAAAGATACGATTTATTTGAAAAAAAAGATAAGTATACCAGATCAATATAAAAGATGTTTTTAAAAAATCAAACGATAATGAATGAAGGCTATGAGGATAAAGATAATCTTTTTACTAAAGGAATAGGTTCAAATATTTATATAAAAAATAAAAAATATCTTGATTTATCTTTTTGTGCAGGAACAAATTTACTTGGTCACAATTCAGCTATATTTAAAAATTCAGTAAAACAGTTAATTAAAGATAATATTTCAAATTTAGCAGCTAAAAATTCTCATGCATACCAATTTTCCAGAACATTAAAGGAGGTATTTCCTAAATACTCTAAATTCATCTTTTGTAACTCTGGCACTGAAGCAGTTTTCAAATCCTTAAGAATAGCGAGAGCTATTACAAAAAAAGATTTGATTATTTCTGTTTCTGGAAGTTGGCATGGATCAGTAAACGAACTTTTATATACAACAAATAAAAAACTAGAAAATATTAAACTTAGTGAAGGTTTGGAGTCTCAGACTGAAAAAAATATAAAGTTTATTCCTTACAATAATATTGAGTTATCCAGAAAAGTACTTCAGAAATATGAAAAAAAAATAATGTGTGTGATTATAGAACCAATACAAGGTTGCCTGCCTATTTTAGCAAAAAATTATTTAAAATTTTTAAATGATTATTGTAAAAGAAAAAATATAATTCTTATATTTGATGAAATGATAACTGGTTTAAGATATGATGGCTCGAGTGTTCAAGATTTTTTAAAATTAAATCCATCAATTTCTACTTTTGGTAAATGTTTTGGAGGTGGATTGCCAATAGGCATAATTGCAATCAAAAAAAATATAGAAAAGAAATTATTAGAGAAAAAAAATAAAGTTTTTTTTGGAGGAACTTTTTCTGGAAACTCTATAAATACCTATATAGCAAATAAAGTATTAAAGTTTATTTTGAAAGATAAAAATAAAATCTTTAAAGATTTAAATAGAAAATCAAATTATTTTGTTAAAAATTTAAATAATTTTTTTGAACAAAATAATTATGATGCAAAGTGTTTGAATGTAAAATCTATAATAAGAATTATATTTACTAAAAATGATGCACAAGATAGATCTCAAAGAGATTTTCTAGAAAAAAAGAATTTTAAAAAAGTTAAGTTATTTAGAAAATTTCTTTTTTCAAAAAAGATCTTTTACCCATCAAGTGGGATAATCTTTTTTTCGAAATCAACAAGTTATAATGAAATAAATTTTTTACTTAAAAGTACAAAATCAGCTTTTATAAAGATTTTTAAATAATTACTTAATTCTCAAATATATTTGATCTACTTTCAGTGGGTATTTTCTTTGAAAAATAATAATAAATTTTTATTTTTTAAATTGTCTAAAAATTGATTTTGTATTTTTGAGATAGAATTTCTTTTCCTTTTTCATATCCACTAAAGTCTATTATATCATCAGTCTCAATTGAGATCTTAAACTCTTCTTCAATTGAGGATATAAGAGACATATGGCCAATTGAGTCCCACTCTGGAATTCCATTATACTCTAGCTTTTCATTAACTAAATTTTCAGTAATTGATAACGCTGAACAAAAAGATTTTTTTAGTTTTTTTTCATTTTCCATAAATTCTTATTCCTTATATGAATTTAGTATTTTTTTTGCAATAGATTTTGCCTCTAAACCATATTTTTCTTTTAAAAATTTATAACTTCCACTAAATTTATACTGATCAGGTATACCAATAAATAATTGTTTTGGTGTGTTTGCTATTGTTGATTTGACTTCTGATATGGCACTTCCTAAGCCACCTATTACTGAGTGCTCTTCCACTGAAACAATTAATTTTTTTTTGTTTGACATTTCTTCAATTATTTTTTTGTCAATTGGTTTAATAGTATGGATATTAATAACTGAGCAATTTAGAGATTTACTTTTTAAAATGTCTGCAGCTATTAGGCATTCTTTTACCATTGTTCCCGTACAAAAAATCGCAACATCATCACCATCCAAAAGTTTAATTGCTTTACCTATTTTAAATTTATAATCTTTTGTATAAACTTGAGGGTTATTTTGACCACCAGTTAATCTTATATAAACAGAATTTTCATGTTTCAGAGATGACTCGATTGCTTTAACAGTCTCAACGCAATCTGCAGGTGAAATAACTGTAAGATTTGGAATTGATCTTGTGATTGATATGTCTTCAATACAACAGTGTGTATAACCTAGATTTCCCAAAACCAAACCACTAGCTAAACCAACTAAATTAACTTTTTTCTTCATATAGCCTAAATTAACTTTAATTTGTTCACAGCACCTCATTGTTTGGAATGGAGCAAAAGTGGTGGTAAATACTTTATATCCTTCACTTGAAAGCCCTGCTGCAATCCCAATTAAGTTTTGTTCTGCAATTCCAACATCAATATACTTTTCTGGAAAAGTTTTTCTAAATCTATCTAACCCAGCGGAGGTAGATACATCAGAAGTTAAAATCATTAGATCTTTTTCTTTTTTAGCTAATTCTAATGAAATCAAACCAAAAGTTGCTCGAGAGCCAACTAAAGACCAGGTTTTTATATTCTTTTCACTATATTCTATCATTTATTTAGTTTTGAATTTTCAATCTCTTCAAGCGCTTTTTCATAATTTGATTTTGTCATCACTGCATGATGCCAGTTATTATTGTTTTCTGAAAAAGAGAATCCTTTTCCCTTAATAGTGTTAGCAATTAATGCTGTAGGCTTATCACTTATTACAGAAGATAAAGCGTTTAATATTTCACTTATATTATGTCCATCAACTTCTAAAACATTCCAGCCAAAACTTGACCATTTTTCTCTAAGATTATTTAAACTCATAATTTCATCACTAGTTCCAGTTTGTTGAAAATTATTTCTATCAATTATTGCAAATAAATTATCTAACTTAAAATGAGCACCTGACATTGCTGCTTCCCAAACTGAACCTTCATTACATTCCCCATCTCCCAAAATTACATAAACATTAAAATTTAAATTTCTTTTTTTTGAGGATATAGCTAAACCAATTCCTAAAGATAGACCCATACCTAAAGAACCATTTGAAAAATCTATTCCCAATTTTTCATTTGCTACGGGATGTCCAAGTAAATTACTTCCATCTTTTTCAAAGGTTTTTAGTTCAGATTTTTTGATATAACCTATCTCACTAAGCGCAGCATAATAAGCAAGGCACGAGTGTCCTTTACTCAAAATAAATCTGTCTCTTTTTGCCCAGTTTTTATCCTCATTAATTCTCATCTTATGACAGAATAAAGTTGATATAATTTCGACTATAGATAATGCTCCTCCAAAATGAGAACTATTGGCACCAGCCTCATTTGACATTTCAAGAATATTTTTTCTTAATCTCGATGAAAAATCCTCTATTTTTAAAATAGTTTTTTTTTCTATTTTCTTACTCACATTCCACCGTCCGCTCTTATGACTTGCCCTGAAATATAAGTGGATAAACTTGAGGATAAAAATAAAGCGACATCTGCTATTTCTTCTGGATTCCCTACTCGCCTTAATGATATTTTATTTTTCATATTTTCAATAATATTTTTTGGAGTATTTTTTGATAACATTTCAGTATCAATCAATCCAGGTGCTATACAATTTACCCTAATATTAAATATGCCAACTTCTTTTGATAAAGTTTTCATTTGAGCAATTAAAGCTGATTTACTAGCCGCATAAGCACTTCTGCCTTCATTACCATCTAAAGCAGTTATTGAAGCTAGGTTTATTATACTTCCAGATTTATTTTTTATCATTGATTTAATTATATTTTGAGTAAAAATAGTTTGAGAAAAAAAATTTATTTCAAACATATCTTTCAACTTTTTTATGCTTGTCATTTGATAAATTGATACATCTATGATGCCTGCATTATTTACAAGAATATCAATGGCTTCTCCACTATCCAAAATTTTTTTTGCAGCACTTTTTATTTCTTCAGAATCTGCAAAATCAAAATATATTGGAATAATTTTTACTTTATATTTTTTTGCTAATTCTGATATTTTTGACTCAAATTCACTATTTTTTTTTCTAGTACAGGCAAAGATATTTGCACCACTTGAAGAAAATTTCTCTAAAATTTTTTCACCAATTCCCCGATTACAACCAGTAATTATTGCCGTCTTTTTTTTCAAAAGCATTATTTTACAAAATCTTCTTCTGAAAATATTTCTTTAGCTAAAGCTGGTTTGAATATCGATTGGCCAGTTTTAGTCATAAAATTTTTAATAAAAGATTTATCCTCTCCTGCTAAACATAGATCACTGTGCTCACTAAAATATTTAATACTAAAACCATGGTCAATAATTTCTTTTAGGGATTGTTC
>MDSY01080632.1_pt1 | contig 14606 bp, 10 predicted proteins | sample 811131 | NCBI WGS metagenome assembly MDSY01 (sample SAMN05326643, study PRJNA326480) | marine metagenome | isolation source: seawater | place: Atlantic Ocean: South West | collected 2010 | reverse complement strand
GATGGATGAAGGCTTACGTTTTGCGATTCGTGAAGGTGGCCGAACTGTTGGTGCGGGCGTTGTAGCGAAGATCCTCGACTAAGAGGGTTGCGTTAGTTTGTGATAGGCCAGTAGCTCAATTGGCAGAGCGACGGTCTCCAAAACCGTAGGTTGGGGGTTCGATTCCCTCCTGGCCTGCCATTCATTCACAGTGGAATGCGTGGCAAGTTTACAGGCACTAAGCCACTGCCGAAGCGGTCAGTGGTTGTTTTTGCTTTATTAAGCTCGAAGAATGGGACAGCCTTAGCCCACTTCGAATAAATGTTAGCCAAAGAGTTAATGACGAATTTGAAATCAAATAGCTGATGTGTCAAAGGGTTAAATGAACAATAACGTCCAAGCAAATGAACACGTACGATCGCCATTGAATATTGCCTTGTGGGTGCTTTCTGCTGCCATCGTTATTGCGGCGGTTTATGCCAATAGTTATTTTGGTGGTGAGTCGTTACTTTACCGGGTGCTAGGTTTGTTGGCCGCTTCAGTCGTGGCTTCTTTGATCGCCTTCCAGACGATTCAGGGCAAAGCGTTTTGGTTGCTTCTTAAAGGGGCTCGAACAGAAATTCGTAAGGTCGTTTGGCCTACTCGCCAAGAGACCGTACAGACAACACTGATTGTCGCTTTGGTTGTTATTGTGGCTGGATTATTGCTCTGGGGTCTCGACACCTTGTTGGGTTGGTTGGTGTCCTTGGCAATTGGCTGAGTGTTTTTTTATTACCGATAGTTTGAGAGCAAATTGAAAAAGGTGGATGAATGAGTAAGCGTTGGTACGTGGTACATGCGTTTTCGGGCTACGAGAAAAAAGTCCAAGCCGCTTTACGTGAGCGGATCAACCTTGCTGGCATGCAGGAGTTATTCGGTGATATTCTTGTTCCCACCGAAGAGGTGGTTGAGATGCGCGCCGGTCAAAAGAGAAAGAGCGAGCGTAAATTTTTCCCAGGCTATGTCTTGGTTGAAATGGATCTAAATGACGATAGCTGGCATTTAGTTAAAGAGACTCCCAGAGTGATGGGGTTTATTGGCGGCAAGGCGGATAAGCCAGCGGCTATTACCCAAAAAGAAGCCGATACCATTCTGCGTAGAATAGAAGACAGTGGCGACGCGCCTAAACCGAAAACTTTATTCGAGCCTGGTGAGATGGTGCGCGTAACAGATGGGCCATTTAATGATTTTAATGGCGTCGTTGAAGAAGTGAATTACGAGAAGAGTAGGATTCAAGTTTCGGTACTCATTTTTGGGCGTTCAACGCCAGTTGAATTAGAGTTCGGACAAGTAGAAAAGACGTAACTTAAACATTGAGTGACGGTTGTGATTGCAATACTTTTGGAGTATTGAATTAGTAGTTATCTCGCGCGGTATGCCGCAAACAGGTAATTTTTCGGGGAGCAATGTCATCGTTCTAAGGGTTGTAATTAGAACGATTAGTCAATGCGCATGTACCCAATTTAGGAGCATATTCTCATGGCTAAGAAAGTAGAAGCTTATATCAAGTTGCAAGTGCCTGCTGGTCAGGCAAACCCCAGTCCCCCTGTTGGCCCAGCGCTGGGTCAGCATGGTGTGAATATCATGGAGTTCTGTAAAGCCTTTAACGCTGAGACACAAAGTCTCGAGCCTGGCTTGCCAACCCCCGTCGTTATCACCGTATACGCTGATCGCAGCTTTACATTTATTAAAAAGACTCCCCCTGCTTCGGTCTTGCTGCGTAAAGCGGCAGGTATCCAAAAAGGCAGCGGAGAGCCTAATGTCAATAAAGTTGGCAAAGTGACGCGGGCTCAATTGGAAGAAATCGCCACGACTAAAATGGCTGACTTAACGGCTGCAGATATGGACGCGGCGGTAAGAACTATTGCTGGCAGTGCTCGATCTGCTGGCATAGAAGTGGAGGGTTAAGACGATGACTAAATTGACAAAACGTGCCAAGGCAATCGCTGAAAAAGTAGAGCTAGGCAAAATGTACTCAATTAGTGATGCGGCAACATTGTTGAACGAGTTATCAACGGTTAAGTTTAAAGAATCTATTGATGTTGCTATTAACTTAGGCATTGATGCGCGTAAATCTGATCAAGCCGTTCGTGGTGCAACGACTTTACCGAATGGTTCAGGTAAAGACGTTCGCGTTGCTGTTTTTACGGGCGGTGCAAATGCAGAGGCTGCTGCTGCAGCCGGCGCAGATATCGTCGGCATGGAAGACCTTGCTGAAGAAGTGAAAAAAGGCAATATGAATTTTGATGTGGTTATCGCTTCGCCCGACGCCATGCGAGTGGTCGGACAGTTAGGTCAGATATTAGGCCCGCGTGGCTTAATGCCTAACCCAAAGACGGGCACGGTAACGCCTGATGTGGCAGCGGCTGTGAAAAATGCGAAAGCTGGACAAGTTCGTTACCGTACCGATAAAAATGGTGTGATTCATGGTGCTATTGGCCGCGTTGGTTTTGAAACCAAAGCGATCAAAGAAAATTTAGAGGCATTGCTAGCTGATTTGAGAAAGGCCAAGCCTGCTTCTGCGAAAGGCGTTTACCTTAAAAAAATCAGCCTTTCTACTACCATGGGCCCTGGATTAAGCATTGATCCATCGTCACTAGAAGAATAGTTTTTGAGTCAGTTGATGATTGACAAATAGCAAGAAAGTTAAAGGTAAGAGTATTGGCAGTGATGCCAGCAAGATTCTGAGGCGCTTCAAGTTGAATGTTAACTTGAGCCGTCAAAGACCGTAGGTGTTAGTGATCTATGACCCAATAATATTGGCAAGTATAGATCAGGCTTAATCTTTTTTCTGTCGGTTAATGCGATGAGAATAAATGACCTACGCAGATGGTGAGTGCGATAATTTCGTCCCACCAACAAGGTGGTTGTTAATAAGCGGTGTAAAAAGCTGGTTAATTAATAACTTAATTCAAATGACTGACATATGTATTTTGTCAGTCTATTCACAGGAGTAATATTGTGGCATTAGGACTCGAAGGCAAAAAGCAAATTGTCGCCGAAGTTAACGAGACCGCCAGTGATGCCCTGTCTCTTGTCATTGCAGATGCGCGCGGCGTTGATGTAACTGACATGACAGAACTCCGGGCTAAAGCACGAGAAGCTAACGTCGATTTACGTGTAGTGCGTAATACTTTAGCGAAACGAGCCTTTGCAGGAACAGAATACGAGTGCGTTATCGACTCGCTATCTGGCCCTTCATTGTTTGGTTTCTCTATGGAAGATCCTGGCGCTTGTGCGCGATTGTTTAAAGATTTTGCGAAAACGAACGATGTTTTCGATATAAAAGCTTTAGCGGTCGGTGGTGAAATGCTCGATGCAGGAAAAATTGATGTACTGGCTAATTTGCCAACGCGAGATCAAGCTTTGTCATTATTGGCAGCTTGTATAGCCGCGCCGGTAACGAAATTGGTTCGTACTTTTAATGAGGTTCCTTCATCGGTCACCCGTGTTGTTGCTGCGGTAAAAGACAAAAAAGAAGCTGAAGCGGCTTAAATTAAGTTCGCTTTGTTGTTTTTCATTTAATTTTTTAGGAGATGTGAGTCATGGCTCTATCTAAAGACGAAATTCTTGACGCAATTGCAGAAATGAGCGTTATGGACGTGGTTGAACTTGTCAGTGCAATGGAAGAGAAGTTTGGTGTTTCTGCGCAAGCAGCGGTTGCGGTTGCTGCCCCTGCTGCAGGCGGTGACGCCGGCGCTGCGGCCGAAGAGCAAACAGAATTTGACGTAGTATTGTCAGCTGTTGGTGATAAGAAAGTAAACGTTATCAAGGCGGTTCGCGGCATTACAGGCTTAGGTTTGAAAGAAGCGAAGGCGATGGTTGACGGTGCACCAGCGACAGTGAAAGAAGGCGTGTCAAAAGCCGATGCTGAAGAAACGGTCAAAACGCTTGAAGAAGCAGGTGCGTCTGCCGAAATCAAGTAGCGGTATGGTTTAGCTCAAAAAATTTGCCATCGATAGCTTTATGCTGTCGATGGCAGTTTTGTTGATGACCATGAAGCGGTTGCCGGAAACTCATGAGAAGGCTCATGAACAGCAATGAAGTAGAAAGTCGACGTGCTTTTATTAGTTATTTTTTGAGTTGTAATGCGATTATTGCCTTAGAACAACTAATAAAATCACTGCGTTTTACGCAAGATTTTGCTCAGTTATTTAGCATGGATGCCTATTAGTGGATAGCGATTACTGATCTCATTAATAGATTGCGATCTGGCCGACACTTTCGGCTTGATTTTATATTAGACCATTTTCTCTAGGAAATGAGCTTAGGAGCGCCAATGTCTTATTCGTACACAGAAAAAAAGCGAATTCGTAAAAGTTTTAGTAAGTTACCGCACACCATGGAAGAACCTTTCCTTTTAGCGATTCAGTTAGATTCATATCGAAAGTTTACCCAAGAAGGCGTTGATGCAGCCGACCGAAACGAAGCGGGTCTTCATGCAGCTTTTAAATCGGTTTTTCCGATCATCAGTTATTCGGGTAATGCCGCATTAGAATACGTGGACTATAAGCTCGGTGAGCCTGTGTTTGACGTCAAGGAATGCCAGTCTCGAGGTATTACTTACGCAGCTCCATTGCGGGTGAAAGTTCGACTAATCGTCTATGACAAAGAGTCTTCGACTAAAACAATTAAAGACATCAAAGAGCAAGAAGTGTACATGGGTGAAATCCCATTAATGACTGACAATGGTACGTTTGTGGTCAATGGCACTGAGCGCGTTATTGTATCTCAATTGCATCGATCACCCGGTGTATTCTTTGATCACGATAAAGGTAAAACTCACTCTTCTGGTAAGCTGCTCTATTCAGCACGTGTTATTCCTTACCGTGGCTCATGGTTAGATTTTGAATTTGACCCTAAAGATCTTGTTTTCGTTAGAATTGACCGTCGACGTAAATTACCAGCAACGGTACTTTTGCGCGCCTTAGGTCTCAGTTCTGAAGAAATGCTGCAGATGTTCTTTGATACCAACACTTTTGAGATCGGCAAGGGCGGCTATTCCATGACCCTGGTGCCTGAGCGCTTGCGTGGCGAAATTGCCGCTTTTGAGATAAAAGATAAGAAAGGTAAAGTCGTTGTTGAGCAGGGCCGCCGTATTACGGTTCGCCATATACGCAAATTAGAAGAGCTCAATATTGACAAGTTACTGTGCCCTATAGAATATCTCTATGGTCGCGTACTGGCCAAAGATCTTGTCAGTAAAGACACGGGCGAAGTGGTTATCGATTGCAATACTGAAATCACTGAAGAAGTGCTTACTCAACTGGACGAGCTAGGCATAACAGAATTTGAAACGCTTTATACTAATGAGCTTGATTGTGGTTCATTTATTTCTGACACTTTACGCGGTGATATCACTCGCACCCAGTTAGAAGCATTGGTTGAAATCTATCGCATGATGCGTCCAGGCGAACCGCCTACAAAAGAATCAGCAGAAAATTTGTTTGCTAATCTATTTTTCTCTCCAGAGCGTTACGACTTGTCAGGCGTTGGCCGAATGAAGTTTAACCGCCGTCTGGGTCGTGAAGAAATCGTTGGCGATGGAATTCTTTCTAACGAAGATATCATCGATGTATTAAAGACTTTGGTCGCTATCCGTAACGGTCAAGGTGTGGTTGATGACATTGATCACCTAGGTAACCGCCGCATTCGTTCAGTAGGCGAGATGGCTGAAAATCAGTTTCGTGTTGGTTTAGTGCGTGTTGAGCGAGCGGTAAAAGAGCGTTTAAGTGTTGCAGAATCGGAAGGCTTGATGCCGCAAGATTTGATCAATGCGAAGCCCGTTGCTGCCGCAGTGAAAGAGTTTTTTGGTTCGAGTCAGCTGTCGCAGTTTATGGACCAAAACAATCCCTTATCGGAAGTGACCCACAAACGCCGCGTTTCAGCCTTAGGGCCAGGCGGTCTAACCCGAGAGAGAGCGGGCTTTGAGGTCCGTGACGTCCATCCGACACATTACGGCCGTGTTTGCCCAATAGAAACGCCAGAGGGGCCTAACATTGGTTTGATTAACTCGTTAGCAACATTTGCACGCACCAATGAGTACGGGTTTTTAGAAAGTCCCTACCGAAAAGTGATTGATGGCAAGTTAACTGATGAGATCGATTATTTATCAGCGATCAATGAGGCCGAGTTCGTTATTGCGCAGGTCTCTGCAGGTTTAGATGATAATGATACTCTGACCGAAGACCTCGTAGCTGTTCGCCACATGAATGAATTTACTGTGATGCCGCCAGAGCGTGTTCAATATATGGATGTCTCGCCGCGTCAAGTGGTTTCGGTAGCAGCCTCGCTGATTCCATTCTTAGAACATGATGATGCGAACCGAGCGTTAATGGGTTCCAACATGCAACGTCAGGCAGTGCCAACATTAAAAGCAGAAAAGCCTTTAGTGGGTACGGGTATCGAGCGCAAAGTAGCAGCTGATTCAGGGGTCTGTGAAGTGGCTCTTCGAGGCGGCATGATTGAGAGTGTTGATGCAAGTCGCGTCGTGGTAAGGGTTAATCCTGATGAAATTGCCACTGGCGAAGCGGGCGTTGATATTTATAATCTGACTAAGTACACCCGTTCAAATCAAAACACTTGCATTAACCAGCGCCCAGTCGTTCGGCAAGGTGATGCAGTTGTGCGTGGTGATATTCTAGCTGACGGACCGTCAGTTGACATGGGTGAGTTAGCGCTCGGTCAAAATATACGTGTCGCCTTTATGGCCTGGAACGGCTATAACTTTGAAGATTCGATCCTAGTCTCAGAGCGAGTCGTGCGTGAAGATCGTTTCACTACTATTCATATTCAAGAGTTAACTTGTATTGCTCGAGATACTAAGCTGGGTTCTGAAGAGATTACTTCCGATATTCCTAATGTTGGCGAGTCAGCGTTGAACAAGCTCGATGAGTCAGGCGTTGTTTATATCGGAGCTGAAGTCGGCGCCGGTGATATCTTAGTTGGCAAGGTGACGCCAAAAGGTGAAACGCAGTTAACCCCTGAGGAAAAGCTATTGCGCGCAATTTTTGGCGAAAAAGCTTCGGATGTTAAAGATACATCTTTACGTGTTCCTTCAAGTGTTAAAGGTACCGTCATCGACGTAAAAGTGTTTACTCGTGATGGGCTTGAAAAAGATGAGCGGTCATTGTCGATAGAAAAGTCTGAAATTGAAGGCTACCGTAAAGACTTCCGAGATGAATATCGTATTGTTGAATCGGCTACTTATGACCGTCTGCGCGATGCTTTAGTTGGTAATAAAGCAAACAGCGGTGCTGGCGGTATTAAAAATGCTGAGGTGACTGATGAGTTACTCAATGGTTTAGAGAAAGAAGATTGGTTCTCTTTACGCATGGCTGACTCGGTATTAAACGAACTGCTTGATGCGGCAAATACTCAACTTGAAGAGCAGCGAGCACGTCTCGATGCGCAGCTAGCGGATAAGCGCGATAAAATTGAAACCGGTGATGACCTAGCACCTGGCGTATTGAAAATCGTCAAAGTGTATCTTGCGGTTAAACGCCGCATTCAGCCAGGTGATAAAATGGCTGGACGTCACGGTAACAAGGGTGTCATCTCAGTCATCATGCCTGAAGAAGACATGCCGTACGATGAAAATGGACGTCCTGTTGACATCGTATTGAACCCTTTAGGTGTGCCGTCGCGTATGAACGTTGGTCAGGTGCTTGAAATGCACTTAGGTTTCGCTGCTAAAGGGTTAGGCGATAAGATTGACTTAATGATCAAAGAGCAGCAAGCCGTCGCCAAGGTAAGAGATTTCTTAGAAGAAATTTATAATAAAACGGGCGATGCTAAACGCAAAGAAACGATTGCAGATCTTTCCGATACCGAAATCATGGAATTGGCTGAGAATTTGCGAGAGGGTGTGCCAATGGCCACCTCTGTTTTCGATGGTGCAGCCGAGCAAGAAATAAAAGCGCTACTGCGCCTGTCGGGCCACTCAGACACTGGCCAGATGACTTTATTTGATGGTCGTTCTGGTGATGCATTCCAGCGTCCTGTGACCGTGGGCTACATGTATATTCTTAAGTTAAACCATTTGGTTGACGACAAGATGCATGCACGCTCAACGGGGTCATACAGTCTTGTCACTCAGCAGCCGCTGGGTGGTAAAGCGCAATTTGGTGGCCAGCGATTTGGTGAGATGGAAGTCTGGGCGCTTGAAGCTTATGGCGCTGCCTATACGCTGCAGGAAATGCTCACGGTGAAATCTGATGACGTTAATGGCCGAACCAAAATGTATAAAAATATCGTTGATGGCGATCATCGAATGGAGCCGGGCATGCCGGAGTCATTCAATGTTTTGGTGAAGGAAATCCGTTCTCTAGGTATCGATATGGAACTAGAGCAGGATTAATTTGTCGCTGACATCCCATAACCAAAGGGGGTATTGTTCGATTAAACAATACCCCCGTCACACTCCATTGGAGGATTGACCTTGAAAGATTTATTGAATTTACTAAAGTCACAGGGACAAACAGAAGAGTTTGACTCTATTCGAATTGGCCTAGCATCGCCGGGTTTAGTGCGCTCATGGTCGTTTGGCGAAGTGAAAAAGCCAGAAACCATTAACTATCGAACTTTTAAGCCTGAGCGCGACGGTTTATTTTGCGCAAAGATTTTTGGTCCTGTAAAAGACTATGAATGTTTGTGTGGGAAATATAAGCGTCTTAAGCACCGTGGCGTTATTTGTGAAAAATGCGGTGTTGAAGTTGCCTTGGCTAAAGTTCGTCGTGATCGAATGGGGCACATAGAGCTAGCCAGTCCAGTCGCACATATTTGGTTTCTAAAATCATTGCCGTCTCGTATTGGTTTACTACTTGATATGACTTTGCGTGACATTGAGAGAATTTTATATTTTGAATCTTATGTTGTCGTTGACCCAGGTTTAACGACGCTAGAGCGTGGACAGCTCCTTGGTGACGAGCAATATTTTGAAGCAATGGAAGAATTTGGCGATGAGTTTGTCGCAAAAATGGGCGCTGAAGCAGTTCAAGCATTACTCATTGACTTAGACCTTGAAGAGTTGGTCAGTGAACTGCGCGAAGAAATTCCAAATACTAACTCAGAAACAAAAATCAAAAAGCTGTCGAAGCGTTTAAAACTGATCGAAGCTTTTTTGGGCTCAGGTAACAAGCCTGAATGGATGATCCTTGAAGTATTACCGATTCTACCGCCAGATCTACGGCCATTAGTGCCTCTTGATGGTGGTCGATTTGCCACTTCAGATTTAAATGATTTATACCGTCGAGTGATCAACCGTAATAACCGTTTAAAGCGCTTATTAGAGCTAAACGCGCCAGATATTATCGTGCGTAATGAAAAGCGTATGTTGCAAGAATCAGTTGATGCCCTGTTAGACAACGGTCGTCGTGGACGCGCGATTACGGGTTCAAACAAGCGACCACTAAAATCGTTAGCCGACATGATCAAAGGCAAGCAAGGTCGTTTCCGACAAAACTTGCTTGGTAAGCGTGTTGATTACTCAGGACGTTCAGTTATTGTTTGTGGTCCGACCCTGCGTTTACATCAATGCGGTCTGCCTAAGAAGATGGCACTTGAATTATTTAAGCCGTTTATTTTTGGTAAGCTCGAAGCGCGCGGCATGGCGACAACAATAAAAGCCGCAAAGAAAATGGTTGAGAAAGAGCCCGCTGAAGTATGGGATATTCTCGCTGAGGTCATTCGTGAGCATCCAGTGCTGTTAAACCGAGCACCCACTTTACACCGCTTAGGTATTCAAGCGTTTGAGCCATTGCTGATTGAAGGCAAAGCGATCCAGTTACATCCATTAGTTTGCGCTGCATTCAACGCTGACTTTGATGGGGATCAGATGGCGGTTCACGTGCCCTTAACGATTGAGGCTCAGTTAGAAGCGCGTGCATTAATGATGTCTACTAACAATATACTTTCGCCGGCTAGCGGCGATCCTATTATCGTGCCTTCTCAGGACGTGGTATTGGGCTTGTATTGGATGACCCGTGAGAGAGTTAACTGTAAAGGCGAAGGCATGATTTTTGCCGATACTGAAGAAGTATCTCGTGCTTATGGTGCTGGTCAAGTTGACTTGCAGGCACGTGTTAAAGTAAGAATTCATCAGGTAATTAATAATCTTGACGGCGATAACCTTGAAACTAACAGCGTGGTTGATACCACCGTTGGACGCGCATTGTTGTGGCAGATTGTCCCCGACGGGTTAAGTTTCGATTTGGTCAACTTAAACATGTCTAAGAAGGCGATATCACGAATTTTGAACGCCTGTTACCGCGACGTAGGCTTAAAACCGACCGTTATTTTTGCTGACCAACTGATGTATACCGGTTTTGAGTACTCAACTAAGTCGGGTAGCTCAATCGGTGTTAACGATTTTGAAATTCCAAAAGCTAAGGCTGATATTATTGACGCAGCCGATGATGAAGTTAAGGAGATTGAAGATCAATACGCTGCTGGCCTAGTTACCCAAGGTGAGAAATACAATAAAGTTATCGATATTTGGTCGCGTGCAAATGACCTGGTCTCAAAAGCGATGATGGAGGGGATTTCGACCGAGCCAGTGACTAACCGCGACGGTGAAGAGGAACGGCAGTCTTCGTTCAATTCAGTCTTTATGTACGCAGACTCTGGCGCGCGAGGTTCACCAGCTCAGATTCGACAGTTAGCCGGTATGCGTGGTTTGATGGCTAAACCTGACGGCTCAATTATTGAAGCACCTATTACGGCTAATTTCCGTGAGGGTCTTAACGTGTTGCAGTATTTTATTTCGACTCATGGTGCGCGTAAAGGTTTGGCAGACACGGCGTTGAAGACAGCAAACTCGGGTTACTTAACTCGTCGTTTAGTTGATGTGGCACAGGATTTAGTGGTAACAGAAGTTGATTGTGGCACTACCTCAGGCTTATTAATGACGCCGGTTATTGAGGGCGGTGATATTATTGCCAGCTTGGGAGAGCGTATCCTTGGTCGAGTGGTTGCTACTGATATTATTCATCCTGACAGTGGTGACGTGGTTGTCGCGGCTGGGATAATGATCGATGAAGGCTTAGTTGATACCTTAGAAGAAGCTGGCGTCGACGAAGTGTTAGTTCGTTCAGCGATAGCTTGCGATACTCGTCATGGTGTGTGTTCACAATGTTATGGTCGCGATTTGGCCCGTGGGCACATCGTTAACCAAGGTGAAGCCGTTGGTGTTATTGCTGCACAATCTATTGGTGAGCCAGGTACTCAGCTAACTATGCGGACTTTCCACATTGGTGGTGCGGCATCGCGAGCAACAGCTGTCGATAGTGTGCAAGTGAAGCAGAATGGTAAGGCGCGATTGCACAATGTGAAATCGGTTGAGCGCTCTGATGGTAAGTTAGTCGTAGTTTCACGATCGGGCGAATTATCGGTTACTGCGCAAGACGGTCGTGAGCGAGAGCGTTACAAGGTGCCTTACGGTGCTGTGTTATCGGTCAAAGATAACGGTGAAGTTGAATCTGGGCAAACCGTTGCTAAATGGGACCCGCATACTCATCCCATTATCACGGAGGTTGCGGGCACAGTTAAATACAGCGGTATGGAAGAAGGTATTACCATTAAGACCCAGACCGATGATTTAACTGGCTTGTCGAGTAACTCTGTGATGGACCCAGCTGAACGTCCCGCGGCAGGTAAAGAGATTCGTCCTGCGATAACTTTGGTAGAAGCTGACGGAGAGGAATTGCGTATTCCAGGCACGAATGTGCCGGCGCATTATTTCTTACCGTCTGCCGCCATCTTTAGTATTGCTGATGGTGGACAATTAAATGTGGGCGATATCATTGCTAAAATGCCGCAAGAAGGCTCAAAAACACGTGATATTACCGGTGGTCTACCACGGGTTGCAGACTTGTTCGAAGCCCGTAAGCCAAAAGAGCCAGCTATACTAGCTGAAATTAGCGGTACCGTTAGCTTTGGTAAAGAAACAAAAGGTAAGCGTCGTTTAGTGATTACGCCAACCGATGGTAAACCGTTGGCTAACGGTAAAGATCACTACGAGGCACTTATTCCCAAATGGCGTAATTTAAGCGTGTTTGAGGGTGAGTATGTTGATAAAGGTGAAGTGGTCTCTGAAGGAGCGCTAACCCCGCATGATATTTTGCGCTTGAAGGGCGTGAAAGAATTAGCCAAATATATCGTCAATGAAATTCAAGAAGTGTATCGATTGCAGGGTGTAAAAATCAACGACAAGCACGTTGAGGTTATCTTGAGACAAATGTTGCGTAAGGTCACTATTGTTGATCCGGGCGATACTAACTTCATTCGAGGTGATCAGGTTGAGTACACGAAGGTGCTTGAGGAAAACGATATTGCTGTTCTAGCTGAAAAGCAGCAGGCCCTTTATGATCGAGAATTATTGGGAATCACAAAAGCATCACTGGCGACAGAAAGTTTTATCTCAGCGGCCTCTTTCCAAGAGACCACGCGGGTATTAACAGAAGCGGCGGTTACCGGTAAGCGTGATCGTTTGCGCGGCTTGAAAGAGAACGTAGTGGTTGGCCGTTTGATTCCAGCCGGTACCGGTTTGTCGTATCATGCTGAACGCAAAAAGGCGCGTGAAGTGGGTGATGTCGATGAGTTTGTCACCAAGAGCACCGATGAGATTGAGGCAGAATTACAACAAGCCTTAAATCAAGAGGTGGGCGGCGAGACTTCGACGCAAGATGCAGAGACAGAAGCCTTAACGCAGGAATTAAGTCAAGAGCTAAGTCAAGAGCTATCGGCCCAGATGCCTGCTACTGACGAAGGCCCTGAAGCTGAAGGTAATGCTTAAGGTTTATCTGTGAATATGCAGAGCTAGAAAAAAACCGCGCTTTATGCGCGGTTTTTTTTGGTTTTTTAAAAGAGCCTATGGGATGTTAAGACAGCGAAATGTTTCAAATGTAAACAAATAGTGCCTTAAGAGCTAATGAGTAATAAGGCGGCTATTAAAAAAGCCGTTAGGCAAAGGGCATAACGGCTGTGTCATTGAGGTTAGTGACTTGCTGATGATTGTTTGTTGCGGGGGCGTGATAAGACAAGCCCAAGCAAGGCTGAACTAAACAAAAAGGCAGAGGCAGGCACGGGTACAGCTGAGGGATTAACGGTGTTGCCAATATCACCATCGTGGACGGCCCAGATATGGTAGCCAGAATTTCTACTGGCATAGTCGAGCATCTTTCCGGCTTGCATTTTAAATGTCCAAACTTTGTTTCCGGGAAGTTCTTCGCTCAGCCAATATATTGTATTTTGAATATTCTCAAAGCTGACAGATAAGCCAGTATTGCCATCAATAAAAGTGTCGTTGGTTAATGATCCAGAATTACCCAGATTATTGTAAAACATATGTCCTAATTCGCTGTCAGAGGACCAGCCCATAGTGGGGTTCTCGCCAGCAGAGGGTAATCGCCAATTATTATGACCGGCTAAATCTAGACTATCCGTCCAAGCCACTGCGTCATTAAGAGACATCCATCCTGAGCGATACCATGGTGTAGCGTCTGTTGTCTTAGCATAATTAGCATCTTGCAACCATGTGATGTCAAGAACATCATCGTAAATGAGGCCATTGCCACGGTCATAAAGAGCAGCTTGGGAATGAAGTGAAGTAGAGATTAAAAGTAGATAAAATAGCGGACTAAAAATAGTTTTCATGAAGACACCCCTTTACATAAAATTCGCAAACAAATACACATTTACGGAATCAGGGGAGACTCCAATGGGTGAATATTGCCCAAATAACCACCGACTGTCAATAGATAATCAATAAAAAAAGGTCTGACATTGCAGGTTTTTTCAGATAAATCGTGTAAAGGCCTGCAAGTTATTGATAACCATTGCTTTTAATTTTTCGATGGTTGTTAAGGTATGGTTATACAGTCAAGAGTTTTACAATTGCATCGCAGCGATTTTTTCGTTGCCATAAATAGTGCTTTTTACCCAATTTCAGAAGCTTTCGATGTATAATCAGTGGCTTGCCAATACCTCTAAGCAACCTCATTAAGGGTCTTCATGTTGAGCTATTTCATTATGCGCTTAAAAGCCTTTTGCTTCGCTTTATGCCTTTTTTGGATTTGCTTCTCATCCTTTACCATGGCACAGCAAGAAGCGAGTCGTCCAGTTAAAACTTTATCTGAGGGGGCCCAGGCAGCGTTTCAGGTTGAGCGATCGGTGGCTCAGGTGTTCGGACAAAACTTATTCACCGGGAATTTCTCGAACCAACCGTTCACTGGCTTTAACCCCCAGTATCGTATTACTGTCGGCGATAAAATACGTTTACAATTGTGGGGAGCGATTGAAAACCAGTCCGAACAAGTCGTCGATCCACAAGGTAATATCTTTATTACGCAAGTTGGTCCTATTCATGTCGTGGGCGTCTTAAACAGTGAGTTGACTAAAGTGATACAACAGTCACTGGCTCGAGTGTACAAAAAGGATGTTTTTCTCTACGCCAATTTGCTGTCATCGCAACCAGTGAAGGTCTTTGTCACGGGTAATGTGTTAAGGCCTGGGTTGTATAGTGGCTTATCATCAGAATCAATTTTAACCTACCTCGACCGAGCGGGCGGTATTGATCCGCTGCGGGGCAG
>MDSY01049028.1_pt1 | contig 14607 bp, 14 predicted proteins | sample 811131 | NCBI WGS metagenome assembly MDSY01 (sample SAMN05326643, study PRJNA326480) | marine metagenome | isolation source: seawater | place: Atlantic Ocean: South West | collected 2010 | reverse complement strand
ATTGATGAATCACATGTTACTCTTCCTCAAATACAAGCTATGTATAATGGCGACAGATCTCGAAAAGAAGTTTTGGTTGAACACGGTTTTCGTCTCCCAAGCGCTTTAGATAACAGACCGATGAAAATTAACGAATTCCACGAGACTCAAAATCAAACCGTTCATGTTTCTGCAACTCCAGCTGATAGAGAGCTTGAGATGTCAAAAGGTATTGTCGTAGAGCAGGTAATTAGACCAACAGGTCTGTTAGATCCACTTGTTGAAGTAAGAAAAAGCCATGGGCAAATTGACGATTTAATTGGTGAAATAAACAAAAGATCATCCAAAAACGAAAGAACTCTTGTTACTACTCTAACAAAGCGAATGGCTGAAGATCTGTCAGAATACCTGAGTGGTGTAAACTTAAAAGTCAGATATTTACATAGTGAAATTGATACGCTTGAACGTGTTCAAATCCTTCGCGATTTAAGATTAGGTGAATTTGATGTTTTGGTAGGCATAAATCTTTTAAGAGAAGGTCTCGACCTGCCTGAGGTGTCTCTGGTAGCGGTTATTGATGCAGACAAAGAAGGTTTTCTGCGATCAAAAAGTTCATTAATGCAGGTTGCAGGTCGCGCAGCAAGAAATGTCGATGGGCGCGTTATTCTCTATGCAGACAGAATATCGGAAGCAATGAATTATTTAATACAAGAGTCAAAAAGAAGAAGAAAAATTCAACAAGAATACAACAAGAAGCATAACATTAGACCTGCAACGGTTGAAAAATCTACGGAGGATATTTTAGGCACAACATCAGTGGCAGATTCTATAAGCCACGATGATGAGATGGTTTATAAAAATAAGAGAGGCGATGATTTTAGCAAGATGGATAAAAAGCTTGCACTGGACATGATGAGACAGGAAATGCTAGAGTCTGCTGAGCGACTAGATTTTGAAAGAGCGGCAAAATTAAGAGATGAAATCAAAAAATTAGAGCAAGAACTTTCCGGAATTTTTAATTAAAATAATGAATATAGAAACTATACAGAAAAAATCAGGTATTGTTGGTCGCTCTGAAGCAATTCAGCAAGTTTTGGAAATGGTGGCCCAAGTATCCCCAGTTGATATTTCTATTTTGATTACTGGAGAATCAGGTACAGGAAAAGAAATTATTGCGAAAGCCATTCATCAGAACAGCAAGCGAAGCCATCAGTCAATGATAACCGTTAATTGTGGCGCCATTCCTGAAGGTATTATTGAAAGCGAGTTGTTTGGGCATGTTAAAGGAGCATATACAGATGCTAAAGGCGATAGAAAAGGCTATTTTGAATCTGCTGACAACAGCACAATTTTTCTTGATGAAATTGGGGAGACACCTCTAGAAACCCAAGTAAAGCTTTTAAGGGTTATTGAGAGTGGAGAGTTTATTCCAGTTGGTGGATCAAAAGCAAAAAAGACTGATGTTCGTATTTTAGCTGCTACAAATAAAGATCTAGCTGGTTTGGTTTCAAAAGGTCTTTTTCGTCAGGATTTGTATTACAGACTTAACACCGTTTCTATACCTTTACCGCCTTTAAATGACCGCCTTGAGGATATTTCCCTTTTAGTGGAACGATTTGCTCTTGAGTTTACTAGATCAAATGATATGCCATATAGAGGATTCATGCCTGAGGCAATTCGTTCAATGAAAAATTTTAGATGGAAAGGGAACATTAGGGAGTTAAAAAACTTTGTTGAAAGCATTATAGTTCTTGAAAAAGGGGAAAGAATAACCAGACAAATGGTGGAACAGCAATTAGGTTTAAAGAGTGACGAATTTTCAAAAAACGATGCTCTCCCTGTTATAACCAACCAGCCTTCTGATTCAGCTGAAAGAGAACTAATTTTGCGCCAACTTTTTCTTTTACGGCAAGACGTAGAATTTTTAAAAAAACTAGCATCCCCGTCTCAATCTCCTATAGAAAACTTACCTCCGCCTTTGCTTGATAGAAGTAGTGGTGTGGATTCTAACAATCTTCATATTAATGAAGATTCTGAATATTTTATTAAAAATAGTTCGATTGGCGACATGACGATTGAGGATTTAGAAAAAGAAGCAATTATAAGAACGTTGAAGTTTTATAGTAATAATCGCAGAGCCTCTGCAAAGTCATTAGGCATGAGTGAGAGAACCTTGTACAGAAAGATCAATCAATATGGACTTGAAAAAAAAATTAAAAATCAATGAAGAAGACAATCCTATTATTGAGCCCATTCTATTTATTCTCCTGCATTTATTATTCTTTGGCTGGAAGTATTCCTTCTCACATAAATTCTGTAGCAATTCCCATTGTAGAAAATCAAACTGCCGAATTCGGAATGAGCGAATCAGTTACTGAAAATTTGCTGACAAAGTTTAACGAAGAAAACATTTTAAGAGTGACGGATGAGACAATTGCCACTTCCGTCTTAAATGGTACAATCATGCGCGTTACAGACGCACCCTACACTTTCACTCAGCAGGAGGCTGTAACTGAATACCGTTTTACCGTTCATATGAAAATCGAATGGATTGATTTAATAAACGATGAAATTTTAATACAAAAGAATTTTTCTGGTTGGGGTGCTTACGGTCTTTCAGGAGACATAAGTTCTGATGGAATTGATAACGACGGAGACGGCTTGATCGACTCTGAGGACAATGATGAGTTTGGAGACCCAAGAGAATTTGCTACAAAAGTTGCTGTAAATAAAATAGCAGAGGATGTACTTAACGAGATTATGACCTCGTGGTAATTAATTAGGAAAAAAAATGAAAACAACAATTTCGAAATTAAGTAAATATAACGGAGAAGAGGTAACCCTCAATGGCTGGGTTTATAACATGAGATCAATTGGCAAAATTTGGTTTTTAATTCTAAGGGACGGTACTGGATTAGTTCAATGCGTTGTAGTAGATAAAGAGACGAGCCCAGAAACTTTTCAACTTGAGTCATCGCTAACCCAAGAGTCTTCTGTAACCGTAACTGGAGTAGTTCGCACGGAAAAGAGATCAATCGGTGGATTTGAAGTAGGAGTCTCTAAAATTAAAGTTCATCAAATTTCAGATGAATATCCAATTTCAAAAAAAGATCATGGAGCAGATTTTTTAATGAGCAATAGGCATTTATGGTTACGCTCAAAAAATCAAAACGCTATTCTAAGAATTCGACACCAAGTAATAAAAGCAACTCGAGATTTCTTCGATAACAATGATTTTATTTTGCTTGACTCCCCAATTCTTACAGCTAACGCAGTTGAAGGAACCAGTACTCTTTTTGAGCTTGAGTATTTTGATCGGTCCGCATATTTGACTCAAAGCGGACAGCTTTATGGTGAAGCCAGCGCCATGGCCTTTGGAAATATATATGTTTTTGGACCGACTTTTAGAGCTGAAAAATCCAAAACTCGCAGGCATCTCACTGAGTTTTGGATGGTAGAACCAGAGATGGCTTTTTGTGACCTTGATGAAAATATGAATTGGGCGGAGAAGCACGTTAGTTACGTTGTGCAATGGTGCCTAGAGCACTGTGAAAAAGAATTGAAAGTCCTGGATAGAGATACAAGCATACTTGAAAATACTTTAGCACCATTTCCCAGAATAACATATGATGAAGCAGTTAAGATTTTAGAAAATAAAGGTGTGAATTTTGAATATGGCACTGATTTTGGAGGAACGGATGAAACAGTTATATCAGAAGAATTTGACAGACCTGTAATGATTCATAGATGGCCATCTGAAATTAAGGCGTTTTATATGAAAAGAGATCCAAACAATGAGAAATTAGCACTTGGTGTAGATATGATCGCGCCTGAAGGGTATGGTGAGATTATAGGGGGTGGACAGAGAGAGGATGATCACGATATTCTTTTATCAAGGATTAAAGAACACAATCTACCTATTGAGCCATTCCAGTGGTATTTAGATCTAAGAAAGTACGGCTCCGTTCCCCATTCAGGATATGGGTTAGGCATTGAGAGAACAGTAGGTTGGATATGCGGAACAAAACATGTTCGAGAAACTGTACCTTATCCAAGAACTATGTATAGAATTGAACCTTAGTTTTTTATGAAGATAGCAATCTGCCAAATAAATCCTACTGTCGGCGCAATTGTTCAAAATCAACAACTTATCAAAAGCTTTTACAGTAAATCTCTTGATAAAGAAGCAGATCTTGTCGTTTTCCCTGAACTTGCTATTTCTGGATATCCACCGCAGGATCTATTACTAAGACAAAAATTTCTTGAGAAATGTAATGATGCTCTTATGGATTTTATTCAAGGATGCACTGTCCCAGTTGTGATTGGAAGCACATTGTATGAAGACAATGAATTGTTTAATTGTTCGTTCTTGGGGCAAAATGGTAAAATAGTTGGTTGTTATAAAAAAATTCTTCTACCAACATATGACGTGTTTGATGAAGATAGATATTTCAAGAAAGGCACTTTACCAAAAGTATTGTCAATTTTTATCAATGGTAAACGAGTTAATCTGGGATTGCAAATTTGTGAAGACCTTTGGGACACAAATTATGGTATTAACATAACTAAAGAGCTTAAAAAAAAGAATGCAGATATCATAATTAATATATCTGCATCTCCATTTGGTGAAGACAGGCTTATAGAAAGATCTCAACTCATAAAAGAAAAAATTAATGATATATCCATTCCTTTTGTGTATTGCAATTTAGTTGGTTCACAGGACGAGCTAATTTTTGATGGACAGTCACTAATTTTTAATTCAAAAGGCGATTTAATTTCACAAGGTAAGCCTTTTTCAGAAGATTTATTGATAGCAGATATCAGCAAAAACAGAACAGTAGAAATGAAAGTTCATCCTCGTGAAAAAATGACATACGACGCTTTGGTGTTGGGGGTGAAAGACTATTTTAAAAAAACAGGGCATAGTAATGCTGTCATTGGCCTTAGTGGGGGTATTGATTCAAGTTTAACGGCGTGCATTGCGGTTGAAGCATTGGGTGCTAAAAATGTTCATGGAATAGCGATGCCTTCTAGATTTTCAAGTCAACATAGTCTTGACGATGCTGAAGAATTAGCAAAAAATCTAAAAATTGATTTTCGTAAAATACCAATTAATTCTGTGGTTAAATCCTATGAAAGCTTATTAATTGAGGATCTTGATAACCAAAATATTGGCCTTGCAGAAGAAAATATTCAGTCAAGAATTAGAGGTAGCATTCTTATGGCTTTATCAAACAAACACAACTGGTTGGTATTATCGACAGGAAATAAGACTGAATTGGCAATGGGATATTGTACGCTTTATGGAGATATGAATGGTGGGCTTTCTGTAATATCTGATCTTTCAAAAAGCGATGTTTATAATCTTTCAAAATGGATTAATAATAGAGATGAACACTTAATTCCTGAAAATTCAATAAGAAAACCACCATCTGCTGAACTAAGACCTGATCAAGTTGACCCTTTTGATTATGATCTAATCAGTCCTATGGTCTCATCTTTAATAGATAACGAACAATCACCATCACAATTGATTGAAAATGGTTCTGATAAAAATATCGTTATGAATATTTCTAAAAGAATTAGAATTAATGAATTCAAAAGAAGACAAGCTGCCCCAGGTCTTCGCGTGACCTCAAAAGCTTTTGGAATGGGGCGAAGGGTACCCATAATAAACGAATTTGATGAATTAGAAAATGAATAGCAAAATATTCTCTATAGTAATTCTTTTATCATTTGGTTTTTCTCAAAAAAAAACACCAGCATTGTATTGGAATTCGCTCGAAACAAAAGAAAAAATTTCTTTTATTAATGGAGTTTATGCTACCGGTGCTAAACTTAAATACCATCACAAGCAGGAAATAAAGAAACAGTACAATCAAAATCCATTTTGGGTTGAGCCTTATTATGTAGAGCGATTTTATGAAATAATTGATGAACATCGTTCAAAAAAGGCCGGTTATGATGTTGCTTTGATTTCAAAAGCTCTTGATGCATTTTATTCAAATTATGACAATACTCAAATTCCGTTGCTTGAAGGATTGAGAATAGTATCATTGGCTCAAGATGGGAAGGTTGAAAAAGCAGATCTATATTTGCTCAAAGCTCAGAAAAAATATAAATACTAAAAATTTATATATTTAGGCTATTTCTAATTTCATTAGAGAAACTTCTTTCTTGCCATTTTCAGTTTTTTGAGTTCCTACCTCATTAAAGCCGTATTTTTTATGGAAAATAATTGAATCCCTATTTTTTGGTTTAATATTTACTTCACAGGTAATGTAATTTATTTTGTGCTGAGAAAATTTGGTTAAATCACTATAAAATGCTTTTCCAAGACCTTTTCCTCTATGTTTAGATTTAATGACGATTCGATCTACGTAAATGAAGGATTTATACCTCTTTTCAAACCATTTATAGTTTAGACTTTTATAATCTTTACCTGGAAAAAGTGCGATCAGAAACCCTGCAAACTCGTTGTTAATTGTGAGAGTTCTAAAATAATCTGCAATCTGAAGAAATTTATTCATTTCATTAATTGTTATACTGCTTACAGCTGGAAGAGAGAGTTGGTTTAGAGCATGAATTTGATCCAAATCACCCTTTTTTGTATTTAAAATGGAAAATTTCATTAAAAATATTACTAAATATGATTTGTTTTCAGTAGTTGAAAAACTTAAAAAGGATAGTTAATTTTCCAGGCTGTATTAATACTAAAATAATCAAATTATTTATTGTTTGTTTGAACAGCTAATTTTTTAAATATAACTTTAAGGAGATGAAGATTTGGCGACGAAAATAAGATTGAAACGAATAGGTCGTAGAAATAGACCTTTTTATCGAGTAGTTGTGATGGATTCCCGCAACAAACGTGATGGTGCTGCTATTGAAGAATTAGGTTGGTACAATCCTATCGATGCTAATAAAGCATACTCCCTTGATGAGGAAAGAATTGTTCACTGGCTCAAAACCGGTGCGCAACCATCCGATGCGCTCCATAGTCTCATGAAAAGAAGTGGTTTAGCTCACAGGTGGCATCTCATTCAACAAGGGTTAGATGAGAAAGATATTGAGAAGGAAATGAAAAAATGGGCTGCTGATCGTGAAGAAACTCTTAAAAGAAGATCAGAAAAAGCTAAAAAAGCCAAATTGAAAAAAGCCGAGAAGAAAAAAGTTTTAGAGGAAGAAGCTCCCGCTGAAGAAGAAGCTCCTGCAGAGGAGGAAGCATCCGCTGAAGAGGAAGAAAAACCCGCTGAAGAGGAAGCTCAAGCAGAGGAAGAAGCTCCTGCAGAAGAGGAAGCACCCGCTGAGGAAGAAAAAGATTCTAAAAAAGATAGTTCTAATAAATAATAAAAGATCGAAGGGAGATTAATTATGCAGTCACTTATTGAAACAGTCGTAAAAAAGTTAGTTGACAAACCTGATGAGGTTAATGTTGAAGCAGTCGAGTCAGATCAGACTATAATTTATGAACTAACAGTTGGCGATGGAGACTATGGCAAAGTTATTGGAAAAAAAGGTAGAAATGTCTCTGCTCTACGCACAATTCTTTTTGCAATTAATGCAAAAGAGGGCGGAAAACGTGCTCGATTAGAAGTTATTGACGTAAATGAAGAATAACCTTTTTGCTATTGCAAAAATAACTAAAGCTACTGGATTAAAGGGTGAGGTTAATATTCGCCCTTTAATCCGGCAATTTAATGAGTACGTTGATAACGATCTATATGTAGGGTTTGACAAAAATTTAACGAATGATGTTAAAATTTCTAATGTTTCGGGATCTGAAAAAAAACCTCGCTTCCTTTTTGAAGGATTAACTACAAGAAACGATGCAGAAGCTATGATTGGAAAATTGTTATTTGCTTCTGTAGATGAAGAAGATCCTATCAACCTAATCTCACCAGACTTAATCGGCTCATCAGTAGTTACTAATTCTGGAGAAACTATAGGATCTCTTGTTGATATGATGAGTTTACCTGCTCACGATGTTTATGTGCTTTCTAATTTGGACAATAAGGAAGTTTTAATCCCTGTTGTTCCTGAATTCATAGAATCCGTTGATTTAAATTCTAAGATTGTCACAATTTCGCCAGTTGAAGGACTGTTAAATTGAAGCAAAAAATAATAATAATTACCCCTGTTCCAGAAATGATTCAATCTTTTTTAAGCCATACTATGGCAAGAAAAGCTATTGAGCTAGATATCGTTGATTTACAAATTTTTAACCTCAGGGATTATTCAAATGGAAAATATCGTCAAATTGATGATACACCTTTTGGAGGTGGACCTGGCATGGTAATGATGGCAAAGCCTTTGTTTAAAGCTCTGGATGATGCAATTGACAAACTTGATGGAATTGAGGGATTAAATGTGCTTTTTCCTTCACCGCAAGGCAAAATTTGGAATCAAAAGATTGCTCAGGATTACACAAAAGTTGAAAAATTAGTAGTAATTTGCGGGCACTATAAAGGTATTGACCAACGTGTCATTGATAAATATGTTACGGATGAATATTCAATTGGAGATTTTGTAATGTCGTGTGGTGAAATTCCAGCAATGATGATGATTGATAGCATTGTTAGGCTCCAGCCTGGAGTTTTAAATGATAGTGAATCTTCAAAAACAGATACCTTTTCCTCTGAATTACTTGATACACCATTTTACACTCAACCTAGAGAAATTAATGGAATGCGGGTCCCTAAAGTTCTCTTATCTGGTAATCATGGATTGATTAAAAGCTGGAAAGAAAATCAGCGTATTGAAGTTACAAAATTGAAACGACCTGATATATGGAAAAAATATAATAACAATTTGGAGTAAGCAATGTCTAATAAAATCAAACCAATAGTTCAAGATTACTTAAAAACCGATATTCCTGACTTCTCTGCTGGGGATACAGTTTCGGTAGATGTTAGAGTTGTTGAAGGTGGAAAAGAAAGAATTCAGAAGTTTGAGGGAATAGTTATTGGTAAAAAGGGAAGCGATATATCAGCAACCTTTATTGTTAGAAAAATTTCTGGCGGAATCGGAGTCGAAAGAATTTTTCCACTCCATTCACCCATGATAAGCAGTATCACTGTAAAAAGACGTGGAAAGGTTCGAAGAGCAAAGCTTAATTATATGAGAAAGTTGACCGGTGCAAAAGCTATCCGCATTGCTGAAAAAAAATAGCCTTAACAAAAAACTTTAAACACTACCCTCATTATTGCGCCATAATGAGGGTTTTTTATTTATGAGCAGATTTGAAAAAATCATCATCTCCATTACAGGAGCGAGTCATTTACTTGTCCACGCAATGATGTTATCTTTGCCAAGTCTCATTCTAATCATTCAAAAAGATTACCCAGCAGGTTTGGATATCTATGGATTTGCTGTGTCTTTAAGCGCTTTTTTGTTTGGTCTGGGTGCAATTCCAGCAGGGTGGTTGGATCGTCGTTTTGGAGGAAGAAACTTACTAATCACCTATCAAATTGGCTCTGCTCTATCATCAATTATTATTACAATATCTTCAAGCTTTTTAGGTTTAATCATTGGATTGAGTCTCTTAGGTCTTTTTTGCAGTATATATCATCCAACGGGATTAACTATCATTTCTCAAAATTTAAAAAGTGTATCTAAAGGGATGGGATTACATGCCATGTTTGGATCTTTGGGTTCCGCAATTGGCCCCCTACTAGCAGTATCAATTTCTTCGATATTTTCATGGAGAGCAGCATATTTTTTATTTGCCATGCTTAACATAGTCATGGCTCTAGTTACGCTTTTAACATTATCTAAGTCAAAATTAAATATTAATATCAAAACAAAATCAAACAATAAGAGTAATAAAAGAGCACTGGTTTTTTATTTCATCACTAATTCATTTTTAGGTATGGCTTATTACGGATTTACAACATTTATGCCGATTCATTTATCATTGAATACTTCAAGCATCCTCGCTGGTTTGTCTAAGGAATTAAAAGCAGGAATTTTTCCAACAATAGTGTTTTTATCTGGAATGGCAGGGTCTTTTTTTGGTGGAAAAATTGGAGAAAAGTTTGACAAGAGGAAATCATTTTCATTAATAATCTTTATAAATATTCCAATATTGTTGATTTTGGGTGTCGTAACAAACGAAATATTAGTTCTTGCATCAATTGCGCTTGGAATCGTTTACTTTAGCAATCAACCTATTGGTAATACTCTAGTAGCGGATTTCTCCGATAATCGCAACCGGGGCTTCGTCTACGGTATGGGATTTTTTATTAGCTTTGGTATAGGAGCGTTTGCGGCAGGTATTAGTGGTATTGTTGCAGAGAGTATTGGAGTGCATGCAGTTTTCCCATTTATGGGTGTTTTGCTTTTTCCAGCATTAGTATTTTCATGGTTAATGTTTAAAGCCAGTAATTAAAAAACAGTTCAAATGAAAAATAACAAAATGCATAAACTTCCCTCTGTCTCTGAAATATTGAACAAAGTAAGGCTTCAAAAAATTCACAATGAAAGTTTTATTAAGTTTAAAATCAAAGAGGAAATTGATAGATACAGAAAGCTTGCAAAAAAAGATCAATTGTTTCTCAGTCGCGACGAGATAACTTATGAAATAATCGAAAAGTTGTTAAATTTTTCAATGCCAAGCATAAAGTCGGTAATAAATGGCACAGGAATCGTTCTTCATACTGGACTTGGAAGAGCGCCTTTGAGTAGTAAGACAGTTTCAAACATATCAAAAAAAATGTCAGGCTATGTCAACCTTGAATATGATTTAGAAACAGGAAAGCGCGGACATCGACAAAAACATATATCTGAATTGATTTCATCCGTAGTTGGATCACAAGACGCTATTGCTGTAAATAATAATGCCGCCGCTGTTCTCCTTTCTTTAAATGAACTTGCTGAGCATAAAGAAGTTATTATCTCCCGAGGTCAACTAGTTGAGATAGGAGGTTCATTCAGAATTCCTGATATGATTGCAAAAAGTGGATGTAAGATGGTTGAGGTAGGTACTACAAATCGAACCCACCTCAAGGATTATGAAAATGCAATTAATCCAAATACTGGTCTTATTTTATGGGTGCATACATCAAATTATACAATTACAGGTTTTACAAAAGACGTTGATATTTCTAAATTAGTGGGTTTAGGAAAAAAAAATCGCATTCCAGTTATGGCAGATTTAGGGTGTGGCGAAATATTAGATTTGTCTCATAGAGGCATTCCGACAAATATTATAGTGAATGATGTTGTATCTGTAGGAACAAACATAACTACTTTCTCAGGCGACAAGCTTCTTGGGGGTCCACAAAGCGGTTTAATTGTTGGTAGTAAAGCTCTTATCAAACGAATACGTAATAATCCAATTGCACGAACAGTAAGATGTGATAAATGGACCATATCAATCCTTGAAGAAACTCTGAGAACTATGCAAAACGGATGCTTGAACGACAACCTAGCTATCTCCTTACTAATGTCCTCACGAAAATCTCTGCGTAAAAGAGCTGAAAAAATTGTAAATCAAATTCCTAAAAAAATCCTTAAAAAACACAAACTAAATATTGTTGAAACTGAAGTTGAATCAGGAAGTGGTACCTTACCAAATAAATCCTTAGAATCTATTGCTATTAGTTTTGAATCTACCTTGTTGAGCCCATCTCAGCTTTCAAATTTGTTTAGATCTAAAAATATTCCTGTCGTTGGCTATATCAAAAAAAATAAGTTTTACATTGATTTCAAATCAATAATCCCCAAACAAGAAAAAATACTCCTCAACGCAATAGTTGAAGTCTTAGGTTTGTAGAAATGCAGGTCGTTGTTGGCACAGCTGGTCATATTGACCATGGTAAAACATCTATTGTCAAAGCTCTAACAGGAACGGATACAGATGCGCTGATTGAAGAAAAGAAAAGAGGGTTGACAATAGATTTGGGCTTTGCCTATCTGGACGAACGTATTACCATTATTGATGTGCCTGGTCATGAAAAGTTTATCAAAAATATGGTTGCTGGAGTCTCGACCATCCATATTGGACTTATTGTGATTGCTGCTGATGATGGAATAATGCCACAAACATATGAGCATATTGAAATATTAAATTTTTTAAATGTAAAACACGCCATTATAGTTTTGAATAAAGTTGATCTTGTTGATGATGAATGGATTGAATTAATTGAAAAAGATATCAAATCGTTAGTGAGCAAAACAAAGTTTTATAATCCAAAAATAATCAAAACGTCAACTTTGACAAATCAAGGTATAAATACACTCACCGCTGAAATCAAATCCTTATCTAAAAAAATTACCCAAAAATACGATAGGGGCATTTTTTATCTACCTGTGGATAGAGTTTTTTCAAAAGTTGGATATGGAACCGTTGTTACTGGAACGGTTATTTCAGGTAGATTAAAAGCGGGTAGTACTTTAAATAGTAACCCAGGAAATCATGATGTTGTGGTTAGATCTCTACAATCGCATGGTAAAAAAGTTGATCAAATTCGTCAGGGGGATAGAGCCGCACTAAATTTTTCAAATGTTGACAGATCGTTAATACGTCGGGGTGCAGTCATATCGGAAAAAAATACCTTAGATACAACCTCAAGGATCATTGCAAATATCAAAATGTCTACCAAAACTAAATGGAAAATAAAAAACAAGCAATTTGTACACATGCATGTTGGTACCAGTCAAATTATTGCAAAAGTTATTACGTATGGAAAGTCATTTGGCGCAGGAGATGAAGCTAACGCTGTTTTGATGACGGATGAACCTATTGCTGTTCTTAACGATCAATATTTTATTTTACGCAGTCTCTCACCCATGGAAACAATAGCAGGCTGCAAAGTCTTAGATCACGATTTGAGCTTTAGTAATAAAGAGTTAAAAGATTTGTTACCTTCAATAGAATTTGAATTATCAAATAGAATCATACAAACGATTAATTTTAGAGATAAAACTCCCCTCTCTATGAGTGAGCTTTCACAAAAGTTTAATATTAGTGGCAATCAAATATTAAAAATCTTAAAAAAAACCAATATACTTACAAAAAATAATTTATTTTTTAGTAAATCAAATCTTCAAAAATCAAAACAACAGGTTTATGATACGCTGATCAATTTTCACAAAGAAAATCCTTATAAAGATTCATTTTCCATTGAGGAATTGGTTGGCAAGCTTGGATTTAGCAGAAAATGGTTTGACTGCGTTATAGATGAACTAGGTACTAAACTAGTAAAAACAAAAGGGGGAATGGCTCTTCCAGGAAGGAAAATTGTTTTTGAAGACTCGGATAAACAACTCGCAGAAAAGATTGAGAAAAAAATAGAATTATCAGAATTTAGTCTAATTTCATACAAAGATTTAAGCTTATTTGACGCAAAAAAGTCTCCCGAAATTTTGCATGCTCTTAAGAGTCGCGGTAAAATATTCCAAGTAAGCAGCGAACTTTGGATTCATAAAAACGCATTAACAAAAATGATACAGATGCTCTGTAACTATTTTGATAAAGAAAACTACTTAACTGTGTCTGAATTTAAGACCTTAACAAATACCACCCGAAAAAGTGCGATTCCCCTGCTTGAATTTTGCGATAAGAGCAAGTTTACTTTTAGAGAAAAAAATGTAAGAACAATTGGCGAAAGACTAAACGATGCGCAATTGTCTTAAGATCGTTTCTTTATTATTTTTATCTTCTAATCTATTTTCACAAACATATTGGGTAAAATACGGTTGGCAGGTTTTTGAAAACGGGGGTGATGCTCGAATACTTTCGTTAGGTTCTGCTGGAGTTACTGATACTGGTACGTCAATTTCTCCTCTTTTCAACCCCGCTTCAAGCAAAAAATTTGCTCGCCAACATTTGAACTACACACACCAAAGTAGGTTAGCCGGTATGGTAAATAGCGATCTTATTGGTTTCTCGTTGTCAAATTTTAATCGACCAATCAACATAATTCTACTTTACGAGGGCATAGATCAAATACCTGATACACGCAATCTTTTATTAGATTTTGGCTTAGATGGTATTCCAGGAACTGGAGATATTGGTGAAAATAACGGCCAATTGGATGAAGGAGAGAGGCTAGATACAAAGAAAGTAAAATATTTTTCTCAAAAACAATTCGGGATGCATGTCAGTACAGCATGGGATTACAAAAAATATCATATTGGAGTTGGATTGAAAAATCTATTTCATTCACTTGGAGATTTTTCTTCTATGGGTATTGGGATGGACCTTGGTTTTCTTGCAACCCCTTGGAAAAATGGTAAAATTGGACTTCACATAAGGGATGTTACTACCAGTTGGCAGGTGTGGAGTAATGGAACCGTTGAACGATTTAAGCCCATAATTACCTCTGGGGTAGCCCATAATCACAATTTCAAGGGTACTAAGCTAAGCGTAAGCGGGGCAGTTAATCTAATTTCAAATTTTAACACCAATCAAAGCCTCTCAATCGATGAAAATGACCAAAAAGCAATCTACGGTGTAAATATTAAATACGATAATATCTTGGCTGTGCGTTTTGGTCGCAATAAAGCAAAATCAAAAACTTTTGGAGTTGGGCTTAGTTGGAGCAATATATCTCTAGACTATGCTTTTTTAAATGAACCACTCAATTCAGGACTTGGATCTTCTCATCTCATATCAATTGTTAT
>MDSY01018898.1_pt1 | contig 14613 bp, 13 predicted proteins | sample 811131 | NCBI WGS metagenome assembly MDSY01 (sample SAMN05326643, study PRJNA326480) | marine metagenome | isolation source: seawater | place: Atlantic Ocean: South West | collected 2010 | reverse complement strand
TGGTTTTTTTGGCCAATTTAAAAGAAAGGAAGATTAAACAAATAACATACTCAATAGGCTCAAGCAGAAACCAATTGATTCAATTATTCCCGAGTGTATAGTTTGTATTTAGGTAAATATTTAAGTTGGTGTAGGAGTCTTCTAAATTCCAATGAAATTACCATCCAAAATACCATTGCTAAGCGACTAGCGAATATACTTAACAAGCCCAAAAATCCCGGCGTGAGCCTTCTCTCGAATCCAGCCTTTTCCAACGCAGATTGAAGTCGGATGTCTCGTGTATATACAAAAAGTCGTCCATTGCCGCATTTCTTCAACAATTTATGAGATATTCCTCTGCCTCTGTGCGCCGGATCAACTACGAAGCTGTTTATTTCAAATCCGGTCCATCTGTTTGACCTAGTGGCATATGCAATAGGATGGTTGTCATTGTCTTGGAGTATTATGCTATTATCATTAATTTTTGCTAGGGATGGTGGTCTTAGATCTAATTCCTGCCGGAACATTTCCTTCAACCAAACGATATAACCCATTCTGATCCTCTACTACCACTACGTCTACTACGGCACACCTTCTTGACGTATACGTCAAAATCAGTACTCTTTGAACACCCATCTTTGCGAATGAGGGTCTTTTGAAACGCACTTAGAAATTATTTCAATCCATTCAAAGATATGTCTAAGGACTGGTCCAAACGACTCAGTCCTTACGTAAGTAGGGAGATGGAATTATACTTTCTCTTGTCTTCTTTCTTCTTCTATGGAATCAGCAACCTTGCCAGCTATACAAAGAAACTTTTTTTTCATACCATCGAAGTTAAGATAATAGCCCGAAGGTAATCAAAGGCAGAATTGTCAACCAAAACCACATCTGTATCTCATCCTCTTCCATAGGAAGTTCCCTCTTGCCTTGGAAATAAATGAATGGCCGCCATGAACTCCTAGCGTACTTCGCGCAAGGATAATTTCTTGATCAATCCATATTTTTATCAAAAAATACCTTGATAATGTAGGATGCGACTAATATAATCACAACCCAGATGCAACACATCTCTAACCATTTAACGAAGAAGGAGGGGCGGAGCATGAAATTTCATAGAGGGCGCTAGCCTTAATGATGAGAGCGTCATAATCTCTACTCTAGTTTATATGTGAGTATAATGGAATATGTAACTTCCAAACATAGAATTATTGCTATACTTGATGTTTTTTTATTTTTATAATCTTATATTACTGCTGATTTTTCTTTATATCTTTATTAGAATATTTTTTTAAAGATAATACTTTAACAATTTTACTCAAATTTCAAAGATTTCTCTATTGACCTGTGAATTAAGCGGTTGCGTATCAAATTTAGCGACAAACAAGTTAACCAACAGGTCACCAAAGCAATAGAAGGAGCCGACGAGCAGTGGGGGATTCCATACAGTAAGGCCTGTCCATGGGACTTCTGAAGCCCATGTCCAATTTCCAAGATGGGTTCCCCAGATTTCCATAACCAAGGCTGCCCAAGTCATGACGATGTAAAGCCGAGGCTGTGGCCCCCATTTGGTAAAACCAAGAACAAGCATTAGCAACACCAGACTGGATGTGTCACTCCCAGAATATACGCCGTAGGCGACCAAAGGGATGATTGGAAGAAGAGAGAATATAGCCATAGTATCACTAATTTTGGCCGCTATCCGCCGGCCCGAGTCAAAGAGGAAATAGTGCCCTGCTGGTACGAAGAGAGGCATGAAACCCCGCTGATATTCGTAAATTAACCAGACTTCGGAGAAAAATAACTCCATTGGTGTCGCTAAAGCTACAACTGTGATCATCTCGATTCGCTCTTTTTTTTCTGCCTTCACGAAAATGGCACTAAAAATCCCCCAACACCACACGTTGACAGGCCATTCGGCTGTGCTGTCGGAAAGAATTCCTCCAGCGCCAGTGGCAGCAATCCAGAGCCCCATAGAAATGGTTACGGCATACAACCACACGCGTCGGCTCATAGTTTGGCTAGGTTACTTTGGCTTTCAGGATGTAGTATAATAGTTTACTTCTTAGTTCCCACATTCGGCATCATCACAGTATTTGATATCATCATAAATTAGTAAACCTAATCTTTTTCAACTATGGTTTAATCGTATCTATATGAGCAAACAGTTTATGGCTGTTCTAGTTTCACTTTTACTAATTTCAGTCATACTTAGTGGTTGTTTATCTGAAGATGAGTATTCGGAAGATCCCCTAGATGAAAATCAAGATGAATTGCCGCCTTATCAAGAAGATGGGATATACACTTGTATAGATCATGATAATATCTCAAGATGTTGGCAAACACACATACCAGATAGTTTACCAATAAACTCACCTATACCGCTCATAATAGATTTGCATGGATTCGGTTCCGATTCTACTGAACATAGGAAACTTTCAGATTTCAACACAATTGCTGATGAATATGGTGCTATTGTTGTATATCCTGATGGCCTTATAACTCAAAATTCATGGGATACTGAAGCGAATCAAGGGTGGAATGCAGGATGGTGTTGTGCTGATCCAGCCATTAATGATGTGGATGATGTTGGCTTTATAGAGCAAATAGTAGAAATAGCGATTCTAAAACATAATATTGATTCAACTAGGATATATCTATCAGGTTGGTCTAACGGTTGTGCAATGGCACAAAGAATGGCCATGGATTCTAGTCATATTTTTGCAGCAATGGGTTGTATGTCATTTTATCTTGTATCGGATGAAAATTCGAATTATTCTCCAATACCTATTATGGAAGTACACGGATTTTTAGACCAAATAGTACTTTATGAGTCATCTATTTTGAGTGTACCATTTAACCAAGGATCATGGACAGATCCTGAAGCAATTGAAACAGGGGCAATAGAGAATATGTATGAGTGGGGGGAATATAATGGGTGTTCAGGTGATTTGAATACATTCGAACTAAATGCACTATATTCTATCCAAGGTTTCGATAATTGTGCGAACGACACCGAAGTTAGACTAATGACTATCTATGCTGCTCAACATAATCCATACGCAAAAAATCTTGATAGTGGTCCAATTAGTAATATTCTTCAGGGTACACAGGGATTAGTACAATCTAGTTTTATCGTCTGGGATTTCATTAGCCAATATTCTAAAAATGTTTCTTGTGATTTTTGTTAAATATTATTGTTAAACATTACCTTGCTTCGTTTTGGTATTCTGATTTTTTCTGCCAGTTATTGCAGCAGTTAGTATTGACACTAGATAAATCATTAAAGAGGGTGCTGGAAGGTAAACGTTACTTTTTGATTGGACCTTTATGGTTGATTCATCGATAGATTCCTCCACCCACTGTGATGAACTTATCACTCTCTTTTGATAGTGAATACTCCAAATACCATCATCAACTAAAGTAAGATTATTTGCATTGAATATCACATTTGATTCATTAGTTGCATTTATTCCAAAAGTTTCTGAATGCCACAATAACTCACCGGTTAAATCAGAATAGTGAAAGGTTGCATTTGCAGTACTTGAATGGCCAAGATTAGAAACGCGGGCTGAAAGAAAGTTTTCCTTAATTTCCATATCTTCCACTACTAAACGGGCGCGCCAATACCAAACATTCTGTATCAAATATCTCATCACATTCAATTCTTCGCCTAATCTATCAGACAGAGCTTCTACTGATCCGAGTAAAAATTGTTCATCATCTGTTTCAAAAGTAAATGTTGGATACCCCATTACTCCGTAACCGTAATCCCTACTAGTCCCACAATTTGGATAAAGTCCTTGATTTGCATTCTGAATAGGGATATCAGAAATATTATTATTAACATCATCTCTGATAAAATGGAATAATTCCCTATCTGATGGCTGTGCTGGCCATCTTCCCCAAGGATATAGCATAATCCATACGCCAGTGTGCATGGTAACATATAGGTCGGCGTCGGGAACTACGGTGGTCATGTAAACTGAATTAGCGAGAGTTTCAGATTCACTAAAAGCGCTACTTCCAGGTTGTGTAGGATTGTTTGGAGGGCAATTGTTCCAAAAATGGTCATAGTTTCTATTCAAATCTACTTGATTAACATTCCATCTTGTGTCAAGATCATTTCCATCAGCATTTAGCATTATGAGGATATGTAATTCGGTTGTTTTTAGAACGTCAATTACTTCTTGGTTACCTTCAGCCCAACCCTCTATATAATATTCTGCAGTAAGGAATGCTAGTTCTGTTCCAAGGTGCTCATTACCATGATGGCCTCCATCAATATAAACTACATCTTTGTCCATTCCATTTGGTTTAGTTTCAATACTCCAATCAGAAATTCGTAAGACCCAGAGATTCCTGCCCATCTCCGTTTGTCCGGCACTAGTTAAGTCAACAATTGTCGGAAAATCATCAGCCCACTCATTAACATCTAATGTTAGAGTGGCATAAGTATGATACCAATGTTCCTGAATAACGTCAGGTTGCCCTACTTGTGCATTGATGATAGGGGCTGTTGAAGTAATAAATAACGTTACTAATGCAATAGCAACCAAGGAGCGCCCCATAGTATCCTGTAGGGGTTACTACCTAGAATCATTTGCATTAAGTACATCATCAAAGAGAATGATATAATATTTGAGATGCCCAGCTAACCATTAGTATAATCATGAACCAACCTAATGCTAATTTCCCTATTTTAGAAGGTTTTTTTAGAGGTTTGAATGGGTCAATCCCTGCTTCAATTGCTTCAGCCATTATTGCTAATTCTTCTTCTATTGTCTCAGGTGGCTTCAAAGTATATTCCTCTCAATTATGTGATTATAGATATTTTAAAAATAAGAGATGAGGCATCTCATCTAAACATCGAAGAGGAGGTATCCTATTCAATCATTTTTGTAGTGGGTTTGAAGTTAAGGGGCACTTCGAGACGGCATGGGTGAGACTCCGCTAGGTTTTGTGATGCCAAAAACCAATGTTAGTGAACCAAAATTATCTGCTTCAGCTGTAATAAGCAGAAGTATAAATAATCATCATGAGATTCTGTTAGGGCACAGAGTTTCAGAAATGCCTTCATTTCCTGATTTTTGGTCATTTCCCGGAGGAGGAATAAGTAAAGTAGATATTAAATTTGGCCAAAACTATCCTAACTTCTTAGCCACAATGGGTGAAGACAGAATTGCTGCTATTGCTTTACTTCGTGAACTTGTTGAAGAAGTTGGATTTACTCCAAATCAAGATGGAAAAATGATTAAAATTGATCATAAAATAAGAGAAAGTATTTGTAAAGAAAAAGAGAATTGGACAAAAAATATTGAAAATGAAGAGATAATTATAAGTAGATTTGATGCTAAAGTGATATCAGAGAGAGTAACTCCTCCATTTGCACCGATTAGATTCAAAAATAAGTTTTTTCATGTAGAAATAAGTGATGCTGCATTAGAACCAACTTTTCCTCCGGGCAGGTCAGAGTTTGATGAGTTTAGATGGTGGAATCCAATTTTATTATTGAATTCATGGAAAATGAATGAAATAAGATTACCCCCTCCTATTGTTACGCTAATTAAAGACCTAGTTAATGAAATTGAAAATACAAATAATATCAAAATTGCATGTGAGACATTATCAAAAAAGAGACCATCTGGATATCACAGGATAGAGTTTTCTCCAGATGTAGAATGCCTACCTCTTAGGACGCAAACATTGCCACCTGCTACGCATACTAATTGCTATATTCTTGGAGAAGAGGGAGGAGATAGAGTTATTATTGATCCTGCAGCAAAAACAAATGATTCTCTAATCAAATTAGCAAGTAAAATTAAAGAAATTACTGATTCTGGATCTAAGATAATCGCAACAATATATACTCATCGTCATCCCGATCATGTTGGTGATTTAATTAAAATATCCAAAATTTATCAAGCTCCAATTTGGATAAGTATGGAAACAAAAAAAATTATCACTAATAGCATGGAAACGTCGGTAGTATCTGAAGGAGATAATTTTACACTTAATGGGCCATCTGGAAAAACATCTTGGTCAATTATTGAGACCTCAGGGCATTGTCCTGGCCATTTATGCATCATAGGTGAATCTGGCATAGTCAGTGGAGATAATTGCGTTGGAGTTGGGAGTATTTTGGTCCCTTCAGGAGAAGGAGATATGGGAAAATATATACACGGTTTAGAAAGATTGAGAAATATGAAACCAAAGATGTTATTTCCCGGACACGGCCCATTGATTGCAAATCCTGATAAATTATTAAGTAAATATATCGAACATAGGAAAAATAGACATGATAAAATATTCGATATTGTAAGTAGTGGCCAAAATGATCTTAATAAAATCAGCCGACTTGTTTACGTGAATGAACGAGGAGTAAATTTAATATTGGCTGAAGATCAGGTTTTAGCACATCTAAAATTACTTATCGAGGAAGAAAAAATAAAAGAAGTAGATAGGCACTATTATTTGTACTGACACTTCGCAAAAACTGTGAAAGAGGAATGGGGGGGCGTTCCTGACTTAGAAGGTTCAAAGTGCTCTGAATTTTATGTAAATGTTGATGACGAAGTATCATTAAGAGTTTTAAAATGGGTTCCTTTAAATTCAATAAATGAATCTGAAAATATTTTAGTCATGATTCCAGGGTGGGGGTCGGTTCTTGAAGGGTGGATGCCACTTTTATCGGAATGGACTTCAAGAAGAACAATTCTATACATAGAAACAAGAGAGAAGAAAAGTGCCAGAATAACTAGAAGAATTACAAAAAAGGATTTTGAGATGGATGTTCATTCAAAGGATATTCTTAAAGTTATTAATTTTTTAGAGTTGAAAAAGGAAAAAATAGATTGGTTCTCATCATCATTAGGCTCCACGATATTACTAAATGGTTATCAAAAGCAACTAATTGGGGGAAGGTCATCAATTCTAATTGGCCCAAATATAAATTTTAGGCCTCCGATATGGGCTAATTTATTCCTAAAGTTTCCAGTACCTAAATTTACGTATCCATTGTTAACGAAAATAGTATTAATTGCAGTCGAAAAAAGAGTCAAAGAAGAAGGCCAGAGGATAAGATATCGAAAGGTGTTTAATTCTCAAGATCCTTGGAGAATGTTACTATCTGCAAGGGCAAATAATAATTATAATATGAATTTAAATTTCGAAAAAACTTTAATTCCTTGTGTGATTTTAAGTGCTGAATCAGATAAATTACATGCAATAGACGGGATTCAAAGAATTAATGATTCATTACCTAATTGTACCATGATTAATGTCCCCAGTAATCAATATGCACATGAATCTGGAGTTTTGAAAGAAATTGAAGATTTCCATAATTCGATAAAATAAAAAAATATTCAAGCGATTGACTGATGTATGACTTCTCATTAGGGTGCGATGTAGGTATGCGCGATAAGTTCTCATCTTTCGATGTCGCGAGGATTGTAAAAGAACTTGAGGCCATGATTGGCGCCAGAATGAGAAAGGCATATCAGCCGCATTATGAGCAGATTGTTTTGAAATTGAATCGGAAAGGCCTACCCTCAACAGATTTAGTAATCGTCAGAGGCAAGAGAATATATACATCCCAACGTGATAGGCCTATGCCATCAAACCCTTCACAGTTTGCAATGTTAATCAGAAAGCATCTCAATAATGGTAGACTTATGGAAGTTAATCAATATGGATTTGATAGAATAATAGAACTTGTTTTTGAAAAGGGAATAGGTAAAATTAAGATAATAATAGAATTATTTAGAGATGGCAACGTGTTATTAGTAGATGGCATGGGAATAATTATTCAACCACTCACTCACGTCAATTATTCAACTAGAATAATAAAAAAGGGACTAGAATACGCCACTCCGCCTGCCTCATTAAATCCTAGGAAATTAGATAGAGTTGCACTTGATAAATTATTAGATGAAAGTGAGCATGATTTGATTAGAACTCTTGCTGTTAGGGCAAATTTTGGAGCTTTATATGGAAGCATAGCATGCTCAAATGCCGAACTGGAAGAATCTATAATTTCTAATCTAATGACTATAGAAGATAGAGATTCTTTGGAAAAATCAATAAATTTAATGGTCAATGAACTCGATAGTAATAAGTCAGTTAAGATATGGTTAGATAGTAAAGGCTCCCTGGAAAAATGGACAAATTTGGACCCCAATACAGAAGACAGAGATTTGTTATCAGATACAATAATAGAAGTATGCCCAATAAATATTCCTTATTTAGAAAATAATAATATCTTTGAAATAGAATCTCTTTCCTCATGTTTTGATTTAATTTATGGGATGCATGATGCTGCAGCATTCATCAGGCGTGAGGAAGAAAAATTAGTAAGTTCAGGGAAAGGGGACGGCGAAAGAAGAGCTAAATTAACCAGAAGATCGGAGCAACAAAGTTTAGCAATAGATAGATTTATACAACGTGCCACCGTAAATCAAGAACTCGGTAAATCAATTCAGGATAACTGGGGTCATGTCGACGATATTCTTGGACAATTCAATATTGCAATTAAAAACGAAAGTTGGCAATCAATAGATAATAAATTGAAAAATGTATCTTGGATCGGTAAAATAAATCCTGCTAAACGAACTATAGTTGCATACCTCCCCGATGAGGATGGCGATCCTGGTGCAAGCATAACTTTAGAAGTTGATAAAAATGTCCATCAAAATGCGCAAAGATATTTTGAAGATGCTAGGTCGCAGAAAAATAAAGCCATAGGCGCAAAAAAGGCCTTAGAAAATACGGAATTATCTAAGAATATGGAAGAAAAAAGGGCTGCAAAAAATGCAGCTGCAGGTAGACTTAAGAGCTCAAAAAGGAACAAGAAATTTTGGTTTGAAAAATTTCGTTGGGGAATATTAGCGAATGGAAATTTAATAATTGGCGGCAATGATGCAAAAGGAAATGACAACATAGTAAAAAAACATCTAAGTTCGAATGACTTATATTTTCACGCAGACCTACATGGGGCGCCATCATGTTCACTAAAATTAAATGAAGGTTTTGAAGTAAATGATTTTACTTCTGACAATATTCCAGAAGGAGTCATATCTCTTAAGATAGTTCAAAATATATCTGGAGAGATTGAAGATGCACGTGACTTACCAAGTGAAACACATCAAGAGGCAGCACAACTTGCTGTTTGTTGGTCAAGAGCATGGGGGAGCGGTAATGCTTCAGCAAATGTATTTCATGCAAGACCAAGTCAAGTATCAAAGACTACAGAAAGTGGAGAATCTTTGGGCAGAGGATCTTTTGTTGTGAGGGGAAAACGAAATTGGTACAAGGATATAAAGCTTGAATTGGGGATGGGAATTGCCATAATAAATGGAGTACCATTACCTATAGTAGGAACTGCAGAAACGATATCAAAGATTTTTCCTCGCTGGGCTAAAATAATTCCTAGCAAAGAAAAAAAGGAAACAGTAGCAAATAAAATTGCTAAAATGACTGGCCTATCTCAAGATGACGTATTATCCTGTTTACCCCCCGGTGGATGCTCGATACAAAATCATGGCCTGATTTCTTAATTAATTTCAATAATCGTTATTGCATACAGGAAAGAATCAGTGAAATGGTCATATAGCCATTCTCTATCTATAGATTTTCCTTCTAGGCGCATTCCTAATCTATTTGCGACTTTTATGCTCGGCGTATTATTAACAGCAACTTCCAAAACAAAACGATGAAGATTTAAATCATAAAAACAATGCTCCATTAGCCGTTTGCAACATTTTGTTACTATGCCATTACCAGTATATTTTTCAGCCAACCAATATCCAACTCCACAAGAGCGATTATTGTAATCAATCCAATTTAATCCCATGTTGCCTACAATTTGCCCATCATATACTATTTCATAGTGAATTCCTCGCCCCTGAGAATAATCATTCAAAGTACTTTTTATGAAATTTTCTTCATCTAAAACTGATTTAATATCATCTACCCACGGTAACCATTTCCTGAGATAATTACGGTTATTGTCAATTAATAAAAAAAGTTCTTCTTTATTTTTAATGTCCATTTGATGTAATTCAAGATTATCATCAATCATTAAAATTGGATATGGAAGTTCATAATTAAATTTTCTTCCCATCAAAACTCTCCTCTCCTGTGTATCTATTAAGATAGTAGATTGCATTTGTAACTTTCTAAAAAGGGGTAATACTTCAAACCGAAACATAATCCGAGGGTCATGAGCGGTAACCCGGAGAGTAAAAATTGGACTTATGGTGAATATTTACAATTACCTGCTTTGTTAAAGCTTCAGGCTGAAGAAAGAGGAGTTTCGAATGATGAGATGCATTTTATTATAGTTCATCAAACTTTTGAATTGTGGTTCAAACAGATTATTACTGAGCTTATTGAAGTACGTAATATACTTGACCAAAATAATGTTTCGGAGGTTGATATTCCTCTATCTGTAGATCATTTAGGGCGAACAACAGAAATATTTAGACTAATGGCAAACCAATGGGGAGTTTTGGAAACTTTGTCTCCTCAGGGATTTTTATCATTTAGAGATGGATTGGGTACTGCTTCAGGATTTGAATCATATCAAATGAGAGAATTTGAAATACTTCTCGGATTAAAAAATGAGGATAGATTGGGAGGAATGGATCCCATAGAAGGATTTAGGAAAGCGGCAATAAATAACGAAGAAGGGACTATAATATTAAATCGTTTAGAAGATTTGATGAGTCAAAAATCGTTAGTAGATTCATTGATGGATTGGATTGAAAGGACGCCGATAATGGGATCTATATATGGCAGTGAAAACGATGAAAAGAATGTTGAAGATTATGTAAATGAACATTTAGAATCTCATAAAAATCATGGAGACGGCCTCTATGGTAAAAATGATCCAAATACAAGAATGGTTGAAAGGATAGAAATGGGTCACAAAAGCGCCATTGATTTCTTAAAACCAGATGGTAAAGTAAGTAGAACTAGGGCTGGTTTATTATTCATAGAATCATATCGTGAATTACCGTTGCTAACTTGGCCAAGAAAATTAATCGATGCAATTGTTGAATTAGAGGAGTCGATTGTAAAGTGGAGGCATTCACATGCTAGGATGGTTGAGAGAATAATGGGGAGAAGAGTAGGGACTGGCGGGTCAAGTGGTGTTGATTATTTAGATGAGACTAGTAAATACCGTATCTTCAAAGATTTATGGGGAGTAAGAACTATTTTGATAAAACCTCAAAATAGACCTGAATTGAAAAACTCCGAATTTTATGGTTATAATTCTGACTCGAAGATTTGAATATATAATATCAATCGTACTATTGAATACCAATGTTCTTTCCGGTCCATTTATGGAAGGAGTAAACATATGTGCATATGCAAGAACTCCTGTTGGAAAATTTCGAGGATCATTGTCCAAATATAGTGCCACAGAACTTGGAACAATGGTCATAAAAGAGATATTTAAAAGGTCAAATATTGATCCAAAAAATAATTTCATAGATCAAGTATACATGGGCCAAGTATTACAAGCAGGAGTAGGCCAAGCACCTGCTAGACAGGCTGCATTAAATGCAGGAATGTCATTTCAGACGCCATGTACTACAATAAACAAAGTCTGTGGTTCAAGTTTGAAAGCTGTAATGATAGGTGCAACAGAAATTCGAGCCAAGATGGCTAATCTCATAATTGCTGGAGGAATGGAGTCAATGAGTAACGCACCTTATTTTATTAGAAAACCATCTAAAGAAAGTTCATTCAATTTTTCTGATTTAGAATCAATACTATCCAATGATGGATTAAAGGATGCATATTCCGGAGAAATGATGGGAAATACTGGTGAAACTGTTGCAAAGGATTTTAAAATAACAAGAGAAAAATCTGATGAATTTGCTGTAAAATCTCATTTTCTTGCTAAAAATGCATGGAATCAAGGATGGTTAAAAAGTGAAACTTTTGAAGTAAATGGCATAATTGAGGACGAGGGGATACGCCCTGGTACAAATATGGAAAAGCTTAGTAATTTGAGAACGATATTTAGTATCCATGGCCAAGTTACTGCAGGAAATGCTAGTCAATTATCTGATGGTGCTTCAGCAGTGTTAATTGCATCAAATGAAGCAGTTGAAAAACATAATCTCCCAGTTATAGCCAAAATAATTGACTATGTGACTTCAGGAGTTGCACCAGAAAAAGTCATGTCTGCGCCAATATATGCAGTAGAAATGCTACTTAATAGGAATTCACTTAAGATTGAGGACATAGACATATTAGAACATAATGAAGCTTTTGCTGCTGCTTCTTGCGCGGTTCAAAAAGAGTTGAATATTCCTGAAGAAAAATTCAACCCCCATGGTGGTGCTGTTGCAATTGGACATCCATTAGGTGCCACGGGAACTAGATGTTTGATGACATTGGTAAACGCATTAGAAAGAACTTCGGGGAAATTAGGAATTGTAACTATTTGTCTTGGCGGAGGAAATGCTGTCGCAATGCTCATAGATAGAAATTTTTGATAAAATATGATTATCTTAGAAAACTCTCAGTCATAGCCCTTATTTGGGAGTTGTTAGTGGGTCGGTAAGATGGTAAAGCCACTGAAACCCCACACACGCTTTGAAAAAGCACGAATAATAGGTGCTAGAGCGCTTCAAATAAGCATGGGAGCCCCACTTTATGTTAGTGAAGAGGAGTTGCGAGAAAGTTTTAATGATGAATTAGTCCAACTTTATGGCGTAGATGATGCAAAAGAAAGAGTTGTTCTTGATCCTATGAAAATTGCAACACTTGAATACGAGCAAGAAAGAATACCGATTGATGTCGACCCTCACCTTGATTAAAATTAATAAAATTGAACCGGTGGCTCGGAGTGAATCTATTTGATTGGTCAAATAAAAATAAAAAATTTGACTAAGTTAATAATTTTAGTAACAATTTTAGTCATCAATCTCGGAGGAGTTATTCGAATATATGATGCGGGAGAATCCTGTCCAGATTGGCCAAAATGTTTTGGAACATTAGGATTTGATATATCAGAAAATGAACAAGAAGAATGGTATAATGAAAATCCAGATGAAATAGATTCGCGAGGGAAATGGCATAGATATACAACTTTTGAAATCTTTACTGAATGGATTCATAGATTTTTAGCCGGATTTATCTTAGGCCCCCTTGTAATTCTTAATTGGGGTTTAGCAAGATGGAAAAATAATTATAAAAGGGAAATTCGAATTTCAACTACAATTTCATTGGCACTCATTATTTGGCAGGGCGCAATTGGAATGTTAACAGTAAAAATGGATAATGAACATTGGAGTGTGATACTACATTTGGGCTCCGCGTTAATATTTATGCTAAGTTTAATATGGATTTGGATGATACTAGCAAAGGAAGATAGAACTGATTGGTTCACTTTCTCCCCTAAAGTATCAAATTTATGGAGAAATAAAATACTATTCATGTCTTCTTTGACATTACTTACATTATTTTCAGGTACATTGGTTTCAACTTCTCCTGGTGCAAATAATGGTTGTGGAGTGAATGGATTCTACCAATCATGGCCTTTATGCAATAATGAATTAATATCTTCAATTTCCAATATAGTGGAACAGTCACAAATGATACACCGTTGGCTTGTTGCTTTAGTCGGCGTAATATTAATTCGATATTCATACTTAATTTTACAACAAAATGATAAAGATAGTTTAATTTTAAAGAAATGGGTATTGATATCTACAGGTATTTATTTATTAAATATATTACTTGGAGGACTATATATAATTTCTTGGACACCTGATGGCTATTTCATTGAGATACTATCATTAATACATCTTCTTTTAGCATCAAGTTCATTTTTATTAATTGCAACAATATACATAGGTTTTGTAATACCACGATTAAATATTAAAAATGATATCATTATACCTGAAGACTAAAGGTAAATTGTCACAGGTAGGAATGGAGAGTTGTGCGTGACTATGATAAAATCATACTTTAGCCTTACTAAACCTAAAGTGGTAGTCCTACTTCAAATAACTGCTTTATGTTCAGTTTTATCTCACGATTTATTAGAACAATATAATTTTTCTTTTCAACAAGTGATAGAAACATCGATGAAGATGTTAGTAGTTTTTATTGGAGGGTATTTGACAGCAGGAGGTGCTAATGCAATTAATATGTGGTATGATAGAGATATTGATCCCATAATGAGAAGGACTTCTAATAGGGCAATTCCTAGTGGAAGGGTTTCGCCCAATAATGCTTTACTCTTTGGAGTTTTTATTTCTATAATAGGAGTTGTGTGGTTTGCCGTTATGGCAAATCAAGTTGCAGCTTTTTGGGCTGCTTTTAGTATAATTTTTTATGTTTTTATCTATACGGCATGGTTGAAACGAAGTACAGTACAGAATATAGTCATAGGAGGAATTGCGGGGTCGACGCCCCCCGTTATAGGGTGGGCAGCAGCATCGGATGATTGCACGGACAAGCAAGGTTGCACAAAGCAGCATGGGTTTTTTGGGGATGCCCTCTACGCTCAAGTGCTTGCGTACTCTGTCGGCTTAGGCCCTCTCGTCTCGTCGGAAGACAAGTTGAAGTCGCATCTCGCTGCAGAACTTGCAACCAACTGCGTCCATGCAGAAG
>MDSY01080814.1_pt1 | contig 14614 bp, 18 predicted proteins | sample 811131 | NCBI WGS metagenome assembly MDSY01 (sample SAMN05326643, study PRJNA326480) | marine metagenome | isolation source: seawater | place: Atlantic Ocean: South West | collected 2010 | reverse complement strand
GACTAGCAGACATGGATTAACAATCAACTACAATACGCCTATTGGAAGAGTCGAGATGGTCTCTGGATGCGGATTGGGGCAGGATACAACAACAAGCCTATCGGCGCTTGGCCATACACACTCAAAAGAATCGATACTTCAAGAATTGATGTCGAATATCCACGTGTTATCAAGAAAATTGGAATGATTTTTGGAAGATTTTTTTTGAATATTGGATGTGAATTTTGGAGAGTAGTCGTTGTAAATATGTTGATTTTCTCAAAACAGAGGCGCTTACATAACTTGATACATGATTTCAGGTGACGGTAAACTGATGGGCGAGATCGTTCTGGTGATTTCTGGTGCCTCTGGCGCAGCATACGGCGTCAGATTAGCCGAAATACTGGGAAAAGATGTGAGACTAGTTGTTACTGACTCTGGTCGTCTAACTATGACTCACGAATGCAACGGATTAACACCTGAAGAACTGGTAAAAAAAACAGGGGCAATACTAGAAAATAACGATGATGTTGGAGCAAAGTCTGCATCTGGATCTGCACCAATTGACGCTGTCGTGATATGTCCGTGTAGCGGGACAACAATAGGCAAACTAGCAGCGGGAATTGGTGATAACCTTGCAACTCGCTCTGCGATAGTTGCTATGAAAGAAAGGAGAAAACTGATAATTGTTCCAAGAGAAGCTCCTTATGCAACTGTCCATCTGGAAAATATGGCAAAACTATCAGGTTGGGGAGTGACCGTAATCCCTGCATCCCCAGGATTTTACAATTTACCAAAAACTATGGAAGATTTGATTGACTTTGTTGTATCACGCATTCTTGACCACCTGGACAGAGACAACGATCTGACCAAAAGGTGGACAGGAGATGAACTAAAATGAGTGACAGCGAGATATACAATGCTGAAATTTCTGAAGATTGGATGCTTGCTGAAGGTAGACGCCCATCTGGTAAGTTCTTCAAGAATACAACCGTCGCCACAATCCTTGCTCTAATTTTTGTATCGTCTACAACGCTGTATTTTTTCCTAGATGAAGAAGCCATTGATTACGGAACATCGATGACTTTCGACCAAGAACGAACAAGATCGTATGCACAAGATTTGGTAGACTTGGGCCACCCTGAATGGAAAGGAAGGATGAGCGGTTCTGCTGAAGAACAAGCAACTGCTGAGTATATCGCAGATTTATTCGAAGAATTAGGGTATCAAGCAACCTTACACACTTACGAAGTGCCAATGCACAGCATAGACAGCGAGCCTAGCCTAAGAGTTTGCCAGCCAGGGAGTGTAGGTAATACGGGGATTGCACCGTGCTCACCTGCTGACTTTGGCCAACAAATCACTACATTCAACCATCGAATAGACTATGTAATTCAAGGCTTTTCTGGAAGGTCATCGATAATGTTTGGGGATGATATTGAAGTGGTCCATCTAGGAGATGGAAACGATGAATCTCTCTGGGAATCTGCCGCTGGCAAGGTAGGATATGTAGAGGGCGGCGGCACAAAAACCGGGAATACCTTCTACATGACAAGCGCAATCGAACACGAATTGTCTGCTATCATCAGAGTTAACAAGGATAATAATTGTGGAAATATCGAAGGAAATGACTGCGTCCCAATTTTCAAAGGAACCAATTTTGATGCCATATCCCAAGCAAACGGTGGGAATGGCGCACCGCCAAATCTAGCATTCATTGCCATGAGTAAAGATGCTGGTGAAATATTTGAGTCAGTCGTCATTAATTCTAGTGGCAGGCTTGAGATGTTGATGGATGTTACGAACGATCAAGAATTAACAATACGAGTTCCCTGTGGCACATACTATGGAAAATCTGACGAGTTGGTGATAGTTGGCGGCCATCACGATACAGTTTACCACGGTCCAGGCGCCGTTGATAATGGGGCAGGAACTGCCTCTGTTTTAGAGATGGCTAGTATGTTCTCAGAATACATTTCAAAAAACGAAATACCCGAAAGAACACTTAGATTCTGCACCTGGGGTGGTGAGGAAGAAGGCTTGTGGGGTTCAAGAGCATATGTTGCGGAAATGAATAGTGAACTATCAACAAATCTACGACTTTACATCAATTTAGATATGAATCACGTAGACATTGATTTAGAGAGAGGTAACTCAATCAGGTTATTTACCAATCATCCAACCGATTACAAACACATCAAATCTATCAGTAGTGAGTATCTAGATAATAATCCGAAAATGGCAAGCAAATACAGTATCTCAGTATCCTTACTGGACGGTGCACTTGGTGATGATGACGGTATGCCATGCAACTCAGATCATTGTCCATTTGTTTATGATTTAGAAGGCAAAACTGGGAGAGCTGCGGTTTGCTATGGTAGTGGTTCTCTTGAATACCATACATACCTTGACGAAATGACAAGATTCAACGAGGAAAGTCTAGGTATGTCGATTACAATATACTCAAACTACATGAAATTCCTAGGGTGGTCTAATAACTAGATGGTGAGAATATGGTAAAACCGAGTGCGCATGCAAGTCACATACTTGTAAAGAGTAAAGGAGAGGCAACCCAGCTTGCTGATAATATAAAAAAACTCAAAGATTTTCAAAAAATCGCAAGGAAAAAGTCAGACTGTCCTTCAAGTCAGAAAGGCGGTGACTTAGGCTGGTTCAGAAAGGGACAAATGGTGAGAGAATTTGAGGAGGCTGTGTGGTCAACTCCTCTGAAAACCGTCTCTCCTCCTGTAAAAACCCAATTTGGGTATCACTTGATTTGGGTTCATGAACGCGAGGAATGAGGATGCCTACTAGAGTTGGACTAGAGTCATACGAAGTGATGGCCTGCCACGGTGCCTATGATTTCGAAAGGGAAGAAAAACAGCCTTACATCATATCAATCTGGGTAACACTATCATCGGATGTCGAAAACGATGACTTGGATCGAACATTCAACTATGCTGAACTACAAAAAGCAGTGGACTCTGAGGTAGTTAATTCCACTCCAGTCAAACTTATGGAAACACTGTGCAAGAATTTAGTGATTAAAATAAGTGAATATCCAATTGCTGAACATATTTCAATTAGAATAGAAAAGCCAAATGCTCCATTGCCTCATCCCGGCGGATTAGCAATTGTCGAGCATGAATGGTCGCGAACTTGAAAGACTAGCCACAGCTACGCACACACATGACAAGCTTAGAGAGAGTGTTTGTTCCATCCGTTACTGAGGATAATGGAAACACAATCGGGCTTGGAGTGTTCTCAACTGAAGAAACTGCTTGGAAAGTGCTTAGAGAATTTCTTAAGAAATCAGATTTAATGAAACTTATACAATCTGATATTTTGATTTGGGATATTGATATTATCGGCGATGAGGCTGTAACCGTTCTATCCAGTATGCATTGTAGAGATTGCCCTGTATGTAAAAGAAGGACATTCTGGATTGACCTTGAATCCTATTCTGCTCTTTGCAGTGGAACTGCTTGCGAGGCATGGATAGAGGAGTCTACGATCGAGCCGGGAAAACTAGATCTTGGCTTCCCACCAACTAGATTTCTAAAACAAACTGATACAATTGAGAATGCAATCTCAGAACTTAATGAAGTAGGAGCTAAACTTGAAGCAGCAGGAAACACACCCAACCAAGCAATTACATCGATTCCAGAGGAATGATGCCAATTGCTTCCATGCCTTTCTTCAGTAAGTCTCTTGCCTTTTCACTCACTGCAAAATTAAACTCATTTACATCCTCTCCCATGATAACATGGCAATCTCTGTAAAATGAATTGTAAGCAGTTGCTAACTCAAGCAGATATAATGCGAAAACGTGAGGTTTATTCTCATTCACTGATAAACTCAATTTATCAGAGAAAATCGCCATCGACCTGAATAATTCATGAACCGATTTATTGATTTCTCCAATCTCATAATCAGGCACACTTCTAGCGACTTTTTTAGCAATTGAACACGCTCTAGTATGAGAATACATGATGAATGGTGCGCTTTCTCCATCAAAGGAGAGTGCTTCCTCCCACCTAAATGTGAATCCCTTATCAGGACTAACCTTGATTATATTGAAACGAACAGCGGATACACCGACTGCTTCAGCGATTGTTTCGATTTCATCTTTTGATAAATCGCTGCGAAGGTTTTGCACAACTGATTCAGCTTGTGCATGTGCTTCTTCAAGCAAATCATCCATAAATACGACATTTCCTTTCCTTGTACTCATTTTACCTTCTGGTAACTTAATGAAGGCATAGAACATTACCTCTGGAACCCTATGGCCCAATTCATTCAGGGTAAGACCAACCTGTCTAGCTTGGAGTTTGTGATCTTCTCCTAGAATGTTGATTAGATTATCTGATTGTTTCCATTTCCAAATATGATATGCAATATCTCTAGTTGCATAAAGTGATGAACCATCACCCCTTCTATAGTAAAATTCTGTTTTACCTTTTAGCCCCCTTTGACCTAAGTCTAAGTAATGTGCGCCATTTTCAGCAACTCCATGTATATCAAGGGATTCAAACTCATCCATTAGCGCTGAAACAGTTCCATCAACAACAAATTTCGATTCTCTAGTGAAGGTGTCAAAAGAGATGCCTAGCCTAGAAAGCGTTTCAAGCATTCCATCTAGAACTGGTTTGTATGCCTTCTCAAATTGATCTAAAACGGTATTATCACCATTCTCAGATGCATGAACTAAACGACCTATTTCGTCTTCTATGTCACTATTCTCAGACTGCTTTCTCAGTAACTGTGCTGCTTGATAGTATCTAACTGTAACATGGTCTTTTTTGTCTAACCACTTGACGTTTATACCTTCTTGATCTTGTAAAATATCTTCAACTTCTTCATCGCTAAGGTTCTCTAAAGCCCAGGCGAGTACTCCCACTTGTTTACCCATATCATCAACATAGTATTCAGCAGTTACATCATTTCCGTAAAGGCGATTTAGTCTAACAAGTGTATCCCCTAAAATTGCGTTTCTCGCTCGACCGACATGGAATGGTCCGTTAGGATTAGCACTAGTGTGCTCGATTAGGACTTTTTTGCCACCATTAGCATTAATCCCAGACATGACCTTGCTAGCAAGCCATTGGGAATCTGCTGAAAAATTGAGGTATCCGTTTATAGATGAAACTTGAAATTCTCCCTTTATTTTCGATGAAAGAATATCAGCAATATCGTTAGGGCTTTTATCTACTTTTTTCGCAAATGCAAAACATGGTAAAGACAGGTCTCCCTGAGATTTCTCTCTACTTGGGACCAGCATTTTTACCCATGATTCATCTTCAACACCCAAGGAATGTATAGCTTCCCTTAAAGGTCCAAGAATAAGTCCTCTGAGTACATCCATACTATCAACTCACATTATTGGGTAGCGTAAAACAGCCGCTAGACCACCAAAGCCAGAGTTCAGTTGTGAACCCTCCTCGGTGTCAGTTGAAATAAAACGCACCTCTGCACGACCTTTTGCGGCAAGTATAGACAACTCATCTATTAATGAAACTGAATTAACTTCAACTAAATCGTCACCTAATGCCTTACATTTTGGACACTTAGGTAAGGCCTCAGTCCTCCCAATACTTACTTTCCAAACATTAGAACAAGCATTACACTGAACTTCTACGACATTTTTACGCATACCTTCACTAATCAGTAACTTTGCTACTGCACCTTGTTCTAGTGCATCTATGATCATTTTTTCCCCGTATGTTGCTTTAGGATGTGCTTTGACTAATTCTTCTAAGAACTCGTTGACCACTTGTCTCTCAGCATCAAGTTCAATTTCGCCCATGAGACCGCCTGCATTGTCTACTAATTCCCTTACTCCACTTTCGTTTGAATAGCCCACATCAAAAGTGGTCTTGGCGATCTTTTTACTAATTTCATGATGGAAATAATCATTCTTTACGACAAAATCTTTTGTTGCACCTGGACCTCCAATAATTATGGCTTGAATATTTTCTAATTCAGGCAACCAATACGAGCAAGCATGTTCAGTTGCACGTTTGTAGAAATTATGAGCAGCTTCTTCAATCAGCCTTTCGAACCTTTGAGCCGATTGTCCACCTTGCCTGTGCTTGCCCATTATGTTGGACACAAGATACTCCTGGACGTGAATCCTCTTACCACTAGCAATTCCATAAGCTGCTTCAGCTCTGTCAATCACAAATAATCCGTATGATTTTTTGTCGATTAGCATTTCTTCAAGCTGTGTCAACTCAAATTTTGAGTCACAACGATACCTAAATGACAACAATGGTTGGGGTAAGTCATCAACTACGACTGTGATGTGCCGAGTCTTATTATTTCCTACAATTATGGAACCGGTAAACAATGCAATTCCTCTCTCACCTGCATCTCTATATTTAGACAATGCAGATATCGCCGATTCGATTGCCGCCTGCACGTTTTTCTTAGTTGATTTTGATTTTATATTTGCAGCCTGACCGTGCTCATTTTGTAACATCTGCCTAGCATCTGAAACTTGCCTGTCTGGTGGGATAATTACTGTCACTAACTCTGTGCCAAATCCTTTCATTTCTCTGAGGTCTTCCAAGGTTAGTTTCAACCTTAACCTGCGGGTAGCCTGTTCTTGTTCATCACTCATACAGTCTCCCCCTTGGCCTAAGGGTCAAGCCGGAGTCTTTCAAGGCTTCCGCGAAGTAATCATCATGAATGGCTTACGCACAGGATTAGGTAATGCCGACTCACATAATTGCACTCGGAGGTTCTCTTTTGCGCCCCGAAGAGGCAGAAAAGAGAGCTTCTTGGTTTGGGCAACTCAGACAAATGGCTGTTTACTTCGAAGGTAACGGTAGAAAACTAGGGATTGTTGTAGGAGGTGGATACCCTGCGAGGGAAGCAATAGAATTGGCAAAAAATACAGTTTCAGATTCTAAAAGACTCGACACAATTGGGATAATGGCAACTCGTTTGAACGCTTCCATATTGCAACAATCATTACTTGAGATTGGATGTAATGTAAACGACACAATACCGGAAACAACACAATCTGCTGCTTCAATGCTTGATTCATTTGACATAGTTATCATGGGAGGGACTACTCCTGGTCACACTACTGATGCTGTCGCTGTTGCACTTGCAAGGGATTGTGGAGCATCACACTGTGTAATAGCTACAAATGTAAGTCACATTCACGATTCTGACCCTAAGAAAAATGCAAGCGCAAAAAAGTTCGATGAAATTACTCTTTCCGAACTAGCAGAAATTACTGGAACTCAGGCACTGAAACCTGGCGAATCAGCCGCTGTGGACCCAATTGCGGTTCAGTGGGCAATAAAATCCGCCATACGACTTGCAGTATTGGATGGTAGGGACTTATCAATTCTTGAAGACGCACTTGAGGGTAAACCATTTGTTGGAACTTTAGTTAAGGTGGATTGATACTATGGTAGATGCAAAAGCGATTAAAGATAAGGTAAGCAAAAAAATTAGCTCAACAAAATCAAAAATATCGTCCCATGTTTCAGCGCACAAGCACTGCAGAATATGCGGCGTGAATATTGATCATCGATCTGAAGAAAGAGTTTGCAAAAATCAAGAATGTGTCGAAAAATTGGAAAAGAGAGAGCGAAATGACAAAGTTATGAGGGTTATGTTTTTCGTATTCGTGCTGATCTTCTTTGGTCCAATTTTGCTTAGTGCAATTGGGGCATTTGGTTAGTCTTTACGATGCCATCCCTCTGGAAGCGTCATGGCATCTGATTTACTATTTTCTTTACATCTTCGCGCCATTTCAAGCCGTAGAGATGTAACACCAACGTTCTCTGTTGCAGATATTGTTACACAGCCCTCCTCATCCACCAAAATTGGTAGAAATGGCTCTCCCTCACCATCCCATTCGGATTCCGATTGCTTTACCTCATCCCAATTTACGGGTAAAGGTTCCATCAAATCTGCTTTTGATACTACAACTATAATATCAATTTCAGGTAATAACGACTTAACCTCATCTAACAAATTATGCTGATCATCAAGACTTGTTCCACAACTCTCTGAAATATCCATTAAGAATATGCATAAACTGCCAACATGCTCAATCGCAGCAATCGCTTGCATCTCGATTGCGTTTCTGTCTGACATGGGCCTGTCAAGTAGACCTGGAGTGTCGACCAATTGGTGTGGCACTCTCCTATGGGTAAAATGGCCAACGTGCAATTGCTTAGTTGTGAATGGATAATGATTAACCTCCATTTTACCGGTAGATAAACTTGAGATGAAAGCACTTTTACCTACATTTGGTGCACCACACACTACAATAGTTGGGCAAATTTGGTCTATAACTGGCAATTTCCTCAGAATCATACGACTTTCATGTAGCCAGTCTAGTGAAGGTCCTACTCTTCTCATGATGCTAGATAATCTTCCATAGGCTTCTTTTCGTGCATCGTGCATTATCTCAAATCTAGCGGTTCTAGTTATCTTAGCAACGTTTTGTTTGGAGATTTTACGCATCTGCTTGGACCCCCATCCAAGCATTGAAAGGTGGTGTCGATAATCATCACAACCAACACACGCATCAACCATGGCACGATCAAATATTGGCATCTGGTCAAGGCTTGGCCAAGACCTCTCTGTGTCCTCCAAATACTGAGACATCACATCAGAGGCTGTTTGCACCATCCGAACCAATTGTTTCCGGACTCGAAAAACCTTGACAGGATCATCAACTCTATCTGCAGCTTTTTTAGCTCTGGAAAAGCCTTTGTCTAGCACTTCTTCTTCGGTGAGAATGGTGATTAAGTCTCTCCATATCACCTTCATATCAGCGCCTCTACATCTACGGGTAGGACTTCTGTTCTTGAATTCGTAGGTAAGACACTATGCGTCAGACCTTAGAAGGAGAAGCCCCTGATAGGTTCCATGGCGGACTTACCAGAGTGGGCGCAGAGTATGTGGGAAGAACTTGGTTCACCTGATTTAGACGATGTTGAAAGCGTTCACATAGGTGACTTGATGGAAAGACGACATGGATTAAGAAAGGACGATTTAGTTGAAATTCAATTGGATACAAGAGCGCTTAGAGAAGGAGAAGATAATTGGGTAAAAGGACGATTATTGTCCTCTGGTAAATCTTCAATCGAACTACTTTCAACAGACGGTAAGCACGTTTACCTGTCAAGAGAAGTTATTGTTCGAGTAGTCTTGATAGCTCACACACGTCCTGCATACATAGACGATAAAGAATTACTCGAGTTTGAGAGAGCAGACCAGAAAAGACGTTCAAATCTGCATGAGAGAGTCGAAAAGAAAACGAAAGGGAATGATGATTCTCACCTATGGGGCTGATTTTATGTCACTAGACAAAAAGAAATGTATACCTTGCAGTGGAGGAGTCCCCGCATTAAAAATGCAAGGAATTATGCCCCTGTTAAAACAGATAAATCCTGACTGGAATTTAATTGAAGAACATCACATAGAAAGGGAGTTCTCATTCAATAATTTCGCAGATGCTCTAGACTTTGTCAACTTAGCTGGTGCAATATGTGAGGAAGAAAATCATCATGCTGATTTTGAATTATCTTGGGGCAGAGTAAAAGTCTCAATTTTCACTCACAAAATAAATGGTTTAGTAGAGGCTGATTTTATTTTGGCAGCTAAAATTGATAAAATTTAGGAGGGTCCTCATGACCTCATTAAATGAAATTATTAAATCTCGTAGGACTATCTACAAATTTAGTGAGAAAGAAGTTCCTCGGGAGATTATAGTAAAGGCTCTTGAAGCGGCATCAACTGCTCCATGTCATAAGCATACACATCCTTGGAAATTCTATTCCATAGGAAAAAAATCCAGAGAGAAGTTGATACCTGAAATTGTTAGACTTGCAGTGATTAAAGCCAATAAAAAGGGCACAAAAGACGTCGAAAAAGCCTCTGATAGGGCAGTTGAAAAAATCATATCTGCTCCTGTATTGTTTGCTGTGACTTCTAAATTAACCCCGAATGATCCCTTTAGAGAAAAAGAAGACTACGCAGCAACCGTTTGTGCATTACATAACATGGTGCTATCTTTCTGGTCCAATGAGGTAGGCTCGCTTTGGTCTACTGGATCTATAACTAGAGAAGAAGAAACATATCGAATACTCGGTATTGAGAAAGAAAAAGAGGAAATTATCGGTTTCATTAGAGCCGGTTATCCACATAGCACGCCCACAGTAGAAAAGCCTCCATACCAAGAAGTTACTATTGAGCTTGAGTAATTAGAGTTTTACTGGCCGGGTTGCTCCACATGCTTGGCATTTGAGCAGAGTTGTCCTATCCTGTTTGATGAAATGAGTGTCGGGTGCATTACACTGAACACATTTTATGTAGGCATTGACGTAATTCACAATTGCTTTTTTTATTCTCTTAGGAGGTATTCTTCCTTTGAATCGAGCCCTAGGACCGTCTCTTGATCCAGCAGTACCCAACTCATTCAACATGAACTGATACACGTGATTAGCATCTCTATCCATGTGGTTGACGACCTCAGTGAAATTTCTCAGTATGGTATTCGAACCTTCTATCATAATCTGAGGATCTGGTAGTGTCCATCTCGCTCTGTTGGAGATTTCTTCCGGAATGTTTGACCGTGCGCGGTCCAATAAAGACTCATAATCAAACTCGGACATAAACAACCGCCCGAAACTGTTCCATTTGAGACTTTCCGCATGATTACATTAAAGATTAACGATGGTTTCATCATTGTATGGCTATTAGATTGTAAATATGGAACACAAAAAAAGCATCGAAGGGCTCAGGGATATGGTCACTAATCTACGCAAAGAAGGACTCAATTCACAGCAGATAGCCGACGAGCTTTCTTTATCACAAGATACGATTTCGTGGCTATTGACAGAAAGTACTGCTGAAGAAAAACCAATGGACGTTCGAATCGGATGGCGAACAATTGGCGTTAGGCCTCAAAGAATCGCTGCTGTTGGAGCTATAATGGCCGACGTCGCAGAGGAAGAATGCGGTGATGATATTGATACAATTGTTGGAATATCGATAAATGGAATACTATTTGCGAATGAGGTTGCTAGTCATTTGGGCTGTGAAGTTGCTATCCACAGAAATGTAGAAGGCGGTGCTGGCAAGGGTTCATTATCCAATAAATATGGACAAGTATCTGGGAAAAACATTGCTATTGTTGATGACGTATTATCAACAGGAGTAACAATGTCAAAAACTATAGAATCACTTAGGGAAGCAGGTGCCAATGTTGTTTTATGCATGGTTTTGGTAAACAAGACTGTTAGAAACGAGGTGGATGGCGTTCCATTAAGAGGACTAATTAGAGCAGCAGTCGTATGAGGTGATTTGTTGCACTGGGCGGACTTTATTGCAAATACGCTTTCTCACAGAGGTGATAAGCACATAATTGCCTCAGGGATAACTCCAAGCGGAGAGTTCCACATTGGTCATCTAAGAGAAATTCTGACAGGAGATATGATTACTAGAGCCTGCAAGAATGCTGGGATGGATGCAGAGTTCGTTTTTATTGTAGATTCCGCAGATCCACTTAGGAAAGTTTACCCATTTTTGTCTGATGAATATGAGCAATACATAGGTTGCCCATTAGCTACTATACCCGCGCCTGATGCGAATGGTAATCCTGTAAAAGGAGGAAAAAATTATGCTCAACATTTCCTAGAGCCGTTTTTGAAAGCACTAGAACAAATAGATGTTAGACCAAGAATTATCGATAATTACGAATCTTACAAAACTGGCAAATTTGCCGAAAAGTCTCGTCTTGCATGTGAGAATGCTGGAAAAATAAAAGAAATCATTGAAAGGGTAAGCGGAAGAGAACTTGACAACGATTGGTTTCCATACAACCCTTACGGACATAACGGGAGTTTGGATGGTGTCAAAGTTACGGGATATGAATGGCCGCACGTGTTTTGGGAGCAGAACGGTGAACAGGGTAAATCAGACCTTAGGAAGGCCGAAGGAAAGTTACCATGGCGAATTGATTGGCCTGCTAAATGGGGCTGGATTGGAGTAACCTGCGAACCTTTCGGCAAAGACCATGGAGCTGCTGGTGGATCGTATGCAACAGGTAGAGAAATCTGTGAACTGTTCGGAGATAAACCACCCCAACCTTTGGTCTACGAGTGGATTTCTCTAAAAGGAAAGGGAGCAATGTCATCATCGAGTGGAAATACAATTGGACCACTTGAAGCACTTGAACTGGTACCACCTGAAATTCTTAGGTATCTAATTGCCTCAACTAAGCCCAAGAAAGCAATAACATTCGATGCCGGCATGTCCTTGGTAAATTTAGCAGACGAATACGAAAGGCTCCTTGCAAGGAATTTCGTTCAAGAAAAAAACGACGAAGCATTATCTCGAAGACAAAGGGTTGCAATTGAGGATGCTGAGGGGTCACTAAGGATGAGCATAATAGGTACTGAAAAATCTTCATCGACGTCTTTCCGCCACCTTGCTATGTTAGCCCAAATCAAAAGCGATGAACAAATAATGGAACAGGAAGGAGAGGCCTTATTCGACAGATTGCAAAGGATGCGTACATGGATTAAAGGGCCGCATTTTCCAGAAGAATTGATGATAAAAATATTGAATTCACCTAATCGTGAGGTTGACAAAAAAATTACCTCACTATTGAAAGAGTCCTTGAGCGAATGTGACTGGAATAAAGATGACATATCAAAAGCAATCTCAAATACATTCAAAACAAATTCAGTGAATCTGAAAGATGGTTATGAAGAACTATACAAAGCCATTCTAGGAAAAACAAAAGGGCCAAAGTTAGCTCCTATTCTCTGCGAGATTCAAAGGGAACAGGTTTTGCATCTACTCGGTTAGCTAAAGTGTTTGTAAAACCAACAAATAAACCATCATTTAGACCGTTCGATTCAAAGGGTCTTAGCAATCTTAGCCAAACATGGGCGGAGTTTATTGTCCAGTTTGTGAGATTGGAGTCGAGCCAGCGGCAAAGTTCTGTTTGTCTTGTGGTAATGACCTCACAGTCCGTGGACCTATTACCGCAACTGGTCACGATTTAAATCAATTAAAAGACGTGATAAGGGAACGCGATGACCTTTCAATGGCTGAAAAGTTTGACATGATTGCCAAAGTTGAGGACGGAGCTAACCCAATTTTGATGGGAATAGCAGCACCTGCTGACGGGGATGAGGAAGATATTGCTGCTGCAGTTGAATCTGGCGAAACTATTGAAAGTGTTTTCAGCAATTACCAATTTGGTGAATCCGAAGCAGCAGCAGCGGCAGTTAGAGCTACTGTGAGAGGAACTGATGCCTGGGTTCTTGTCCAAAAAGGTACTATTAATCTCTCAGAAGGCATGTTCAGAGATGCAATGAATCTTGGTATGGAAGCAAGTACTCACATACATGACGTGTCTAGTGGCGAACACGAAGGAATAGATCCGGAAGCAATGCGATCTATTCCAGTTCTTAAACCTCCAAAGAGATCATTTTGTCCAAAATGTGGTTCCGATATTCATTCAAACACTATGCTTCAGTGGAGAAAATGGAGAGATTCATCGAGTGATGTTGTTTCAATGCAATTAGAGGCCAGCATGGAAACTGCGCTAATACAGGTTGCATCACACTATCTAACGATAATCGAGAATATGAAAAATGATGCTAAATCTGTTGACGAAGAAGAAATAATCAAGAGATTGGAGAAGGAAATAAGATCAGAAATGGAAAAGGAGTTTGAGGGCAGGAGTGTAGCTTCCAAAGTTGCTGATAAAAAACCCGCTTCTACTAAAGCCTCCAAACCTACCCAAAAGAAAACTGCTAACGCCACTGCTCCCAAGAAAAAAACGGGTGGATTGTTTGGTGCTAAGAAGCCTAAAAAGAAGTTTGAAGGTGATCCTAAAGATAAGGCAGACTGGTTCCTAGCAGACGCACTGGACACTATTTACGACCCACATGGCACTGGAAAGGTGCTAAAGCCAAAAACGATATTGGCAAGGTCTAGTGAAGGAAACGTCAGGGTTCAAGATGTTGTTAGGGTGTATGATTCTGAAGGTAAAGATGGAATTAGCGACCTTGCATGGACAAGCCCTCTTACAGAATATATCATAGAAGCCTATGATGCCTGTTAATCAGTAATTCACTTTTAGCCGCATAGGAATCAAATCTACTTCCTGCATAGCCTTTATTGCTGCAACTTCCATTTTAGCTCCTGACATTGTTGTAACAAATGGAATGTTCATTTCAACTGCTAGCCTGCGCATCATATTCCCATCTCTTACTGCCCCACCTGAAATTGTTGGAACATTTACGATAAAATCAACCTCTCCCTTACGCATCAAGTCAAGTGCATCCGGGTGCTTTCTTTCATTTATTCTATAGACAGTTTGAACGTCAATTCCATGTGCTCTAATTGTGTCTGCGGTTCCAGGGGTCGCAAATAATTTGAAACCAATTTTTGACAATTCAATTACGATTGGGACTAAGTCTTCCTTATCCTCATCACGGACAGTCAAGTATGCACCTCCTTGACTTGCCACAGGTATCTCTGTGGCCAGTCTTGCTTTGAGGTAAGCAACATCTGCTCTAATATCTGAGCCGTATACTTCTCCAGTCGATTTCATTTCAGGACCAGGTGCGGGATCAAGGCCTTG
>MDSY01076872.1_pt1 | contig 14616 bp, 7 predicted proteins | sample 811131 | NCBI WGS metagenome assembly MDSY01 (sample SAMN05326643, study PRJNA326480) | marine metagenome | isolation source: seawater | place: Atlantic Ocean: South West | collected 2010 | reverse complement strand
CATTCACTTCGTACAAGAATTTCAAATCCATCGAATTCAATCTCGGAAGAATGTGTTCGAAACAAATATCGTCGTTATTCACGATCAAATCCCACACATCTCTCTCCCCCATCCGCCTCTTTTGCGCTCTCGTCCTCACTCCCAGAGTATACGTAGCAGCAGAAGAAGAAGACATGACGCTTTCGTGTCGTTTTGCGCTCTGAATAATCAATCGCTTCTTCTTTAAACGCGCGAATAAATGTGATTTCTTTTTTTTTGAGGAAAGTAGAAAAGCGACCGTTCTTTCCTTTTTTTTCTCTGCATGTGGTTGACTTTTTCCTTCTCGGAAATTTTTGTCTCAAAGAGCAGATTTTTCCTCCTCAGAATAACACAAGTCTTTCTACTTCTTATCGATTAAAGATTGAAGATCACTTACCGCAAACTTTGAGCCTTGCGTTTTGTTGAAAACGAGAACGCGAGAACGAGAACCAAAAGAAAGCTCACTACTGCAGAGAACTGGTGTGAAAATATGTCCTCCTCCTTTACTATTGCGTCGACTTCTTCTTCTCATGGATTGGGGAAAACGTCATTTTCGTCCAAATCTTTACGAAGAATCAGCCGGCGGCGACTTTTATCATCATCTTTTGATGATACCTCCTCTGCGACCACGAAGAACAACAACAACAACATCAACACGAAAACGAAAACGAGAGGGAGTAGACGCGCGACAAAAACTGCCGCTGCTGCTTCAGGAGGGGCGGCGACGGCGAAAGCATCGTCTTCTTCCCTGAAGAAAAGAGATAACGAGTGGATACTGCAGGCGAGGGATGCCTGTGTGTCTGAATCGTCGTCTGAATCGTGGGTCGAACGCATGCGCTCGAGTGCGTCGAAACAGCTCTCGGAATCGAAAACGCCGACAAACAGAGACGAGTCGTGGCGTTTTTTTGACGTTTCGGAGATTACGAGTGCGAAGTTGGTGAGAGAAGATGATAGCGAGGCGCATGTAGAGGAGGACATGAAAGCGTTCTTGGCGGATGTTCCGGAGGGAGCGAAAGTCGTCGCGTTCGTCAACGGCCGGCTTTCCGAGAAGTGGTCTTCAATCGACGACGACGACAAAAATGGGGTTTCAATTTCGAGGACGATAAGCGGTGACATCGCGAGCGCGATTGGGACGTACGACGAAGACGAGGAGGTTGAGGGACAAGGCGCGATTTTCGCGAGAATCAACAAGAGCTGCGCGAGGAGCGATAACGTCGCGTGCATCACGGTGAAGAGTGAGAACGTGGAGAATATCGTGTATATTATCCACGCGAGGAGGAGTTCGAAAGATAGAAAAGATGGGGAATTGGCGACGGGTGCGAACGCGAGAGTGTTCATCGACGCGCTCGCGAAGAGTTCGGTGAGCGTGGTTGAGAAGTACGCCACCGTCGGCGGCTCGGGGAAAAAACACGATTCTCGGTACTGGGCGAACGACGTCGTCGAAATACATTTGGCAGAAAACGCGCGCGTGTTTCACTCGCTCTCGCAAGACCACGGTCGAGAAGCCGTACACACTCGCGCGACGTACGTCCGACAAAACGAGTCTTCGATGTACGAGATTAACGAAGTCAACGTCGGGGCGAAGTTACACCGACACGATTTAAGAGTGAAACAACTCGGGAAGAAAACAGACACGAAACTGAACTGCTTCAACTTAGCCGGCTCGAAACAAACGCAAGATTTACATTCGGCGATTATTCTCGATTTCGAGGAAGGCACGACGGATCAACGACACAGATGCATCGTCTCCTCGTCCTCGGGTAAAGGCGTTTTCGACGGCAACGTGAGAGTGAACAAACTCGCGCAACGAACCGACGCGAAACAAATCACGAGAAACTTATTGTTAGTGCCGAAAGCGACGGTCAACGCCAGACCGAATTTACAGATCATCGCGGACGACGTCAAGTGCACGCACGGATGCACCGTTTCCGATTTGGAAGAGGAGGAGTTGTTTTACATCCAAAGCCGAGGTTTGACGAAAGAAATCGCGAGGTCTCTCTTAGTCAGCGGGTTCGGCACGGAGATCATTTCCGGAATGAAAGGCGGGGAAAAGTTCAAAGAATACGTACGAGAGACCGTGAAAAGCGCGCTGAGTAAAGATGCGGTCGAGCTTTTAGTCGCTTAAATGCATACATAACGGACTGATGATAACTTGTTATTTATATATTATACTTTTGTATGTGTTTTGTGATTAAAAATGTACTCGTGTTTAGTATGCGCGTAGAAGAAGAAGAGATTACAAAATCATCTCCCTCCCTTTCGCGTGCAACATCTTGCACATCTCGTTATACGCGAACAAATCCACGCTCTCGCCAAAACTCGCCACGTTCGTCGCTTTAATCTCCTGCGGACCAGTCACCACGCCTTCGACTTCGATAAATCGACTCTGCGGCCTCGCGCCCAAAGACTGGTCCAACTGCACGATCACTTCCATCCCGTCCGCGGCTTTCCCTTTGAGCACAGAACCACCTTCACTGCTCGTCGTTTCCAACACTAATTGTACGGTCTTCCCGGAAAATAAACCCATCTGTTCGCCGTTGACTTTCGGTTTTGGGGCCGAGATGTCGATGTTCGTCGTCGTCATATTGTTGTTCTTTCTGTGCTTTTTCTGGTCTGGAGCAGAGAGAAAAGAGAGAGAAATTTTAAAAAAATGAGTAAAAATCAAAGAGCCTTCTTCTTTCTCTCGATCGTTTTCAGGTCGTTCCTTCAGATTGCCTCTCTCCTCTGCGCGTTCACAACGCGAAAGGAAGGCGCTTTTCTCTCTTTCTCTCTCTACTTTTAATAAGCGCAACAGAGAGAGAGAGAGAGAGAGAGAGAGAAAGAGAGATCACATTTAAGGGGAGATTTTCGGCACCCAAATTTTCAAAATGTGTTCGTGAGAAAAGATGATGATGACGGACACACTTACTTCTTCTCGAAGAAAGAAGAAACGCGAAAGATCAAAACGGGAGGAGAGAGAAAGAAACGCGCGCGCGACGTAAAGAGAATCTGTTCTTTTGCGCAGAAGAAAAGAGTAGTGTGCTTTTATCTCTAATATTCGTACCTTTTTTGTGAGACATTTTGAACAAATTTGGGAGAAAAACGAGACAGTTGGTTGCATGATGAAGAGTTTATTGTTGCGAGATCGAATCAAGAGCGCCGCGTTTGCGTCCTCTTCTTATAGTGTTGCATCTCGTAGTCTTTGTTTTTGTTTTCTTCGACGGTATTCCTCATTCTTTTCGTCCTCCTCCTCCTCCTCCTTCGTGGATGCCAACACCGCGGCGAAGAAGAAAAAAGTGTTCGAGAAACCTCCACTCCCTCCGTCCCTTCTGAACTGCAAACACATCATCGCCGTGGCCTCGGGGAAAGGAGGTGTGGGGAAATCGACGACCGCGGTAAATCTCGCCATCGCCTCTGCGAAGTGTGGGTTAAAAGTCGCCCTGCTCGATGCGGATATTTTCGGGCCGTCGATTCCGTTGTTGATGAATTTGCGCAATTTGCAACCGAAAGTGGTGACGGAACGAGACGGATCGAAACGGATGCTCCCGTTGGAAAATTTCAACGTCAAGTGCCAATCGATGGGATTTTTACTCCCACAAGACCAAGCGGCGGTGTGGAGAGGTCCCATGGTCATGGGGGCATTGAGTAAGCTGATTCAAGAGACAAAGTGGGGGAGCGACTTGGACGTGTTGTTCGTAGACATGCCGCCGGGGACGGGAGACGCGCACATCACGGTGGCGCAGAAAGTACCGATATCCGGGGTTATCGTCGTGTCCACTCCGAACGAGTTGAGTTTAATCGACGCGAGACGAGCGGTGGATATGTACGCGAAAGTAGACGCGAAAATCTTAGGCGTGGTGGAGAATATGAGTTATTTTAGCGCGGACGGCGGGAAAACGAAACATTTTCCGTTCGGCGAACGCGGCGGAAGCGAGTTCGCGAAACAGTTAGGCGTGGACGTTTTAGCCGAGGTGCCGATTTTGGAAGGCGTCAGTCGAGGTGGTGATATCGGGAGGCCAGTGGCGGCGAGTTTAACCATGACGACGACGACGGAAGATGACGAAGAACAACAACAACGGGAGAATGTGACATTAGAAGGAGAGATTTATAGAACGATAGCGAAGAAAATTTTCAATTTGATGTGAGAAAAAAGTACGCACTTTATAAAAGAATGTCATCATCATCATCATCGATCGCGTATCGTCTGGCAAACTACGCCGTCCCTTTCGACGTGAATGAAATCATTCATTTGCTCGATTTGCACGCGAAAGAGATATCGTCGTCGTCGTCGTTTACGTCGTCGCCAAACCCGTCGTTATCCAAAACAAAACTCCAAAAACAGTTGCAATTGCTTGCGTCGAACGGGCACATGTTTTCGATACTGGCCATTCAAAATCAATCCGGCGCGTGCGTGGGAATTCAAAATTGCTTCGTAAGTTTCAGTGCAGTCGAATGTCGTCCAGTTTTAGAGGTTTTAGAGACGTACGTGTTGCCGAGTTTGCGAGGGACTGATTTGGAGGTGGAAGAGCATTTGTTAGAGAAAAGCGAAGAGGAAGCGAAGCGGAGAAAATGTTGCAAGATTGTAATGATGGAGAAAGTGCCGAGGGAAATGCCGTACGTGAAACTTTTAGAGGTGGTTAGCGAAGAAGGAGACGATGGAGTGGTAGAAGATGAGAGGAAGAAGTGTTCGGCGTGTTCTACTTTGACGGAGACGTTGTCGCAATCGACGATGATGGCGAGTTGGCAAATTTGTAACTCCTGCGTCTCAAAAGAGCAGGCGGCTTCGGCGTACGATGTTAGGTATAGTGGACGATAGAGAGAGAGGAAAAAAAGATGCGTTGTGTTACATTTATTAAAGTATCTGTACATTCTAATCACTTATTCATATAAGTTTTCTTCGTCGTAGTCTAACCCGCGAGCCCTCGCACACGTTTAATAATTTTATTCAAATCTCGTCTTCATCAAAATCCGCTAACGGTTCAAAGTATCCATCTGGTCTCGAACCGCCGCCGCCGCCAAACCGTCTAAAGCCACCACCACCACCGCCTGATGATGATCCCATGTTACTCCGCACTCTTCTCAACCAATCCATAACGTTTTCAAAGAATTCATTCACCGCGTCTCGGAACCCGTGCGGTACGTAGCGGCCTAAATCAAAGTATTTATACACCACATAAAAAGCTCCGCCAAAGAGACAAAAGATGATAAATCCAAACAGAGGATGCTTCGTGCTGTGCTTTTTCCCTTTCTTGTGGCCTAAATCGTCGTATTCTGCGCCGAGCGCGTTTAACGGGTTGTTACAAACGTCTCCGTGAACGATGCGTTCGTGAGATTTCGGAATCGATCCTTTATCTATCAAGTACGCGCACTCTTCGATGTTCACATTCGGCATCGGATCGCACCCTGAAATAGCCGAGGGCGACGAGTGAACTCTGTAATACCCGTATTCACACGACGTGTCAAACATGTGCTCGCACTCGCACACGTGAGATTGCGAGACGGTATCTTGGAGTTCCGACACGACGCCGTCTTCAAGGTTCAAACACCTCGCGTACCGTTTCCGGCGTCGTCTTTCAACTTTCTCGCCCATGTTGCACTCCTTTTGGTTTGGAATATTCAGAAACCACGTCTCGTAATCGTTCTTCTCGTCGCACTTATCGACTCGAAACGTCGAGTTGCTGAGCAATAAGTTATCGAAATCGATGACGTACGCGATGCCGGAGGCTTGGTACGATTCCGATTTCGTCGCATCTTCGCCGTGGATAACAAACACCGATCCTTTCTGAACGACATCCGTGCGAATGTTGTGGACGTTGATCGGTTTACTCAACTTGATTGGGCCTTCCCAGCACTTCCCGACGTCTCGCGAGAACCAAACCTCGTCGGTTTCACCCACGCTCGATTCTTTCGCCGCGACGATTAAAGCGCCAAAGTTACCAAACTCGTAAATGTGCGGTCCTTGTAACGTCTCTTCCCACGTGTACCCACCATCGCGAGAGATGTACGTGTTCACTTCGCTCGCTTCTTTCGATAACACGTTCCCGACATTTCCTGTCGATATGATGACACCCGGCGTGGATTGGTGCGAATACACCGCGCCGAACCGCGTTTCCCAATTTTCGCCTCCAGACCACGCGCTTTCGCCGTGCAAGTGTAAGCTACACACTGTTTTCGAGTCGTCCGTAACCGTGCACCCTTGAATATCGTTTCCGTTCGCATCTTTCTTCGGAGCGGGAATGTATCGCCACACGCCTCCTCCGTTGAACGATTGCAAGGTTTGGTAATAACTACTATAGTCCACGTCGTTATAATTATACGTACTTTTAAACGCATCTCTGCTTATTTGGTTTGCAATGAACACGCCATTCATGCCTGCAACGCCGCTGAAATCCGCCACGCCTCTTTCGCGCACGTTTCTACGAAGCGATAGGGAAAACAGTCGCAACGAATCATCCGCGGCGTACAAGTTCCCCATCGGCGCGGCGCCTTCAACCGCCGACGTTTCTTCCTCCGCGTGGTCGATGCTGATGAAATCCGGCCCTTTCTGAACCGCATCGAAATCGAATATCGTGAACGATTTCGCGCGAATATTTTCTGGGAAGCATATCGGATTAAACGTCTCACCGCTATCTGTGGACACTTCTAACTGCACGTGGTCGTACCTCAACTCTTTTTCCTCTTCGTCCGAGATGTCTTTCGAATCTTCCAACATTTTCAAATACTTGTCGCAATCCTTCAAAGCAGCGACGTAGACGTCCTTATTTAACACCTCGAACACGTTCCCGCACGGAGTTTTATGCGCGTACCAATCTTTTCCCACAAAAAACGATGACGAGCGTATAAAAGTCACCGCGAAACTAAACCCGGGATGATGTCTCGATTTCCACAAGTCCTCTTTACTCGTATACACGGTCGCCAAAATGCTCGCTTCGCTGTGCGTAGGATCTGGATCTGGTCCCCAGTCGAAATCCACAAAACTAACGATATCGTTATCGCTCGAATCCGTTAAATTCCTCCACTCTGTTCTCCCGAAATCCGTAGTCAACATCAAATCCTTCGCGCACGTCACCGTGTCGTCGTAATACGTCCTCTCGCACTCCGGTCGGCTCACCAATGCCAAAATGTACCCATCCCTGTGCTCGCCGGGATGCATCACCATGCTTCCTACAATCCTATACCCTTGTTCGTACTTCCCACCGGTCGGACTCTTGAAACAATTGTTCGCGTCGTCGTCGTTGGCGCTTTCAAACCCGCACGGTTGTATCCAACTGTCGCCGAGATCTTTCGACGCCCAATGCCGATCTTTATTCCCTTGTAAAATCACTCGTTTCGTGTATAAATCATCGCTCGGAACTAAAATCCGGTCGACTATGAATCCTTTATCCTCTTGGAACCCTCTCAAAACCGCCGTCTCGTCCGCGAACGTCTTCCCGTTGTCCTTCGATTGGTATATTTGACCATTCGATAATTTCGCAATCACCCGTTCCGTTTTCTTCGTGTGATCGTCTTTATTCGCGTAATCGTATCGAGCCAGCCATTCCATTTCCTCGATCGGCGACGGTTGGGTGATGGGTGAGAGCGTTTGGAATTCGTTTGAAGTCGGACACTTCACGTCGTCGTCTCCGTTGCAAAAGGATGATTTTTCGTTCAAGAAAACGAGCAGCCAAAGCGCAAACGTAACGAGAACGTTTTTTACTATTAACCCTCCCGACGAGAACGAACCTGCGCATGGGGCAACACGACGACGATTAAAACGACGACGTGTAACAGTATTATCGTTATTGTCGAGTCTTTCTCCTGATGATTGCATGTTGTGCGAGCGTGTTTTGCGTGTTTTGTAATGGAATAAAATGAAGACTCACACGAGTAAAAAGAGGTGCCTGAGAAGGAGATATTTGGCAGATTGGCGCGGACGACTATGACTACGTGAATGACTACATGAACTACTACTACTACTGCTAAACGCAAAAAAGTTACTCCTTTTCGTGCGCGAACGGCGAGACGAGTTGCCAGAGCGCCTCGGACGCCGTTTCGGACCACGTTTCTCGATAGGACACCACGCGGAGACACGTCTCGTTCTCGTCCTCCTCTTCTCCACCCTTTCTCTCTCGCTCTTCTTCTTCTTCTTCCACATCGTCCACTCTCTCTCTCCGAAACTGAAATCGAGTTTCGCCTTGGATGTCGATTTTCGGTCGCCACGGCAATTGCAGGTTGCCGACCATTCGCCATTTGGCGACGACGACGTCGTCCGAGTCTTCGTCTTTCCCGCACTCGCGCAACTCGACCCTTCTCTTTCCTTCGGGCGCGATGCGTCTTAAACTCGGCTGTAAACTCTCCAAGTTATCTCTAAACGTCTCCAACCCGGTAAACGAGAGCGTCGGGTCCGTAAAAACACATCTAAGCGAGAACAAATCGACGTCGATGTTCCCCGTCCATAGATATTCGTTCACGCGAAACTCGTCCGCTATTCGACGCTCGAGCATTTCAACCGTCCTCGCTGGATTCCCATTCCGGAGTTTTTTCAACGAAGAAGGGGAAGAAGACAAAGACGATGATACGTCCTCCTCTCTCTTCTTCATCCTCTCCCTCAAAGTGTTGGCAACGGACGTCATTCCGGAGACGATCGTTTTCACCGCGGAGGACGTTTCTGAATAATCTGAATACTTCCCCGACGACGAGTTTGTGCAAACGAATCTCATTTTCATCATCAAACGTTCTTTTCGTCGTCGTTTTACTCGCGAAACCACACAATTTCTTCGACCATTAAACGTGGCAGGATGCGTAGGCGCAGGAGCGCTTCGAAACGCGTTTTGGCTGCTCAGATGGCACGGTTTGCACAAAGGTATCATCGTTCTTTCGCGCTTCAAAGTAGGGGAATTTAAGGGAAAAAGTCAACGCAATGTCTCCATTTTTGCTTTGAACGCTTTTGCGCTATAAAAGATACAAAAAGCAGCACATACTATACTCATTCTCTCCACGAATAATGAGCGCAGCAGCAGCATCGGCATCGTCGTCGGTAAAACCACCATCGGCGGAACGGAAACAGTTCACCGAACTGCAACAAAAATACATCGACACCACGCAAAAGTTGAAGCAATTGCACTCGCAGTTTCAACAAAAATCCGTCGAGAAACAGCGAGCGTTACTGACCGCGAAAGAGTTATCCGTTTCGACGAATGAAGACGACAAAACAGAGACGACGAATTTGTACAAACCCATTGGACGAGGGTTCGTGCTGAGATCGAGAGAACAGATCGAGAGAGAGCTCGCGCAGACGGTGAAAAAAGCGGAGAAGATGATGGACGATTGTCAAAACCAGAGGACGTTTTTAGAGGGGAAAATCGAGGAACTGGAGAGGAATTTGCGAGAACTTTTGCACGGGAACGAGGGGTTACAAAGAGAGTTGCACGAAGCTGGATTATTAGGAGGAGGAGGAATGATGTGAGCTTTGTTTTGGCGCGAAAGTAGTAGTAGTAGTGGTAGTGGTAGTAATGTGTGTGTGTTATTGGTTGTGCGATTAAAACACAAAGTATCTACGTGTAGAAATTTTTACGCTACGCTTCGCACTTCGTCTCTGTTGGATTCGAAGTGTCTCGATCGGAGCGTTTCGACGTCGTCCGTGGCGTTCCATTCCGGGAGTTCGACGTGGCGTAAACCTCTTCGGTGTAAGTGTCGGTTGCGGAGTTTTAAGATTTGGAACCCGAATAAGCCGAGGAGGACGAGGCCGATTAAAGAGACGAAGAAGAGGAAGCCGAAAGATTTTTCAATCTTCGCGTCTTCTTTTTTGCTCTCGTTGTTCTCGTCGGCGGAGGCTGATTTTTCCACGTTTTCGCCATTTCCTTGACTTTCTTTGCTGCTACGCGTCGCCGTCGGGCTCTCTTTTTCGAGCGTACGGATCGTCCACCCGCCATCGGCTATTCTTTGAATCTCGGTGTTTCCCGCCGGGTTCGGTACGTTCGAGACGAGAATCGGGAAAGAGATTTGAGCGCTCTCTCCGCGCGGGTCAATCGCTTCGACTGTCACGTCGATCATTTTCTTCTGTTGTTGCGCATTTGTGTTAGTAACTTTTGTCGCGTCAAATAGAAACTCTCCCGTATTAGTATCGATAGAAGCCGCTCGAACAGACCGAGCATTCACAACTCGAAACTTGATATCGTTGTCCGCCTTCTCCTCTGTCGTCGTCGTCGTCGCGTTTGATAACGACGCTCCAAAAGTAAACGACGCGATTTCGTTGGATGCCAAATCTAAAGCGATATCGACTGCCGGCGCGCGAGTAAACACGGGTGGATTTGCAAATTTTTCGCAACTCTCGCCTTCGTAGCCTTCCTCGCACTCGCACTGAAATGTGTCTTTGGTACAAATACCTCTGCCATTGCACGCGATGGAGAACGTGGGGTCTAGTCCGGGACACTTATTCAGAGTACAGTTATCAGACGGGTTGCCTAATCCAAACGCGCACGTCTCGCAATACGGAAGTTTGCAGATGTACGAAAACATTTCAAGAATCGTTCGTGACTTTGCCTCGTCATCTCGCAAAGCCGACTCTCTCGTGTATCTTTCTAACAAAGCATCGCCGGCGGCTTGTCCGATTGAAAACGTTGGAATAGTGAGTGTAGATTCCGGGAAGCTGCGCCAATTATCAGCCGCGGGCGCAGGAATCCGACTTTCGTACGTGTCGACGTTGACGATCAACACGCCCACGCCTCCGGCGTCTTGACAATTCATTGTTTTTACGTCGAAAGCGCACCCACCTCTCACGACTACGCAGATTTTACCTTCTACGTCGTCAGAGATGTAGGCGTTGCAGCCTTCGCGATCCCATGCGTCAGGGACAATATCGTTCGATGCGATCGCTCTGCGCGGATCTGGAGATTGATATTCAAAGTTTGTTTCATTCGGAGTTGTTCCACTGTACTTCCGCACGTCGTTACGCAAGTAATAAAAGGGTAACGTGAACGAGGAAGGCCGAGATTTTGGGAACACTAGATTAGCAGATATAGATTCGACGCCTGCGGTACTGGTGCTTACACTCGCCATGTAGCATTCGCAATCCGCTCCATAATCGAGCTCATAAACGTCTAATATGACTGAATCGATGTTTCCTTTCTCTCCGTCTTTGACGTTAACACCGAGCGTTCCGCTCGGATATAAGCAACTATTACTATGATTCGTTGCGCTCTCGTTCAGAATGTCGCTTCCAAAAACAGTCAGCTTTGCAGCAATGCCATCTAATAAAGCGCTGTGTCCGAAATCTGCCGCGACTATTGCAAAGTATTGTCCAACTGGCGCGGAGCTTTCTCCTCGAAGGTAATACCCCAACGTACCACCAACTTCGATGTTTGGAATAGTTTCAAACATATCCGCTTTCCATAAGCCGCGCTTGAAATCATACGACGGCACGACACCGCGCGATACGCCAAAGTAAAGTTCAGGTCCAGCGTTTGCAAACGCGGAATAGTCGTTTAATTTCTCGATATCGAGAGCAAATTTTTGATTCTGGCACCTGATTTCAAAAATAAACGCTACGGCTTCGCCCGAATCTAATCTGTTTTCATACGTTTTTATCTCACCGTTTTCAATCGAGATGAGTGGGATTTCGCATTCCTCGCCGATGAAGTCTTTTGAACACTCGCAAATACCTTTTACTTTGTCACAAACGCCGTTATTTCTACACTCCTTCTGACACCAACCGTACGAAGGAAGCGTTTGTATGGATACGCGATATATCAAGCTTTCTGAAGCTCCGATAGCGTCGTTGAACACGGTAAGAAACCACCAATCGGCATTTTCCTCTTCCGCTTCATCGGCGCCGATACTCCATCCGCTCATGTTGTATCTTCTCGGAACGTCTGAAACCTTTACGCTGGCTTCGTGCTGCACGAGATACTTTTCTTCCTCGCCAAACGGATGATGGTTATCATCGTCGCCGCCGTCCTGAGTTCCTTTTGGTATTACTTTCGCTTCTGGTATTTTTCCCGAAGATTCGTCCCTGGTTTCGAGCGCATCAAATGCGTCGTACGCGTCTCTGCAAAAGTTATCATCGCCGGCGTACAAATTCTCGTTGACCTCACCGGCATCGTCGTTCAAAAATCCACCGCGCAAGCCCGGGGGACAATAAACCGGAACCGCATTTCTTCGTAAGAACAAGCGTGGCGAAGATCCATGATGCAAAGCGTGGTCAAGCGTCGCTCGAACTATCGCTGTATCGTTCGTTACACGAAATTTATAAACATCGAACGCGCCTTCAGGTAACACTCGAACGTCGGTAACATTCTCAGAAATTACAAGAGACGTTCCGTTTTTTTCAATAACCGTATCTTCCAGCGTCAAGAATTCAATCGGGATCGAGCACGCCACGCCGGAGAGATTCAGAGGACAATCGCACACGCCGTTGACACATCGACCGATACCGCTACAATTGGCGACGCACAGCTTGGAAGAACCAATACTACCGCTTTCGTCGAGGAGCACGGATACCTTCACGTGCAAATCTTTCTCGCTTCCTTCAAATCGAGTGCCACCGTTCGGCTCAATCGCCGTTTCTGATTGACGTACTCGTGCGCTTCTCACGCCAAAGCTCCACGTTTCGTTGGGAGAAACTGTGAAGTTCGCGAATAGGTATTCCGGTACAATACAATCTATCCGCGTGCACTGTGTTTGCGCTATGGATTCAATGTCGTATCCAGTTCTCACGAATGCTCTCCATGTGACGACAATCTCGCCTGATACCCAATTCGCGTCTTCGAATGAGGTTTTGTCGTCTTCTAAAGCACCGTCAAAAACTCCCAAATCGTCGTCGTCGACGCTTTCAAACAACTCCATGCCAGCGTTTTCACCGTCTTGAATCAATCCGGGCGTTTTTAAACTTCCATCTATGACGAGTTCTCTGCCACTCGCCGGCGTGAGCGAGGGACATTTCGAGTATGCGAAATAATTTCGCTCCTCGGAGGAATACGTCGCCAAGCACGCCTCAGAAAGATACGAAGGCGGTTTTGCGTGAATTCGCAAAGCTTTCCACGAGATATCGATTATCGACGCGTTTCGAGGAATGTTAAAATCGTCCTGAAAACTCAAAAATGAGTTTGCTTCATCTCCGATAGGTCCGGACGATACGAGCGTCGAATTGATCGTAAAAGTTGACGTATTAGTGAAATCGCTGTGGATGAACTTCACCGGAACGGGCGTTTCGAACGTAACTTTCGTGCTTTCATTATCGATAGGGGAGCCATCCGCGAAAGTAAGGCCGGTGACTTTTTTGCCAAAGAGTTCAGGGATACCGTTGACGTCTTTGTAGTTTATAATTTGCACGGAGAGAATCGCGGATGCGCTCAAGGTGGTATTTTCGCTCTCCACGTAAAAGTACTCCCAATCGCCCGGACGGATTTTGCGTTCAAAGACGCTCTCTTCGTCGTTTGGTATTAATTTTGTGGCGTTATTTTGGCAGTAAAAACCAGCGTATCCCTTGAAACACACGCACATTCCTCTAAAGAAACCAGCGTTCACACATATGCCATGATTGCTGCAATTGAACGGGCACGTCGGAATTCTTTCATTCACGGCGGTGTACTCTTCGCGCTCGAAAGATACGCGAGCGTCGAATGACATTCTCTCGCCGGATATCGCGTGATGGTTGATCACAGTCACGTAGTATCCCGCCGAAACGTTTTGCGTCGTCGTGTTACTACTCCTCTCGAAAATGCTTTCAATTGGAATCTCCAAACGCGCGTAGTCGCTCGCCACGCTCGATAACGTCTTCACGAACTGAGAATCTTGCTGACTCGTCGCGCCTTCCGTATTCGCGGCGTAATCAGCGAAGTACCCAAACGAGCGACAACGCGTTTCACCGTGATATAATTCTTCGTTTGGCCACGCCGCGCAGATTATCATCCTATCCGATACGTTATCGGTGAACTCACTCGAAACGTTCATATCTCGGCGAACCAATACTGTACCTAACGCGGAAGGGTTGTTTTCGTGCGAGATTTCAATTTTTATCGCGTTAACACCTTCGGATTCGCTCGGACGTTCCGGAATTGAAATGTACATTTTAGCCGCGCCACCTCGATCGAGCGTTTCTGAGAAGGTATGCACGATACCATCGGGCTCAATTACTTTCATTCTGCTCTCGCAATACATCCCAGCGTACGGGCGTTCACAGAGGCACATTCCTGATGCAGAACATCTGCTGCGATTGTTATTGCAATCTGTTACGCACGAATCTTTAGTTCCGTTCGAAAGAACAACTTTGACGAGCGAGACGACGTCTTTCTTCGGTTCTTTGGATGCCGTGCTGGACCAAAATTGAATACCTCCGCGTCCATCATCCATGCTCACTTCTTCAGGAATGAAATTTCGTAACTCGTGCGTTTTAAACGCCAAGGGAAGTGGCGGCGTTCGAACGTTGCATACGGCGATTATGAACCGGCTTTCACTCGAAACGTCGTCGACGCGCAGCGAATGAATCGGGCTTAAAATGCTGTACGATTTCACGTCGAACTGACTGTAATAGTGGAACGTAGGAATCTGTGGAGCGTTGATTGTGAACCGAGTCTCGTTCGTATCATTTTCTATCTCCCCTGGCGACGAAAGAAGCAAAGAGTAGTCTCTAAAAGCAATATT
>MDSY01009131.1_pt1 | contig 14617 bp, 15 predicted proteins | sample 811131 | NCBI WGS metagenome assembly MDSY01 (sample SAMN05326643, study PRJNA326480) | marine metagenome | isolation source: seawater | place: Atlantic Ocean: South West | collected 2010 | reverse complement strand
GGATTACCAAACATATTGCAATGGTTCATACTGGTGTAAATCTTTTTATGGCAGTTTTATTCCTACCTTTCGCTCAACATATTGCAAAGTTTGTGTCTAAATTTTAATCACTACTGATTAAAAGTTGACGTAAATACTGAACAATATATATACAGTGAAAATAAAATAGAGGTGGCACGGATGGGGGTTGTCGCCTCTTAAATCTCTAAAAAAAGAAAGGAACTGAGTGACAGACCCGCACTCCTATGGTAAACGTATATTTTATAACGAAGTAAAAGATTATGATGCATCCCTTGAACCTTGGCTAAGAGCTGAGTATAGAAACCTGTCTGACGCTGAACAAGCGTTCCATGAATACAAAAACGCAAAAGAAAAATTAAAACCTAGTCTTTTTAAAAGACTTATTGATGCTTTGAATTTTTCATCATTTACGATGGGAAATATAACAAACAAATCAATTGAGGAATATCTTTCACAAGCTAGAGATCATTATGATCTTGAACAAAGAGAAAGAAAACTCATGAACGGGCATGTGAGGTTCGCATGAATAGTATTAAAAAAGAACTTTACACTTCATCAGTAGTATTAACATTCATTGGATTTTTACTTTTTTGGCCAAATTACTATTGACAAATAAAGTATTCCATGTTAATATAATATAAATACTTCTGTAGAGAGACTTTCTTTAAAGTTTTTCTCTGCGGAAGTATTTAACTAACGCGGAAAGGAGGTGGTCATAGGTATCTCTATTACGTATGAAATGCTTGAAAATCATGAAAGAAAGTGGGGCAAAAAGTTAAATCTAGGTGCTGATATTCCCATATCACACGTCAATCCATTCTCTAAAAAACCTGTAGATGATGTACCTGGTGATTATTCTCCAAAACAAAAGACTAAAAAGAAAAGTAAAAAGTCTTATTATAAAAATGATAGGCGATTGACTTTAGCAAAAAATAATTATGCTGAGAGGTTTTGACGTATATAAAACTTATCTTGCTTTAAAGAGACACTTCAACTCTGATAGATATAATTACTTCAATTATTCTTTTAAGAACAGAGGTGTCTCCGCAAGATATACCACATATCAAAATAGAAATGATGTTTTCTACTTTGAAAGTCTAGCAAAAGATCTAAAAAAACACGAAGAAATTGAAGGATTTCTTGTTGCTAATTTTGTATACAATTCCAGAATGTGGGTTGGTGAAATGTATGGAGATCAAGCAAAAAGAACATTCAATGATTGGAAGAAAAGAATTGAATCATTAACATATCAATTCAAAGAAGATGTAGACACATTACACGATTTAATTGATAACTTTAATAAAAAAGGATTAGGATTACAATTAGGATTTGATAGAATCTTTACAGTTGAAGAAGGTCAACATCCAGTTTTACTTGAACAAATATTAGGTAAGCATGTTAATCTTGAGTCTGTTATTATAATGAACCAAATATTACAATTTACTCATAATTGGAATAAAAGAATTTTAGATAGAGTTATATGGCCAGACATTTATCTATTGATGTCAAAATATGAACCATTTTTAAGAATAGAAGATTTAACAAAATATAAAAAAATAATGAGGGAGCGGCTTGACATTGGGGTATAAATAGTGTATAATACTATGTATAGTGTGAATCAGATGAAATACTTTGTAAACAATTAAATATAAGGAGATACGATGAGTTCATTTTCTGATCTAAAAAAGTCCCGTCAAAAATCAATTGACAAAATCAATCAAAAACTTCAAGAACAAACAGAGGCTTCAAAAGGATTTGCTGAAGACACAAGAATGTGGAAAGCGGATCTTGATAAATCTGGTAATGGTTATGCTGTTATTAGATTTTTACCTGCTCCACCTGATGAGGATTTGCCTTGGGCAAAAACTTGGAATCATGGTTTTCAAGGAGTTGGTGGATGGTACATTGAAGAATGTCCAACTACTGTTGGTAAAAAATGTCCAGTTTGTGAATATAATTCTACACTCTGGAATTCTGGTATTGAAGCGAACAAGGAGATTGCTCGCAAACAAAAGAGGCGTTTGGTTTATATGTCAAATGTTTTAATTATCAAAGATCCGGCTAATCCTGGAAATGAGGGTCAAGTAAGACTTTTCAAATATGGTAAGAAAATCTTTGATAAAGTTAATGACTTGATGAATCCACAATTTGAAGATGAAACACCTGTAAACCCATTTGATCTTTGGGAAGGTGCAAACTTTAGATTAAAGATTCGTAAAGTTGACGGATTTAATAATTTTGATAAATCTGAATTTGACAGCCCATCTGCTTTGTTTGATGGTAATGATGAACAACTTGAAGCTCTTTGGAGAAAAGAGTATCCATTAAGTGAATTTACTGATGAAACTAAATTCAAATCCTTTGATGATCTCAAGTCTAGGCTTGATAGAGTTCTTAATTCAGACTCAGAGCCAAAGATTTCTGTAGAGTCATCCAAACCTACCTTTAGTGCTCCAAATCCTAATGAGGTGCCTTTTGAGGGTGGACAACCTATGAAAAAAGAGGAACCTGTTGCAGTAACTACTGCGGAGGATGAAGATGATGAGTCTTTGTCTTACTTCCAGAAGTTAGCTGACGAAGGTTAATTACCCACTAAAAGCTAGATAGTCAGAAGGAGTATTGAATTGTTGAATAAATGTTTTGTATTCAATATTTTTCTTATCTCCTTCTACTACACTTGTATTTCCAGAATTTGAAATTACGTTAGCTGGTCCAGGCCCTGCAGCAAATGCATTTGACAACATATCTACTGATTTACTAGATAATTCTATTGCAGGAATTAAAGTATCTGTAGGATTAGTTGGAACTGGGTAAGAAGATGTAGATTCATCTTGTTTTTCTTTTGTTTCTTCAATTATACCTCTTTGAATATTTAATAAACTTTCATATTGTTTTTTATCTTCACTAAAGAATTCTTGTAGTTTTTCAAAAAACATTTTTTCATTTTTTGGGTCTTTTAAATATTCCATTAAATTAACACCAGTTACTTCTCCTGCTTTTAATCCAGTAATTTCAGATATATAAGCCTCAAGTTCAGGATCTGATTGTATTTGTGCTTGCATTCTTAATGCACTTTGTGCGTCTTTTCCCCTTCTTGCAATTACATTTTGATATGATTTTACAAAAAATCCTGCTTCATTTTCATAATCACTCAACAATTCTAATTGTTTTTCTAGTCCCGCGGTTTCCTCATCAAGTTTATCATACGTTTCTTTAGGCATTTCATCAATAACGGCTCTACTCATAGCAAGATCTTTTTTATCTAATTCTTCCAGTAACTCTTTTCTTATTTCACTAACATATGTTTTAAATTCATCTTGTGTCATAGTTTTAAGATTTTCTAAACCAGGTAGATTCATACTACTAGGATCAATACCTTGTTCTTCAAATCTTTCTGTAACCATTCTCATTAAATTTTGTTCTGCCTTATTTTCAGGATCTAAAATATTTTTAAAAGCTCTCATTTGATTTTCTTTGGTTTCAATTGACTCTCTTATTCTTTCCATTTCATCTTCAGCGGCGGCGATTCTTAATTGATATTCTTTAGTTTCTGCTGCTCTATATTCCGCATTGAGTTTATATAATTGTTTTTGCAATTCATAAACTTTTACAACATCACCGTCTGCTTTTGCTTGTTCTAATAATCCTTCAGTTTCAGTTATTTGTTTACTTACATCTTCCTTATTTGATGCTACCCAATCCAATCTTGCTTTATTCCATCCTTTATTCCACATAGTTGTAACAAAGTTTGTTATGTCTGCCAAAGTATCTGCTCCCATTGCACCACTTAATGCACCTAAAGCACCCATAATTATCGCACCAGCTACTAATCCTGGAGCTCCACCAACTGACCAACCAACTAATGCACCGACACCTAACCATTTGGCACCATTTTCTAAAGCATTTTGTAAACTACCTTCTTGTGATCCTGTCAAAAAGTATAAAATTTTTGCGGTAGTTTCTGATACATTCATATCTTCAGCCATAGCTGTAAAATCATCTGTTAATATTTTAATTATTCTATCATTGAATAATATTGTACCTAATAATCCTGCTAGACCAATACCTTTAGCAAATTTTAATGCACCAAGTGCTAAAGCACCTGCACCACCTAGTATTCCAGTTAAAAATTTACCTAAACCACCATCAAATTTAAATAATTTTTTAAATCCATCAAATAATCTACCAAAAAACCCCTTTTTTTCTTCTTTTTCATCTTCTTCAACTCTTTCTACAGTTGGAGTGATGTCAATCATAGATTCTCTTTTTGATTCAAGAAGTCCTAATTTATCTTCAACAATTCTAACTGGTAATGGTTCTTTAAAAAGTCTAAGTATATTTTTTGCCCATGTTGGATTTTTTAAATTATCAATATCATCACTTATTCTTTCAACAGTTGATTCTGCGTCACCACTGCCACTAAATGGATTACTTGTCAACATACCATACATACTTGCTTGTAGTGGAGCCGGCAATGGTGCTAGTGCAGCAGAAACTGCACTTCTTCCAAATCCTTCAGCGGTTTGTTTTATCCTACCAGTAGTTTGTTTTTGCAAAACTTGAGCAAATTCTTTTAAACTTTCAGTTCTACCTAATCTTAATTGAGATGTAGAAAATGATTTTGATCTTGTTCCGCCGTATGGTGTTGCCATATTATCCTCTTGCTAATTCTCTTTCTTTTATTTTATTATTTTCTTCTTCTATATGGTTTTTCAATAATTCTAGATATACTTGTCTTTCAAATGGTATCATTTCATTCAACTCTGTCAGTGAATATTTATGATGTTGTATCAATGCGAAGTTTGTTAAATAATGAGACTCGAGAGTATCATGATTTAACGTTATGCTAAAAAATCCTGCAAACCCCTAAGTAAAATAGTTTCTTCAGATCCACACTTATCACAAATGTATTTTATCTCATGTTCTAATGATGGTTGTGTTTCATAAAACTTTTGTATATCAACCATTTGTTTTTGATTTAGTTGTTCAAAAAATTCTCTCTTTTCTTCTTTGGTATAATCTTTTGTTTCAATCATTTCTTCTTTATGTTTAATGAATTCAATACCTTCTGATAAAAAAGAAACAATGTTATCTATGTCATCATTTAATTCTATTGATGCAGTTGCAACAGTTGGATATTTTAAGAAAACTGTTATTTCTTCATTTAGTTTTACTTCATTATTATGTGCTGCATTTTTCTTCATTGTTATTTCTTTTAAATCTAATGATATATTTTGAATATGATCGCAGTCACCTTCTTTATGTCTAAATTTTAAATCTAAAACATCTCCAACAGATTGTATCCTTAATTGTAAAAACAACCACTCCAAATCAAATAGTGGCATTTCATCTATGTCTATTTTAGTTTGTACACAATTGTTTATTATTTGTTTTATTGCATTTAGTTGATCATCTTGACTTTCACCTTTTGTAGCCATCAATAAAATCTTTTCTTCTTTTACAAGAAAAGGTCTGTAAATTATTTTTTGATTGTTTGATGGTAGTTCAGTTGTAAAAGTAACAATATCAATTTTTGGTAAACCCATTATATTCTCCTATTTCATTTCATAATCCATCTTGAAAATGCCATTTGGACTGTTAATTTAAGTGCTTCTTGTGATGCAAATGATACATTCATTGCGTCAACTTGTTTTGGAAAGGCGTCAAGTATTTGTACAGTATATCCTTCATTGATTACTGCTCCTCTTTCTGTTTCTCTTGATCTAAGTTCAGAATCTAATTTAACTAAATCAAAAGATCCTCTATATTCATTTGGATATCTCATTATATTGGTTCTAGTCAATCTTTCTTTATTTGTGAGAGGCATAATATAATCTTGCCATTCATCAAATAACTTTTTTATAAACATATCATTTGTTAGGTTAAATGTAAGAGTAATTGTTTCAGCAAAATTATTTGAATGTATAAAGGGTTCTGAAACACTACCTGCTCTATATTCAACAGTAGCCATGTTTCTACCAGGAAAAAATGTAGAGTCACAAAAGAAATTCATATCTCTCAAATTTAACGAATGATCGTTTTTTAATTCATCAGGAATTATCATGTTTTTTACAACAAATTTATTTGCTTTTGATATTCCTTGATGTGTGTTTATTGCTGATAATAAATCTGTTGCTAACTTCATAACATCCTTATTGAATCTTGCCAGACTTTTTCTTTTCTAGCATTGAATTTTTCTATTGGTAAAAATATTGCAAATTTTAATTGATCAGTTCCTTCTATTGTCATACCATTAGATCCTTGAACATGGGATGTTAGATATTTTTTAATACAAGGGTGGACTATTTTATTTTTCTTTAAACTCTGCCAGTTAAGTTTTGTACCATATCCAACTGCGTCAAGTAACCTTGCTCTGTATTGATATGGCAAATAATGAAAATTTAATCCTATAAATCCATCAGAATCTTGACCAAGTATCATTGATAGAGGAAATCTATCATAATATGGTAGAGTTTTTGCATGTTTTGCCTTATATGAAAACATAGTCAACTTTGCTTTGTTAATACTTTGTTTTCTCACCAAATTTGACTTTTCAATAAACTGATCTGCGGTCATACTAGTATCATCTAGCTTGACATTTAAATTTCTTCTAAAGTTTTTAATCTTTGATTGTAACCATTGAGCAGATTTTACTTGTTCTTTTCCAACTTCTTTTCTTCTTACGACATCTTGTAAGATATCGACTAAATTTCCACTATTTTTTGCCATTTTTTCTTCTTTTTTTGATTCCTAAGTCATATTCATCTTGAATTAAGAAGTTCCAACCCTTAAATTCGCAAAATTCTTGTGCGGCCTTCCATTTTGCTTGATTTTTTGCGTATTTTTTAGCTTCGTTGATGTATTTTCGTGATTTTTCACGTTTTTTAGGAGGTTTTGTCTCTCTATTTGGCTTAACTTCTATAATAACGACCTTTTTATTGGTAAATTTGACCCAAAAATCGGGATAATACCTATGAATCTTCCTATCTAGAGGTGATCTGTAAGGTATTACTACTTCTTCAGACGCCCATTGTTCAACTTTTGGTGACAAATCCAACTTTTCCATCACTTTTTTCTCCCAACCTGACCTATAAATTATTTTTGTTGGGTTTCCTTTGTATTTATTTGGATTTATTGGCTTGTATCTACCTTTTTTTATCATGTGAATAAATAGAAATAAGTTTATTTACATATATTTAGAAAGAAAAGAAAAAATGGCAGATCCAGAAGCAGCAATGGAAGTAAGACGTGGACAAAGTATCTCAACAAGACACTTTGGATCAAGTAATTCACCTGTTATGAAATATCCTCTTGATTTAGGAAATTCAAAATCAACTAATCAAAATTTTATATTATTTGATATAAAAGAAGGTGGTCCAAGATCAAGAAGAACAGCTAATTCATTAAGAACATCTCACATCGCTTTACATATTCCTCCTGGTGCATTAAAAACACAATATGGAGGAAATTATGAAGAACTTTCTGGTGGCAGAGTTTTTGAAGAATCTGGACTATCTTTAGCGGGAGCAGGCCTTGGCGCAGCATTACCTACATTAATAACAAAAAATCCTGCTTTTGCACTTATAGGGTTTTTAGGTGGTTCTGCAATTTCGTCAATAGCAAGAACTGTTGGTGGTGGACTTGATGAAGGTGAATCAACTGGTGTTTTAAATGAAGCTCAACGTGCTACAGTTGCCGCAGGTACATTAGCAGCAAATGCGTTGTCAGGTGCATTGACGCCTGTAACTGCTGGGATGGGTGTTGCCGTTAATCCACACTCATCTTTAATTTATAGAGGACCAAATGCATTTAGGGAACATGGATTTACATTTGATTTTTGGCCAAAGAGTTATACAGAGGCTGTAGTAGTAGCTAATATATTACAAAAATTTAAATCATCAATGTTACCAAAAATGGGTGATGTTTCAATATTCAAAAGTATATATTTTAAATTTCCACATGAATTTGAAATTAAATTTTTCATAGGTACGGAAAATGAAGGCATAAAACAATTTAAACAGATGAATATAAAAAGATCAGTTTTATATAAACTTGATTTTGATTATGATTCACCACAAGGACCATCATTTTATGAACCTCCTGACACGAATTCAGATCCTATGCCAGTTCACACAAGAATGACAATGGCATTCCGTGAATCAGAATTTATCTTAGCATATCCTAATAGTTTGACAAGTGAGGAATATCAAGAATCTGATTTTGCATTGACTTCTGATCCCGGACCAGATCCATTTTTACAACAATAATAAAGGATAAGAATAATGTCAGAATATTTTACAAATATACCTAATATTTACTATAAATTTGATCAAATAACTAACGTTTCTGGCAAAAAAGTTGATAAAATACATGAAAAATTGGCAACAGATATCACATTAAGACAAAAATTAAAATCTAGTCTTAAAGATGATTTATTGACATTTTATTCATATAGAGTCAAGGATGGTGAAAGACCAGACACAATTTCACAAATTTATTATGGGTCAATAAAATATACGTGGTTGGTTTTTCTTTCAAATAATATATTTGATCCAATTTTTGAATGGCCGATGTCACACTCTGAATTAGAAACACATATCGCATCGAAATATGGAAGTTTAAATTCAGCTATTTCGACTGTTCATCATTATGAGGAAATTATTCAATCATTTGTTGAAGCTGGATTTGGAAATCCTAGAATAGAAGAAAGAACAATAGAAATAGACAATACGAGATTTTTATCTTTATCAACATCTGGTGCAACAAACACGAAAACAATCACAAATTATGAATATGAGTTAAATTATAATGAACAAAAGAAAGAGATAGTTTTGATTGAAGACATTTATGCAGATGATATTTTACAAAACGCTAGAGATCTGTTTGGAAATACTTTAAATGTTTGAAAATTACGATCAGCTGATCGCAAATAAAACTAGTTTAGAGCAAGCAACGGATATTCCTTCAATTGTTGGTGAGATTGAACTTACTCATTTTAATTTGATCAGTCCAAATAATTATCCAGGAGCAAGAATTGATCTTAGGCGTATAATGTCTAAGTTTGAAATCGTTGAAAATATATTTTCTCCATATATTTCTGGATATATAGAAATTACTGACTCAATTGGTTTATATGAAAAAATACCAATTATTGGTGAAGAATATTTTCATTTATCATTCAAATCCAGAGGTGCTCCACAATCAGATTTAATTAATAGATTTTTTAGAATAGTCAGAGTTATAAATTTTAATCGTGATGCTAATAATGATAGAGTACATACTTACAGATTGGAATTTGTCAGCATTGAACATATACATAATTTAAAATCAAAAGTTCAAAAATCTTATGACAGACTACCAATTAGTTTTATGGTTCAAGATGTGTATGATAATTATATCAAATCAACATTAGAAGGATTTGAACAAGATATTGAAATTGAATCTACAGAAGGTGATCATAATTTAGTTATTCCTAATTTGACTCCATTTGAAACAATGAGTTTTTTAGCAAATAGAGCTATTTCAAGTAAAAATGTCAATTCAAAGGGTGCATTTTTCACATTCTATGATACTGTAAAAGATGGATTTAAATTTTCTTCTATAGAGACGATGATTCAAGAAAATATAAAAAATTTTACATATACTTATTCACCATCTAATATTCCTGGACTAAATGAATTAGAAAAACTATCATATGGAAGTAAGTTAATAAAAGATTTTAGTAGAGTATCTGCAATGAATGTTGAAGAAAATTTAAAAACTGGAATGTATGCAAATAGATTAATTACTCATAATATTTTGAGAATGAGATATGATGTGCATGATACTTACTATAAAAAACCTAGAGGTTATTCTCAAGCAGCAACCTTTGATAGAGAAACGGGAGCTTCTATTCAACCAGATCAAATTTTATCAAATGTTTTTGCAAACAATGTTTATTCTATTTTTGCAAATGATTTCAATGAAAGACTTGATGAATCAAATCATATTGGCAATAATCCAGTAATATCTTTAAACGCAGATGTGTTAGGAAGTCCACAATCAAATGTATCACTTGTTCCATCAAATCAAGGTTGTTTAAAATTTAAAGATCCTGATAACACAGGAAAATATAGTGATAATAATTTGAGAGAAACTAGAATTGAAAAATGGCATGCTCAAAGAAGAATGCAAATGAAATTGTTAAATAGTTTTATATATGAAGTGGTTGTTCCAGGAAATTCACATAGATCAGTTGGAGATATAATTAATTTAGAAATTCCATCATCATTATTAGAAGCAATCTCATCGACAACAAGAACAGAATTACAATCAAATGCTTTAGCTTCAGGTTCATTTTTGGTAACAAGATTATCTCACGTTTTTGTTAATACTCACTCACATATTGAATATGATTTAGATATGCATGTAATGAAAGATACATTATCAAGAAAATTACCAATTCCTACAACAAATGCATTGACATACGCTGAACAACAAGAAGGTGAAGCAGAATTTGCTACACAAGGATCTACACTTCAATGATTACTAACAATTCAATGGGTTTTGATTTTGTATGGTGGGTTGGGGTTGTCGAAGACCGCCATGACCCAATGTATTTGGGTAGATGTAAAGTGCGTTGTTTAGGTTGGCATACAGAAGATAAAACATTAATACCAACTAATGAATTACCTTGGGCATTTCCATTAATGCCAATTACATCAGCGTCTCAAACAAGTGTAGGACAATCACCACTTGGTCCAGTTGAAGGAACTTGGGTAATGGGTTTTTTTCGCGACGGAAAAGAGGCACAAGAGCCTGTCATGATGGGAACACTTCATGGTGTTCCAGATTTAGATATTAGATCAGTTTATACTGCAACAAAAGGTTTTCATGATCCAAGAGCGTTTGATGGTATAATTAAATCAGATGAACATCCATTTGGATTAGAATCATTACAAAAAAATATAAGATCACTTCTTGATGGAGCTTCTACTAGACAAGAAGATAAAGTACCAAGAGAACCAGATAGTTTAGAATTTTCTGCATTTGGTGATCCAGTTAGAATAACTGAACAAGAACAAAAATCACCTTATCCAGATTATAATTATAGTTTAGAACCAACAACAAATAGATTAGCAAGAGGATTAGCTGATCCTACATCTAGATTAGTTACTACTACTGATGGTAAGTATAAGGAAAGTAGTAAATCTATTTTAAAAAGAAAAAGAGATTCGAGACAAGCAGGACAACTTGGAATTATAACAGCAGGAGATTTTGGATCTAAGTTAAAACAAGTTAAACAATTTGATCCCGGAATTGCAGGAATTACACTTTCATCAAAATTTGTTGAACCAGTTATAAAACCATCAATTTCAACATTTAATGAACCAGCTTCACCATATAATGCAAATTATCCATACAATCATGTTACACAGACAGAAAGTGGTCATGTAATAGAATTTGATGATACACCAGAATTTGAAAGAATACATTTATATCATAGAGCAGGATCTTTTGCTGAATGGCATCCAGATGGTAAAGTAGTTTTTAAATCTGCAAGTGATATGTATACTATAAGTCATGGTAATCATTTTACACACGTTGAAGGTCAAAAATTAGAAACAATTGATAAAGGATATCAACTATTTGTAAACAAAGATAAAAAATCATTAGATTCTAATTACAGTTTAAAAGTAGGTTCTGGCGGTTCTTATTATGCTAATGTAGAAAGTGGAAACTATTACATATCTGCTACTCGAGGAACACTTGAATCTAATACAAATATATTTCAAATAGGAACAAAAGCAGGAACGGAAATAAAAGGAAGTAGTTCTTTAGATATTTTTACACCACAAAATATTAATATTGATTCTGATTCAGATACTACAATACAAAGTCAAAATTTTATAGCGAGAAGTGAAGGCAAGGTTGATTTGACTGGTATTTCTGGTGGAATAAACATAAAATCTGAATTGGGTGCTATTGATATTGGCACAACTTCTATTCCAGCAATTGGTGGTATAAGAATACATACGGGAGCAAGTCCTATCAATATTGTGTCTGATGAAGTTACTCAAGGTGGTGCTGGAATGATCAATTTACTATTAGGATTAACTGGTGCAATGGGTGCTTTAAGTATTAAACCAGGATTTACAGAAATATTTACACCTGGAATAGGTTCATTTTCAGCTAATGTATTAAGTTTAAGTTCATCATCACCAATTTCAATTAGTGCAGGATCAGGTTCTTTAAAAAGTGTATTATTTGATATGATTGATGAAATACAAAAAATCACAGTACCAACTGGAACAGGTAATAGTGGAACTCCATTAAATACTGCAGGATTTGCAACTCTTAAAACTAAAATACTAGGATTTACAATATAATGGCACTCAATATGGCAATTTTAAATCAAAAGTTGGTGAGTGGTTTTACTCAATTTAATTCATCAGAATTTAATGCAGCAAAACATATAAAAGATGGTATACAAGGTTTTATTCAATCATGTCAAGATCCAGCAGGTGGAACATTTTCTGCTATGCCAAAAATAAATACAATTGAAACTAAGTTAGCAAATATTTTTAGTAAAAAAAGTCCACTAGGACAAGCTATTGGAGCAGAAGTAGCACAAGAAATTGATGGTGTTTTTTTAACTTTAAAAACATCAAATCAAATCGCAATAGTAACTAATCCTGCATCTCTCATGACTGATTGTAGAAAATTATTTGGTGACAGACCTGCTTCTGGTGCAAGTTTTGGCAGAGGATTAGCAAAAGCTATAGTTGATTATACATCTCAAATAACAATAACAGCAATGATACCTGGATCACCACCAGTTACAGTTACGGGACCACCGGCATGACAACAAGAAGTGAAAAAATAGATAATACAAAAAAAGATTTAACAAATGCACCTAACGATGTTATAGATTTTAGGATGAATGTTGTTGATACTTTAGAATTATATGAGGACACATTTGATGAACTAGCATCAGGACTTAGAACAAACTATGTTGATGACAAAAATCTTCCGATGATAGCAAATACTCTTGGGGCAATAAGATCAACTTGTTTAGGTGCTAATACTTCAACTTACTTTAAATTTGATATTGGTCCAGCGAGTGGATTTGCTAAAAATGAAAATTTTGATTTTCCTATACTAGTTGATAGTACAACAAATAAACCAAAATTTGCTGTAAGAATTGAAGATCCAAATTTTAATTATCAAATTACTTTAAGTAACAGTGAAGGAAGTACAGTTACAAAGACTGAAACTGATGGAACCTCAAATACTTTTAGTAATTACGTTGGTGACTACTATTTTGTCAGAAGTAGAGAGACAGGAAGAATATTAGATATTGTGGCAAATACTACTCCATATGTTACTCCATCAACAGACGTACCATTTGGAAATGCTGTTACATTTGGAGAAAGCACAACCGCAGAAGCAGGAAATTGGAATGAAAATTTTGCGTTTGCTAATATAGAATCAGTAACAATTAGTTCTACTCTTGATCAATTTATTAATATATCACATACAATGGAAAATGGGTCTGATTCTAGTACTCCCGTTAAAGCACCCATATTGAAAAACATACTTCCATTAAAAAGGCATGATCATGATTACGAAACTTTAATTATTACTGCAAATACAACCGCATCATCAAATTCTATTATTACTTCAAATGCAAGTTTTTTAATTGTTGGGTCAGAATTAAGTAGTTCAACATTTGAATCTAATGTATCAGTCACAATGATTGACGTTTCTACTGATACTGTATTTGTTGACAAAGAATTATCATCAAATAGTACAAATTTAAGTATTACTTCAAAACAAATAATGGAAGATAGAGAAAGGCATTCTGTTTTCGCATACGCAACAGTTGTAACTGATGGTATGGTAAAAAATGATGATTGGAAACCAATTGGTGATGATGATGCCGATTATTCTGGAACCAATGAAACACCAGGAGAAGCCACTGAAATGGATCAATCAACATTCAATACAAAATTGGGTGATTTTATTCCTGAAACTGCTAGAACAAGTACTAATATTATTTTTAAATCAACATCTGATATTGTTTCTACCGGTAATGAAACATCAACTAATACTTATGCAAATACTACAGCAAATCCTTTTTTTCCAGCAGTACAAGGAGCAGTTCAGCATTATGATGCAAGTAATGATCAAGGAGGAAGACAACCATCTGGATTAGGATCATCTGATATTTTTGCTGGTAGGTTTGTGGCTTATGAGGAAAATAGAAAAGACTCAGGTGGAAATAATACAGGTGATTATAGATACATGGTTGATTTTGCAGCAAAGTTTTTCTATTTACCAAATCCATTAACTTTTGCTCAAAATTTAAATACGGTTCCAACATCATTACCAAACACTAATACAGCAAGAGGAACAGAACCATTAAAACAATTTGCTGATGGTAGTAAAACAGTATTAACTGATGCAATAGAAAGAGTAAGAGTAGCTTTGAATACTATGCATGGTAATACTAAAGTACTTAATTCATCAGGTGGCACACCTGGTACTTTACCTTCTGGATTTTCTGGAACATTTGGAAGTTCACCTAACCAAGTTACTTTTGCATGGGGTACTG
>MDSY01145794.1_pt1 | contig 14618 bp, 13 predicted proteins | sample 811131 | NCBI WGS metagenome assembly MDSY01 (sample SAMN05326643, study PRJNA326480) | marine metagenome | isolation source: seawater | place: Atlantic Ocean: South West | collected 2010 | reverse complement strand
CATTTTTATTTGATCTTACCATCCATCTGAAAAACATATTTATTCTTTTGGCTGCAGAACCCCTAATTGGATTAGCTACGTGTTTTTCAATTCTTTTTTCATTTGAGGAATTGAAAAAATTCTTATGAAAAACACTTTGCATTTCAGAAATACTAATATTTGGTTTGTAAATATAATTTTCTAATGTTTTATTATCATTATATATTTCTCTAAACTTTATAATAAAGTACTCTAGATCACTTTCATTAAAAGTTCTATGAACAAAACCTTTAATTGATTTAAGATCTTTTTTACTATGATTTAACACAAAGTCTAAGGGGGAATATTCGAGTATCTCCATAATCTTATTTGAGCTTCTAATTATAGACTTTCTATTTCCCCAAGCTATTGTTGCTGTTAAAAATCCAGCAATTTCAATATCTTCATGTTTGTTAAATTTATGTGGAATTTGAATAGGATCAGACTCTATAAAAATTGGATTTTCATAGAAATCAGCCTTTTCGATTAAAAATGAGTAAATTTCTTTTTTATTCATTAAAAATTAGACCATCCTTTATCAAAATTTTTCTGTCAGATTTGTTAGCTAAAACTTCATTGTGCGTTACAATTACAAAAGTACAATCAGTTTTTTTTCTAATTTCAAAAAAAAGGTCATGTAGCTCACTCGCTCTTTCTGAATCTAAATTACCACTTGGTTCATCTGCAAAAATTATTTTTGGATTATTAATTAGTGCACGAGCAACTGCTACTCTTTGTTGTTCCCCTCCAGATAGTGATGATGGATGGTGACTTAAACGATTTGAAAGACCAAGTTGACTTAATAAATCTTTAGCATGATTTTTCGTTGAGATATTATCTTTATTCCCAATCCATCCGGGTAAACAAACGTTTTCTAAAGCATTAAATTCAGGTAAGAGTTCATGAAATTGGAATACAAATCCCAAATTTTTATTTCTAAACTCTGCTAATCTATTTTTATTTAGGGTAGTTAGTTGAGTTCCATTAACTTCTATAGATGTTTGATTATTTAAATCAGGTTTTGATAGAGTCCCTAAGATCTCGATAAGAGTTGTTTTTCCTGCTCCAGATGGACCTGTTATGGAAACAATTTCACCTTTATTTATTAAAACATCAATACCCTTTAAAACTTCAAGTCCATCAAATGTTTTAAAAATTGAATTTGCCTTTATCATATAATAATAAATTTAATTCTTTTTTTACCAAAATATTTATACGGTATAACTTTTATTAAATTATTTTTGAACTAAAAATAAATTTATGGAAAGTAAGGCTCAATTTGCGGGAGGGTGCTTTTGGTGCACTGAAGCAATTTTCTCTAGGGTAAATGGTGTAAATAAAGTTATATCTGGATATATGGGAGGACAAGTCAAGAATCCAAGTTATAAAGAAGTTTGCATGGGTAAAACCGGACACGCTGAGGGAGTTGAGGTTGTTTATGATTCTAAAGTTGTTTCGTATGAGACATTAGTTTTAATATTCTTTACTACTCATGATCCTACTTCAATTAATAGACAAGGCAACGATGTTGGTACTCAATATCGTTCTGCTGTCTATTATGATTCTAAAAATGAAAAAGAGACTATTGATAAAGTTTTAAAGAAAATTAAAAATGAAGCTATTTTTGATAATCCAATTGTAACAGAAATATCTCCTAAGACTATTTTTTATGTGGCGGAGGAGGAGCATATGGCGTTTTTCGAACAAAATAACCAACATCCTTATTGCCAAGCTATAATTTCTCCAAAAATCAACAAGTTTATTAAAAATTATAAAGGACTATTGAAATAATTTTTAAATTTTAAAGCCCATTCTTCTCAAAATCTTTTTTTCAAATTCCCAAAAAAACTTAAACTGAAAGAAAATTGAGCCAAAAAAAATCAGTAACACCTGATATATCGGAAAGATTACAACTAATCTTAAGATAAAATATACAACATAGCCTAAGGAAAAACCTGAAAATACTTCTGGAGATATTGAAAAAAAATCCAGAACTGGTTCACCGAAACTTACGCTTGCTGATCCTGTTATTCCAAAAACAATAAAAATTATTAAAAGCTGTAAATTAGTTTCAATTCCCCATTTATTTTTTAATTTTTTAAGCAAAAACTTCTATTTAAGTAGGTTATTTATCTGAGTAGCTAATTCTATACCAACCCTATCTTGAGCCTCATTAGTGGCTGCTCCAATATGAGGAGTTAGTGAAATGTTAGTATGCATTAATAATTTGATTTCAGGTTTTGGCTCATTTTCAAAAGTATCAAGAGCAGCAAAAAGAATCTTACCTGAATCAAGTGCAGAAACCAATGCTATTTCGTTTACAACTCCTCCTCGAGCTGCATTTATTAAAACAGAGCCATTTTTCATTGAGTCAAATTCTTTTTTATCTATGACGTATTTTTTTTGTGCAGGAACATGAAGGGTTACAAAGTCAGCCTGTTTTAAAACTTCATTTTTTGAAACTGTTTTGATTTTGAATGAAACTGAACTATTATTGTAAAAGTCTAAATTAATTGAAGTTTCCTCTAAATAATTATCACAGGCAATAACCTTCATGCCAACACCTAAAGCTATTTTAGCAACCTCTTGTCCAATTCTTCCAAAGCCAATTATACCAATGGTTTTTCCTCTTAATTCAATCCCTTTAGAGTAATTCTTTTTTAAACCTTTAAAGTTGGCATCTCCTTCTAAAGGCATATTTCTATTAGAGTCGTGTAAAAATCTCACTCCCCCATATAAATGTGCAAAAACTAATTCAGCTACAGATGCAGATGATGCAGCTGGTGTATTAATTACATGAATGTTTTTTTTTCTTGCATATTCGACATCAATATTATCCATACCAACTCCACCACGACCTATTAATTTTAAATCTGGGCATGAATCAATTAAATCTTTTCTGGCTGTAGTAGCTGATCTAACTAAAAGCCCATCAATGGAGTTTTTATTTATGTATTCTATGAGTTGTTCTTGAGCTACATTAGTTGTTATAATATTGAATCCAAAATCTTTTAGAGCTTTTGAACCTGCATCAGAAATTCCATCATTGGCAAGGATGTTCATATTTTTTATTTATTTAGTATTTCAAATTGTTTCATGCATTCAACCAACACTTTTACACTTTCAATTGGAAGAGCATTATAAATTGATGCTCTATAGCCACCAACAGACCTGTGACCTTTTAAACCACTAATATTTTTTTCCTCCCAAATTTGGTTAAAACTATCTGAAAGGTTTTCGTTTGTCAATGTAAATGTTACATTCATATAACTTCTATCTTCGATTGCAGCAAAACCCTTAAAAAATTTATTTCTATCGATTTCATTATAAAGTAATTCTGCTTTTTTTATGTTTCTACTTTCGAGTTCTTCTATTCCACCTTGTGATTCAATCCATCTAAGATTTAATAATGTTGTGTATACAGAAAAAACAGGTGGTGTATTAGACATGCTACCTGCCTTTATGTATGAGGCATAATTTAACATAGTAGGTATATTTCTAGAAACTTTGTTTAATATATCCTCTTTGATTACCACAAGGGTTACTCCTGCGGGTCCCATATTTTTTTGAGCTCCAGCGTAAAATAAATCAAACTTTGAAAAATCAATTTTTCTTGAAAAGATATCTGAACTCATGTCAGCAATTAGGGATGAGGAACATTCTGGAAATGATTGATACTGAGTTCCAAAAATTGTGTTATTGGTAGTTATATGAACATAGTCATGATCATCAGATATATTATTTATTTTTGGAATGTAATTAAAATTCTTATCCTCTGAAGATCCAATTTCAGAAACATCTCCTATAAGTTTAGCCTCTTTAATTGCTTTAATAGACCAAGTTCCAGAATTTATATATGCAGCCTTGTTTTCTAATAAGTTATATGCTGTCATAAGAAATTGAAGACTAGCGCCACCTTGAACAAAAATAGCTTTATATCCTTTATTTTCTAACCCTGTAATTTTTAATACTCTATCTGTTGCCTCCTCCATAATTGAAATAAATTCTTTACTTCGATGAGATATTTCAATTAACGAAAGGCCAATATTATCTAGTTCTAAAATGGCTTTTGAAGCTTTATTTAATACTTCCTCAGGGAGAATTGAAGGGCCTGCACTAAAATTATGTTTTTTCATTTATAATTTAAAATGCAAATATCAAAAATTACAGGATTATAACCACTGATTAGTATTAATTTTTTAAACACAATCAAAATAAAATTGTTAGTAAATCAAACAATTATAAATTTTTAAGAAAATCCATTGTGTTAATTCCATCAGCATAATCATATAGTTTGGGATTTTGAGCATCACCAAATGAGATAGAATTTTCAATTATTTGATTTGAAACTATACATTGAATCTTATCAATATTAGCATTTATTAGTTTCTTAAGTGATTTAATCGATTCATACTCTGAATAAAAGGCACTTGCAAGAGGAGAACTAAACCTGGAGTCTTTTTTTAACATAAAAAAACCATTATCTAGAAATTCATATTCACTCATTAGAAATACTGCTTTATTATAATCGTAGTTATTTGAGTATTTAATTAATTCAATAATATTAGAATATTTAAATAGTCCTCCAAAAATGATATTTAAATCATAATTTTTAGGAACAAATAGTTTTGAAATGTTTCTACATCCTAAACCATAATGGGCTAAAATATCATATCCTAGCATTTCAATTTGTTCCTTAGTTTCAGATCCGTTTAAAATGGCAATTCCATTTCTAGTATTTCGAATAATTCTTGGTACATTTTTAAAATAATAATCAAAATACCTTGCTGAATTATCACTTCCGGTTGCAATTATGGCTTTAAAACTTTCTAATTTTTTTTTTGAAAATATAATCTGATCCTTACTTTCAGGACACTCTTTTTCTAAAAATTTTACAACAAGTGGTAGTAGGAATAAATCTTTACTAGAAAGCTTTACTATTGCTTTATGTCCAGAGAACCATACACACAATATATCATGTAGACCAACAAAAGGAATATTTCCTGCTAAAACTAAACCAATTTTTATAGGGGTTTCGGTTGGTGAATGATCTTTTAACCAAAAATTAATATCATTTTTATTCAAACATTTACCCCACGCTAGTGAAGCAGTATTTATGTTCCAACTTGTAAACCAGCCATTATTATTTTTTAATTTATCTTGAATATTGGTAGATAGGTTTTCTTTACTAAAATTTGTTAAATAATCACCAAGATTTATTAGGGTTTGAATTTTTTTTTCTCTTAATTTCATTAGTTTGTAAGATAGAGATATAGGATGTACTTTTGCAAATGTAAAACAAAAATGTTATGGCGATTATTATAACTGATGATTGTATTAATTGTGGCGCCTGCGAGCCTGAATGTCCAAATACTGCTATTTATGAAGGTGCTGATGAATGGAGGTTTAAAGATGGGACAGAGCTCAAAGGCTCTTTTGTTTTACCTAATGGAAATGAGTCTGATTCTGAGTTAGCTCAAAAACCAATTTCCGATGAACTTTATTACATAGTGCCAGATAAATGTACTGAATGCAAAGGTTTTCATGATGAGCCTCAATGTGCAGCTGTTTGTCCTGTGGATTGTTGTGTTCCTGATGAAGATGTGGTTGAATCAGAGAGTGAACTTCTAGCCAAACAGAAATTTTTACATCAAGAATAAATTATGAAAGCAGGAATTGTTGGACTACCAAACGTGGGTAAGTCCACGCTATTTAATTGTTTATCAAATGCAAAAGCACAAAGTGCTAATTTCCCATTTTGTACGATTGAACCTAACATAGGAATAGTTAATGTTCCAGATAAAAGATTATCACAGTTGTCAGATATAGTAAATTCTCAACGTGTTGTTCCTGCAACTGTCGAAATTGTTGACATAGCAGGTTTGGTAAAAGGAGCAAGTAAGGGAGAGGGCCTAGGTAATCAATTCTTAGGAAATATTCGAGAGACGGATGCTATACTTCATGTACTTCGTTGTTTCGATGATGATAATATTGTTCATGTAGATGGGTCAGTTAATCCGCTAAGAGATAAAGAGACAATTGATATTGAATTGCAGTTAAAAGACCTGGAGGCTGTTCTGAAAAAATTTGAAAAAGTATCAAGATCAGCAAGAACTGGAAACAAAGAAGCACAGAAAGAATTAGAAGTGATTGATAAACTCAAAGATGGGCTTGAAAAATCACTTAATGTTAGAGGGCTTAATTTTTCAGAAGAAGAAAGGATAGAGTTTGTTGAACCTCTTCAGCTAATTACAGATAAGCCAGTTCTTTATGTCTGTAATGTTTCGGAATCTGATGCTGTAAATGGAAATTCTTATGTTGAAAAGGTAAGAGATTCTATTTTAGATGAAAATGCAGAAATATTATTTCTTGCTGTTTCTATCGAAGCTGATATTAACGAACTAGATTCATTTGAGGAGCGTGAAATGTTTTTAAATGATATTGGTTTGAATGAACCAGGAGCATCTAAACTCATTAGATCTACCTATAGTCTTTTGAATTTACAAACCTATTTTACAGCTGGAGAAAAAGAGGTAAGAGCATGGACAATTCCAGTTGGTGCTTCTGCACCAGAAGCAGCAGGGGTTATTCATACTGATTTTGAAAAGGGTTTTATTCGTGCTGAAGTTATTTCAATTGAAGATTTGGTTAATTTTGGTAGTGAGTTAAAGGTTAAAGAGGCTGGTAAAGTAAGAGTAGAAGGCAAGGATTATATTCTTAAAGAGGGAGATGTATTGCATTTCCGATTCAATGTTTAGTATTAGTATTTTATAAATATAAATGAGCATCTGAATTTTTCAACAAAAGTCATGTTTTAATTGTTAATACTTTTACACTAAGCAACCAGTGAAATTGGCATCTGAACGGTTATCTTTAGACTTTACTTATGGATAACAACTCACAATATACAGAGGAAAATATTCGATCTCTTGACTGGAAAGAGCATATTCGTATGCGTCCTGGTATGTATATCGGAAAGCTTGGTGATGGTTCCTCTCCTGATGATGGAATATATATATTGTTAAAAGAAGTTCTTGACAATAGTGTCGATGAATACGTGATGGGTGCAGGAAAAATAATTGAAATAATCATTGAGGAGAGTAAGGTTAAGGTTAGAGATTATGGTAGAGGAATTCCTTTAGGTAAAGTTGTTGATGTAGTAAGTAAAATGAATACTGGAGGAAAATATGATTCTAGAGCATTTAAAAAATCAGTAGGTCTTAATGGAGTAGGAACTAAAGCTGTGAACGCATTATCTTCGAATTTCAGAGTTTCTTCTCATAGAGATAATAATATAAAAACAGCTATTTTCGAACAAGGTGTGTTAGTTGATGATCCATCAGAATCTCCAAGCAATAAAAGAAAAGGAACTTTAGTAGAGTTTGTTCCAGATTCTTCGATTTTTAAGCATTATAAGTATCGTGTTGAATATGTTGAGAAGATGCTAAGAAACTATGTTTACTTGAATCCAGGCTTAACAATAACCCTAAATGGAGAAAAGTTTTATTCGAAAAATGGATTGAAAGATCTTTTAGAAGATCAGTCTAATGAATCAGATTTATTGTACCCTATCATTCATATTAAAGGAGAGGATATTGAAGTTGCGATCACCCATAGTAAAACTCAATATAGTGAAGAGTACCATTCTTTTGTAAATGGTCAAAATACTACTCAAGGAGGAACTCATCAGTCAGCATTTAGGGAGGGTATAGTTAAAACTGTAAGGGAGTTTTTTGGTAAGAATTATGATGCTTCTGATATAAGAAAATCAATTATCTCTGCTATAAGTATAAAAGTTATGGAGCCTGTTTTTGAATCACAAACAAAAACAAAACTAGGATCAACAGAGATGGGAGGAGGATTCCCCTCTGTTCGAAGTTATATCATTGATTTTTTAACTACTCAATTAGATAATTATTTTCATAAAAATCCAGATGTCGCAGAGTCTTTACAGCGAAAAATAATGCAAGCTGAAAGAGAACGTAAAGAATTGTCAGGAATAAGAAAGTTAGCAAGGGAGAGCGCAAAAAAGGCGAGTTTACATAATAAAAAACTAAGAGATTGCAGAGTACATCTTGGAGATTTAAAAAAAGATAGACGTCTAGAATCTACGGTTTTTATAACTGAAGGTGATTCTGCATCAGGTTCGATTACAAAATCTAGAGATGTTAACACTCAAGCTGTTTTTAGTCTTAGAGGAAAGCCTCTAAACACATATGGTATGTCAAAGAAGATTGTTTACCAAAATGAAGAATTTAATTTGTTACAGGCTGCCCTTAATATTGAAGAAAGCATGGAGGATCTTCGATATAACAACATAGTGATTGCAACTGATGCAGATGTAGATGGCATGCATATAAGACTCCTTCTAATAACATTCTTCTTACAATTTTTTCCAGAACTTATAAAAGAAGGGCATTTGTATATTCTACAAACTCCGTTATTTAGGGTAAGAAATAAAAAAGAGACCTTTTATTGTTATTCTGAAAAAGAAAGGCTTAAGGCAATCAAAAAGTTAGGTGGTCAACATGAAATAACAAGATTTAAGGGGCTTGGCGAAATTTCTCCCGATGAATTTAAATTTTTTATTGGAGAAGATATTCGGTTAGATCCTGTAATGCTAGATAGATCAGTTACTAGTGATGAATTACTGAGTTTTTACATGGGAAAAAACACACAAGAAAGACAAAAGTTTATTATCGAAAATTTAAAAGTTGAATTAGATTCTGTGGAATGATTGAAGAAGAAAATAGTTTTTTTGAATCAGAAAACAACTCTGATACACTTGTTAAGATAACAGGTATGTATAAAGATTGGTTTTTAGATTATGCTTCCTATGTTATTTTAGAAAGAGCAGTTCCTGCAATTGAAGACGGTTTTAAGCCAGTTCAGAGAAGAATTCTTCACTCCATGAAGGATTTAGATGACGGTAGATATAATAAGGTGGCTAACGTTGTTGGACATACCATGCAGTACCACCCTCATGGTGATGCAAGCATATCAGATGCCATGGTTCAAATTGGTCAAAAGGAATTCTTAATTGATATGCAGGGAAATTGGGGAAATATATTGACTGGTGATAGGGCTGCAGCTTCAAGATATATAGAAGCTAGGCTATCAAAATTTGCATTAGAAGTTGTTTTTAGTCCTAAAGTAACTGATTGGCAGCTTTCTTATGACGGTAGAAAAAAAGAACCAGTTAATCTTCCTGTTAAATTTCCTATGCTTCTCGCGCAAGGAGCAGAAGGTATTGCTGTTGGGTTATCTACAAAAATATTACCACATAACTTTAATGAACTTATTAAAGCATCCATAAGCTACTTAAAGGGGAAATCTTTTAAGATTTATCCTGATTTTCAAACTGGTGGGTCTATAGATATTGAGAATTATAATGATGGGATGAGGGGTGGAAAGATTCGTGTACGTGCATCCATTACTCAGCGAGATAAAAATACTTTAGTGATAGATCAAATACCTTTCTCAACTAACACTTCATCATTAATAGATAACATACTTAAAGCCAATGATAAAGGAAAAATTAAAATCAAGAAAATTGAGGATAATACTGCAGAAAATGTAGAGATATTGATTTATCTTCCTCCGGGTATTTCTCCAGATAAAACAATTGATGCTTTATATGCATTTACTGATTGTGAGTCGTCTATTTCACCCCTTAGCTGTGTAATCATTGATAACAAACCCTCTTTCATTGGAGTATCAGAAATGCTTAGAATCTCTTCAGATAATACTGTTGAATTATTAAAAAATGAACTTGAAGTTCAATTAGCAGAACTGGAGAATCAATGGCATTCGGCATCACTTGAAAGAATTTTTATTGAAAATAGAATTTATAGGGATATAGAAGAGGTAGATTCTTGGGAAGGAGTTATTAAAGCAATTAATGAGGGCTTAAAGCCTCATGTTATAATACTTAAAAGACCTGTTGTAGAAGAAGACATAGTTAAGCTTACAGAGATTCGGATAAAAAGAATATCAAAATTTGATATTGATAAAGCTCAACAAAAAATAGATGCTTTAGAGACTGATATTAGTGAAGTCAAAAACAATTTAAACCACTTAATTGATTATGCCATAAGATACTTTGATCATCTTTTAAAAACTTATGGTAAAGACAGGCAAAGAAAAACGGAGATTACAACTTTTGATGATGTAGACGCTAAAAAAGTTGTTGTAAGAAATCAGAAGCTTTACATAAATAGAGAGGAAGGATTTATTGGAACTGGACTAAGAAAAGATGAGTTTATTTGTGAATGCTCAGACATAGATGATGTAATTGTATTTACTAAATCTGGTCTGATGCAGGTTGTTAAGGTAGATAGTAAAGTGTTCATTGAAAAAAATATAATTCATGCTGCTGTATTTAAACGAAAGGATTCAAGGACTATTTATAATATGATCTATAGAGATGGAAAAAATGGAACTTATTTTGTTAAAAGATTCCCTGTAAGTGGTGTTACAAGAGACAAGTCTTATGATCTAACCCAAGGAAAGCCAAATTCTGAATTAATTTATTTCACAGCAAACTCAAATGGTGAGGCAGAAATAGTTACAATAAACCTAAGAAATACTGGAACTATAAAAAAATTAAAATGGGATATTGACTTTGCTGATTATTTAATTAAAGGAAGAAATTCGAAGGGGAATATTGTAACCAAGTATACAATAAGAAAAAACGGCATTGAGTTAAAAGAAAAAGGAAAATCTACCCTAAAACCCAGAGATATATGGATTGACACAACAGTGCAGAGGTTAAATACAGATGGACGTGGAAATCTTTTAGGCGCTTTTAAAGGTGGGGATAAATTAATTGAAATTACTGGAAATGCCATGGTAAAAGTTATGACTCCTGAATTAACTCTTCATTTTGATAAAGAACAGATATTATTAGAGAAATGGCTCCCAAAAAAGCCCATTACAGCAGTATATTATGATAATAATAAAAATAAATCATTTTTAAAGAGGTTCTTGATTGAAAATGAGAATAAGGAAGACTTATTTATAAAAGAAAAGACTGAACTTTTATTTGTAACAACTGAAGGGAGACCGATTTTAGAAATTAATTTTTCAAAAATTAAAAGAGGAGAAGACCCGCCCAAATCAATTCTTGTAAATGCAGAAGAGTTCATAGGTGTTAAAGGTATTAAAGCCATTGGAAACCAATTGACAGACAAAAGAATTAAAAGTGTAACTCTTAAAGAAAGCTTACCTTATACAGTTGATGATTCAGAAATAGCTGCTGAAGAAATTGAAGTCAACGAAGAGATTCATTTAACAAATGAAGATTCTCAAATCACCCTTGATTTATAAAAAGTATTAGATTTTTAATAATTTTCATTTCTTTATTTTTTTTATCAATTTGTACTGATTATATAAATGAATCTCCTTGTGGAGAAGGTTATTCTTACAAAGCAAAACTTGCAATAAAAGGTATTTGTTCTAATTATCTAATTCAGCTAACTTACGGAGATGTAATTTATGATTTTACTGAAAATCTATGGACTGATAAAATGACAGGAAAAATCTATAATAATGTTTTTAGACTTTCCAATTATTGCGATTTCCCTAAAGACATAGAAGAGGGGCAAGAGTTTTATTTTGACATGATAAATACTCCATCAAATAATTTATGTATAGTATGTATGGCATATAGACCAACACCCAAGAGTGCAATCGATATAAATATTTATAAGTTATAATTTCCTTTTTTTCGAAAGTAATAAAAATAATGTAGTAGTAATGACGTAGTTATAAATTCACTATATTAAGTTCTGTTTTATAAATTAGCACTTTAAAAAATAGAATAGAAATGATAGGTGAACATTTATTTTATAATGACTTTCCTAAAGGTGTAAAATCAATCTATTGTAATGGTCGAACTTACACACGAGATAAGTTTTTGATTGAAAAAGAAAAATTTTTAAAAAGAAAGGCAAAAAGAAAAAATTAGATAACCTCGGTTTGATCTTTTAATAAAATTAGTGTGCCTAGTAAATAATTAGGTTTGATTTATAAAATAATTATTTTTTTAAGTGTCTTGTTTGGTTCTGCGCAGACTGATAAATCTTATCATAAATCCTTAAATGATTCAATAGTAAAGTATCTTGAATTGGATCCAAACAAAGCATTAGATTTTGGGTTTGAGATTCTTAAAACAGCGAATATTGTTAATCCAAATAGAGAATTAGTTTCAACTTATAATCTAATTGGTCAATTACTAACTAACAAAAATTTATATGCTGAAGCTTTGTCATATTTTTCCGAAGCTTTAAAATCTTTTAAACTTGTAGATAATGATAGATATTATGATGAAAAAAAGGTTGAACAACCTCCCTGGGTTTTAATAAATATAAGTAATTTATATTTTGCCATTGGTGATATTGAAAATGCAAAACAAAAAGCTTTAGAGGCAGAAAAGAATTTTCTTTTATTAGATGATGAAAGGAATAAGCAAATTGGACTAAATACAGTCTATGGAAACCTTGGTCTTTTTGCTTCTTTTGAAAAAGATTATGATTTAACTGAGAAACTTTATCTTAAAACTCTTGAAAGCAGAAAAAATCTTGATGATTTAGACGGAGAAATGTATTCTTACGCTATGCTTGTTAATCTTTTCATCAATATCAAAGATAAATATAAGGCTGATCAATATTCTAGTAAAGCAGCTATATTATTTGAGAAAATTAATTCCACTAATAAAGATGAATCTTCCTTTTTTCAAAGAAACTATTCTTATGTCTTACTTCAATATGGAGAAAGATATTTTTTAGAAAATGAATTTAAAACAGCACTAGACTACTTAAATAAGACTAAAAATTTATTGAAGAAATTTCCAGACGAATTACCAAGAATAAACTCTTTAATTTCTAAATGTTATCTGGGACTCAAGGATTATGATAGTGCTGAAAGAAGTGCAATTGAAAACTTATCTATAACATCATTGGGAGTTGATCAGAAAAAAGAAAACTATATAGTTTTAGAAAACATTTATAATCAAAGAAACGATTATGAAAATTTAATTAGGGTAAAAGATTCTTTAATTAAGATTGGTGGGTTTTCTGGTACTTTAAGTATTAGGAGTAAATTTTCAAATCTAGAAACACAAATATTACTATCAGAAAAGCAAAGTGAATTAACCCAGAATAAAATAAGATACAATACTTACCTATATATACTTATAATCGGATTGGTAATCTTGTTTTTTTCATTGGTGACTATTAGAATAAACTTCAATTATCAAAAAGAAAGAAATAATAGACTTGAGTTTGAGAAAGACATCACAAGAAACAAGTTAAATAAAAAGAAATTAGAATTAGTTAGTAAAACAAATTTTATAGCTCAAAGAAATACTTCTCTTGATAGTTTGAAGCAGAAAATCATGAAGGATAAAGAAGCTAATGACCCTGAAAAAATATCTTTAAAGATTGAAAAAGAAATAAATAAAATAATTGGATCAGAAAAAGTATTTAAAAATTTTGAGAGTCAATTTACTGAGGTTTATCCAAATTTTTTTAAAACAATAGTCTTAAAGTACGGAAAATTATCGCAAAACGATCTTCGACTTTGTGCTTATATAAAAATGAACCAAAGTACAAATCAAATTTCTCAAATAACTGGAGTATCAATTAGAACAGTTGAAACTCAGAGGTATCGATTGGGGAAAAAGTTAAAACTATTAAAATCAGAAGATCTTAATTCTGTTATAATGTCAATATAATTAATAAGATGAGCTTTAAACAATTTTTACAAATATTAGTAGTCATGCTAATTGCAATTACTCTGTTTTTAGTGTTAAAAAAATAAAATATATAATTGAAATTAAAGAAATGAAAAACATTATTAAATACTCACTATTTATATTTTCACTTACACTTTTTTCGCAGCAGGAATCATTTTACACACTCTATCAATACAATATGAACGTTGTTAATCCTGCTTTTGCAGGAACACAAGGCGAAATGATTACAATTTTAGACAGGAATCAATGGGCTGGATTAGAGGGGGCTCCTCGTACACTTGCATTATCTTATTCAAGACCCATGAAAAACAATTTAGGATTAGGGGTTTCAATAGTCTCAGATAAAGTATTTATTGAAAAGCAAACCTTTGCATATATTGATTTTTCTTATGAACTACAGGTTGAGGAAAAAACTACTGTGTATCTCGGGTTAAAAGCAGGAGGTAATTTTTATAGTGCTGATCCAAGTGTTTTGAATACTTATTCTGATATATCCGATCCTAGTCAAATTTCTATTTCAAGTTTCAACCCCAACATTGGAGTTGGATTATATGCTAAACGAGATAATCATTGGTTTAGTTTTTCTATTCCTAGACTATTTAATACTAAAAGAAAAGATGATTTGGCTGTTACAGCAAAGGATAGGGTACATACCTATATAGGAGGAGGATCTGAGTTTTCTATTAATGAGGATTTTAGTGTAAAGCCCAGTTTAATGTTTCGAAAAGTTAGAGGTCTTCCAATAAGTACTGACATAACAAATTTCGTTAGTTATCAAAACAAATACGACTTGGGGCTTTCAATAAGAACTAAAGCTGCATTTTCAGTAATGCTCTTTTTAACT
>MDSY01059693.1_pt1 | contig 14622 bp, 9 predicted proteins | sample 811131 | NCBI WGS metagenome assembly MDSY01 (sample SAMN05326643, study PRJNA326480) | marine metagenome | isolation source: seawater | place: Atlantic Ocean: South West | collected 2010 | reverse complement strand
TGTAATAGCACTTTATCCACTTTGTAAAAAGTTCAGTACTTACAAGAAAAACAATAAAGATAAAGCCTGGTTAAGTTATTTATAGTATTTTTTAATTATACAATACGGCCCTAAGAAATTTTGCAAAAAAAAGAGTAGAATTAACTACTCTCTTGCTTTTTGATTTATTTAAAAAAAATACTAATCTACTACCTTAGAAACATACTTTTTTTCAGATGTTCCATCGTTGTATAAATAAATTATAATTTCATTATTTACTTTATCAGCTTTTACTTCTTGACCCAGAACATTAAAAGTTTTATATAATACTTTTTCTTTGTCATTTACGGTTGAAATTCCTGTTGATTGATTCATTTGAATATAAGAGAAACCTCCATTAGAATTATTATTGTTTGAAGGAATAAAGGAAACACCAAATATTGTTACACATGTCTGATTATCTAAAATGGTCATATTCAACATCATTGTAAGTGTATCCATCATCGTATTCGACATATAAGTATCTTGTGATAATGTACTACTCCATAAGCAATTAATACACGTAGAAGAAGTGTCAAAAGAATTATTAAACAAATCCTGAAAATTATTATAATGATATGCCCTCCATCTGTGTTGAACATTGTTAGATGAAATTAATCCAGATGCAACAAGACTGTCTACATTAGATCCTACTTGAAACGAATAATTGTTTCCTGCAGTTCCAGTTGCTGAAAGATTTATTAAACCACATTCTCCAAATTGTGCATGAAAAGAAATAGAGGAAATTAATATGAAAATATAAAGAGTAATTTTTAACATAATATTTATTTTTAAGTTTATACAGACCCTAACGTTACATAAAAATAAAAGTGAGGGGTCGGCAAATAAATAGGAGGTTTCAACTCATATTTATTCCGCATATTTAATAGTTATTACACATAATATTTTACATTCAAAATTTTTATAATTCAAAAATGCTACTTAAATTATAGAAAAAAACAAATGAAAAAAATATTATTTTATACTTTTCTATTAATATTTCCATTTGGATGTTTAGAAAAAAATGAAGTCTCTAATTCTGAAAGTAAGGCAAAGTGTCCTATTCATTTTGGTAACAATCAAACAAGTGGATTAACTACTTCTAACCAAGGAAATACCAATCGCGATTGGTGGCCTAATCAACTTGATCTTACTATTTTAAGACAAAACTCCTATCTATCCAATCCTATGGGAGAAGATTTTAATTATTTAAAAGAATTTGAAACTCTAGATTATTATGGACTTAAAAAAGATATTGAAACAGTGATGACAGATTCTAAAGAATGGTGGCCAGCAGATTATGGAAATTATGGAGGCTTATTTATAAGAATGGCTTGGCACAGCGCAGGAACCTACAGAACTGGAGATGGAAGAGGTGGTACAAGAGCAGGGCAACAAAGATTTGCCCCTCAAAATAGTTGGCCAGACAATGCAAATTTAGATAAAGCAAGAAGATTGATATGGCCTGTCAAACAAAAATATGGTCAAAAAATTTCTTGGGCAGATTTAATGATTTTAGCTGGAAATGTTGCTTTAGAATCTATGGGCTTTAAAACAGTAGGATTTGCAGGAGGAAGGACAGATGTTTGGGAGCCTCAAAGTAATGTTTACTGGGGCGCTGAGAAAAAGTTTTTGGATGACGAAAGATATACCGAAGATAGAGACTTAGAACAACCCTTGGCAGCCGTTCAAATGGGATTAATTTATGTTAATCCAGAAGGTCCAAATGGAGAACCAGATCCAATAAAAGCTGCTGTAGATATTAGAGAAACTTTTGGCAGAATGGGAATGAACGATGAAGAGACAGTCGCATTAATTGCTGGAGGACACACTTTAGGAAAAACCCATGGCGCAGCAAGCGGCGATAATTTAGGTAAATCACCAGAAGGAGCAGCTATTGAAGAGCAAGGAATGGGTTGGAAAAGTGATTATAACACAGGCAAAGGCAAAGACGCAATTACATCTGGACTGGAAGTTATATGGACGGAAGAACCTACCAATTGGAATCATGGATATTTTGAAAGCCTATTTGAAAATGAATGGGAATTAACCAAAAGTCCTGGAGGAGCAAATCAATGGGTAGCTAAAAAACCTCATAAAATGTTCCCAGATGCTTTTGACGATGAGGTAATTCATAAGCCTACAATGCTCACAACTGATTTATCACTAATAGAGGATTCCGCTTACAGAATTGTTTCTCAAAAATTTTACGACGATCCAGCAGCATTTGAATTGGCATTTGCAAAAGCGTGGTTTAAACTAACCCATAGAGATATGGGTCCAAAGTCTAGCTATGTTGGACCAGAAATACCTGAAGAAGATTATTCTTGGCAAGACCCTATACCTACTGTAAATCATGAATTATTCAATGCGAAAAATATTGATTTAATCAAGGCAGAAATAAAAAATTCTGAATTAACTAATGAAGATATGGTTACCACAGCCTGGGCTTCGGCATCTACATTTAGAATTTCTGATAGAAGAGGTGGTGCTAATGGCGCAAGATTAAGACTAGAACCTCAAATAAATTGGGAATCTAATAATCCAGAAAATCTGAAAAGAATAATTAAAGTTTATAAGTCCATTCAAGAAAAATTTAACAAAGAATCTAAAAATCAAAAAATATCTTTAGCAGATATAATTGTTTTAGCAGGATGTGTTGCTATAGAAGATGCAGCATCTTTGGGCGGAAGAACTATTAATATGCCCTTTTCTCTTGGTAGAATGGATGCATTAGAAGAACAAACTGATATTGAAGGAATGTCGGTTTTAGAACCGATTGCAGATGGATTTAGAAATTATAAAAAAGCTAATTACACACTAAGTTCTGAAGAATTACTAATTGACAAGGCTCAGCAACTAACCTTAACAGCACCTGAAATGACAGCTTTAATTGGTGGGATAAGAGTTCTTAATTCAAACTATGATCAATCAAGTATTGGTGTATTAACAGAAACTCCTGGTGTTTTAAACAACGATTATTTCAGAAATCTTTGCAGTATGGATTATGAGTGGAAACCAAAATCAGAAGAATCAAATTTATTCAATGGTTATAAAAGGGGAACTGAAGAGTTAAAATGGACTGCCAGTAGAGCAGATTTAATATTTGGATCTAACTCTGAACTAAGAGCAATATGTGAAGTTTACGCTAGTGATGATGGCAATGAAAAATTTGTTTTAGATTTTGTAAAAGCTTGGACAAAAGTCATGAACTTAGATAGATTTTAAACTTAGATTATTTTTAATAAGTTTTAATTGTTAAATACTTATTATTCTAATATTTATTTTTCTGTAGACAAATATTAATTTTGTTTAGATGAATAAAATATTAGTTGTTTTTTCTTTATTCCTGTTTGTAAATGCCCATGGGCAAAAAGAAATCACAGCAAAAAAAAGAACCGTACCAATATCTTTAGACGGACAGCTTATTGAAGCTGATTGGGGAAATTCTAAATGGACTTCTGGTTTTACTCAAATGAAACCATTTCCTGGTAAAAAAGCTTCTAAAAAAACAGAGGTTGCTATGCTGTTCGATCAAGAGGCAATATATTTTGGTGTTAAATGCTTTGACAATCCAGATTCCATTTCAAGGGTGCTTTCTCTAAGAGATGACTATAATCCTAACTTAGATTATTTTGGGATATTTATTGATACCTATAACGACAAACAAAATGGTTTTTTCTTCGGACTTAGTAGTAGAGGAGTTCAGGGAGATGCTAAGATATTTAGCGAAGACTTTAACGACTTGTTAAATTTAGTTTGGAGAAGTAAAACTCAAATAAACGAAAATGGTTGGTTTGCAGAAATCAAAATCCCATACTCAGCACTAAGATTCCCAAAAACAGAAGTGCAGTCCTGGAATATAAATTTCGCTAGACAAATAAGCAGGTTTAGAGAAGAAGGAACATGGAACCCAGTGAAACCTGACTTAGAGAACTTCTTACTCGAAAGTGGAGCTATTAAAGGAATTAAAGATATAGCACCTCCTCTAAGATTAGCATTAATTCCTTTTTTATCGAGTTACAATAGTTTTTCAAAAGACACAGAACCTATTTCTACTTTTACTGGTGGAATGGATGTTAAATATGGAATAAATGAAGCTTTTACTTTAGACGTCACTTTGTTACCAGACTTTGGACAAGTAATTTTTGACCAGCAAGTACTCAACATAAGTCCTTTTGAAATAAGATTCAATGAAAATAGACAGTTTTTTACTGAAGGAACAGAACTTTTTAATAAATCAAACCTGTTTTACAGTAGAAGAATAGGTGTTCAAACTCCATCAAAAGTGTACAAAAGTCAGTTAAAAGAGGAAGAAGAATTAAATGAGATTCCAACTTCAGTTCCATTAATCAATGCTAGTAAAATATCTGGGAGATTAAAAAATGGGTTAGGTATAGGCGTATTTAACGGGGTTACTGGAGAACAAAAAGGGAAAGCAATCAACAGTTTAAATGGTGAGGAAAGAGAAATTTCCATAAGTCCATTAACCAACTACAATGTTATTGTATTAGATCAAAATCTAAAAAACAACAGTTCCTTAACTTTTACCAATACTAATGTTTGGAGAGCGGGGGGTTTTTACGATGCAAATGTTAGTGGTATAGACACCAAACTTAACACTAAAAGCAACGATTACTTTGTTCAAACTCAAGCAAAAATATCCAACATATTAGATACTAATAATAATTCATTAGGTCACACTTGGGGAATTGAAGTTGGCAAACAAAGAGGGAATTTTACTTGCGGATTGGAATATTATGAAGAATCTGACAACTATGACCCAAACGATTTGGGGTTTTTACGAGCTAACAACAGTCGAGTTGGCGAAGTTTATATAGGTTATAGAAATTTTAATCCTAAAATTGAAAAAATAAATAAAATTTTCACTGAAGCTTCGCTTTCTAATGAATGGCTTTATGCACCTAATCTTTTTGGAGGAAGTTTTTGGAATGCAAGTGGTACAATGGTTACAAATTCTTTTAACGCTTTTGGAATCAGACTAAGTGGAACATTAAATGAATCCAATGATTATTTTGAACCAAGAGGTGATATTATCGGGGAAGAAAAGTTTATTCGGCCTATATGGACCAATACAAGATTATGGTTTTCTTCAAATTATCAAAAAAGAATTGCTTTAGACCTTGGTATTGGCTATGTATTTGTAGAGCGCAATGATTGGTGGGAATGGAACTACGACTTTGAAACTAGGTTTAGAATTACCAATCAACTTTTTTTAATTCATAACTGGGAACAAAGATTCCAGAACAACAGTGAGGGATATGCTGTAGATTTTGGCACACCAGAGGTTCTCCATAGTGGAATTATTTTTGGAAATAGAAATAGAATAAATACTACACAAACACTTGGAATCGATTATACATTAACCAACAGAATAGGAATTACTTTTAGACTTAGAAGCTATAATGCTATTGTTAAATACAATAGTTTTTCAGAACTTCTAGAAAATGGAAGGCTATCAGACTTAGACAATTTCTCAGGAGAAGATACTGGTGGAAACTCTGTATACGATATCAATTACAACGCCTTTACCATTGACATGCTTTTTAGATGGGTGTTTTTTCCAGGTAGTGAAATAAATATTGTTTGGAAAAACTCTATATTTTCTGATGATCAAAGTATAGATCAAAATTACTGGAATAATTTATTTGGAAATTTACAAGATGGTCCAATGAATACATTTTCTATTAAGTTAATATATTGGCTAGATGCACAATATCTCAAAAAATAAAAAGACGTACAGTTTCAAAAAACCTCAACAAGTTATTTTATTCAATGTAACATTATTAATTTTGTATTAAAACTTAATTTATGAAGAAATTTATTACCCTAAACTGCATCATATTTCTAGCTTTTAATTTATTTGGTCAACAACAAATCAATAAAACATTATTTTTTGATGGAATTAATAGAGAATACATAATATATATACCAGCAAGTTATAATGGTAGTGAAGATTATTCTTTACTATTTAATTTTCATGGTGGTGCTAGCACTTCCAATAATTTTATTAACGTAAATGATATGAGGCCCATAGCAGATACGGCCAATTTTATTGCTGTTTATCCTCAAGCTGCAGTAGATCCAACCGATGGAAGCAATTCTTGGTTGCATAAAACTCCAACGACTCATAACGATGTTAATTTTATAGAATCAATTATTGATACACTTAGCAGTGATTATAATATTGACAATGATAGAATTTATGCTTGTGGATATTCTGAGGGGGGACTTTTCTCTTACGAGTTAGGATGCAGATTGAATAATAGAATTGCGGGATTTGCATCAGTTTCCGGAAGTATGCTTACAGAAACTTACCGTCTTGATAATGGTTTTGGATCATGTTCACCAATTCATCCAACTGCAGTTTTACTTATTCCAGGGACCTCGGATGGGAATTTCCATTCTATGTACAATGGTTTTCAACCATATTATTTATCAGTAAATGATATTACAACATATTGGTCAAGCCACAACAATACAGATTTAAATCCAACGATAACTAATGTCCCTAACACCAATAATTCTGATGGAAGTACTGTCGAGAAGAGAATTTGGGAAAATGGTGATAATTGTGTAGCTGTCCAAGAACTTAAAGTAATTAATGGCGACCATGATTGGCCTGGAAGCTTTGGAAATATGGATATAAGTGCATCTCAAGAAATATGGAATTTTGTATCTAAGTATGATATTAACGGCTTAATTAATTGTGCTTCTACAAATGTAATTCCAACAAACGATTTAGAAATAAAAATATTTCCAAACCCAAACTCAGAATTTATAACAATTAATTCTTTGGATAAAAACAACTTAAGTTACAGTATTTTTTCTAACGTTGGAAAAATGGTAATGAAGGGGAATATTAATAAATCAAATCCTAAAATTAATATTTCTCACCTTGAACCTCAATTGTACATATTAATGATTGGTGGGAACTCTTATAAAATAATAAAAGAAGAATAAAAGGCAGGTCCATCGACCTGCCTTTAGTATTAGAAAAGAGTGATTAGAATAAATGCACAAAAGGCACCAATAGTCCAATACACTCCTTAGAATTTTTTTCGATAGACATTTGACACCTCCTTTCTATATTAAGTTAAACATGTGCTGTTGTCACAGCATTAATCATTACAACATGAATATAATCAAGAAAATGATTTGAAACGATACTTGTTTAATAAATATGAAAAAAGAAATTAAAAAATGTACTTTTGAGACGTTAAAACAAAAAATTTATGGGAATATTTATTCCAATAATTTTAATAATCATTACCAGTATAATCATTTGGAAATCCTCTGATGGTTTTGATATAGCATCTTCTTATTTAGGAAGAAATCTTTCTAATGGTGTGAAAGGAGCTACAATAAATGCAATTTCAAGTTCTATGCCAGAACTTTTAACAACTGTTTTCTTTTTAATATTCTTAAAAGATGCTGAAGGCTTTTCAGCAGGAATGGGTACTGTTGCAGGTAGTGCAGTATTCAATGCAATGATAATTCCAGCTTTTTCTGTTTTATCTGTATACTATTACGGAATTTCTAAAACTATAAAAATTTCTAAAAATGTTATTTACAGAGATAGTTTAGCACTTCTCATTTCACAAATCGTTCTTATTTTAATTATATATTTTGAACTTTTATCTTGGCTAGGCGGTTTAATATTGGTTTTGATGTATGGAATTTATGTATTCTACATGTTCATTAAAATGCCAGTTAATAAGGCATCTAATAATGAAGAATCTGACAACAATATAGTAATTGGAAACAGGTGGTTTTTATTTTTCAAATTAGACTTTTACAGCTCTTTAATAGGAAACAAAAAGTTGAATAATAACAACTCTATATTATTACTTTTAGTTTCGTTATTTTTTATTGGATTGTCTTGTTTACTATTAGTAAAAGCATGTGAAATGCTTGGACAAGCAGAGTATTCTTTTATGGGTGCAAATAATTTAAAAGGCCTTGACCTACCTATTTCAATTGTTGCTGTTATAATTGCAGCAGCAGCCACTAGTGTCCCTGATACTATATTATCTATTAAGGATGCTAGAAAAGGGAATTACAACGATGCTATTTCTAATGCGTTAGGCAGCAACATTTTTGACATTTGCTTTGCACTAGGATTGCCAATTCTACTATATACAATTTTTTATGGGCCAATATTGATGGATCCTGTAACACTATCGTTTAGTTTAAATGTATTGATAGTACTTTTTATTCTTACTATCTTTTCATTTGTCATTTTTATCTCTGGGGAGAATATCGGTATAGCTAAGGCAATTCTGCTATTATTAATGTATGCTGTATTTATATTATACATACTTATATATCATATCTAATTTTAAAATAAGCATAAATAAAAGCTGTTGTTTCAGTCCTGATTTAATGAAATTATTTCATCCATTTATGGTCAAAATACCATCTATTAAAGTTAATTTAAAACAATAGATTCTCAAGCTAGATAGTTGCGAAAATTTCTAGTTTATAAAATATGGTATCTATAAATTATTTTATGCGGAAATACATATTTATTCGACGTGAATTATTTTTTCTACAGAACCATCGTCGTAAATGTTTAAAACCAATTTATTTTTTAGTTCACCCAATTCCTGTCCAAGAAGATTAACAGACTTTATAATATATTTTTTTTGGTTTAAAATTTGGGTATTTAACGAGGTATTATTTGATACAATATATTTAGTGAAAAAGTCCCATATTTCTTCATGAACATTAATGTCGTCCACATCCCATGAATGGCCATTTTTGTGCTTATAAAGCCACACTTCATTTATAGAATTATTAGAAGAGTATTTATAGCTAATTGTATATTTATTATTATTATTTACATTAGGTAAAGTATCAATTTCTAAAATATCTAAGCCATTTGTGTTCACCCAAAAATCTAAGATAAAATCTATTCCAAGATAAGGTCCCCAAAATTGATCATTGGGGTCTCCAGAAAAATAAGAAACATTGTCGTTAACTCCATGAATTTCAAAAATTGGAGAAGGATTACTATTACAAGATCCGTTGGAAAATCCGTTTGGAAAAATAGTTCCAGCAACTGGTGCGTATGCACTAAAAGTTCCAGATGATTCACAGGCAATTAAATAACAAAGTTCTGCTCCATTTGACATACCTGTTATAAATGTATTAATTGAAGAAAGATTATAAGAAGTTTGTAATTCATGAGCTAAAGAAATTAAAAAATCAACATCGTCTACATTGCTTCCAGCTGTAAATAAATAACCAACATTCCAAAAATTATCTCCCCCGTTATCTTGCGTTCCGTTTGGATAACAAACTGCAAATCCATATTGATCTGCCAGTGCATTAAATCCAGAATAATTCATAATAGATTGCGCGCTACCAGAATAACCATGAGCGACAAAAACTAAGGGAGCATCGTTTTGAATGTTAGAGGGCTGGTAATAAATATAATCTCTAATTAATCCGTTATGGTTAAAATTAAGATATTGCTGAGCAAAAGATAACAGAGGAAAAAGAAAAAAAATGAGTAAGAATTTTCTCATATTATTTATTAGTTGTTTATGAAAAATTAATTATTATTAAATCTAAATATAGATTATTTAGGTCTTTTTAACTTTAAAACGTTGAAAAATTCAATGATATTTAAAGACTTTATAGACCTATTTAAGGGTAATTTTTAGATAATAACCTTATATTTGGAAAAATTTATATTAAATGGGTAAGTCACAAGAAACTTTTAGCAAAAAAGAAAAAGAAAAAAAACGTTTAAAAAAGCGGAAGGATAAATTAGCTAAAAGAGAAGAGAGAAAAGCTAACCCAAAAAAGACATTTGAAGAGTCAATTGCCTACATTGACGAAAATGGCAACTTCACAGATACTCCTCCAGACACAACAAAAAGAACTGTTATAAAAGCAGAAGATATTGAAATTGGAATTCCAACTAGAGAAAATGAAAACGACGATCCTATCAAGTCAGGAAAAGTTGAATTCTACAACGACGAAAAAGGTTACGGATTTATTAAGGAAGATGTAACCAATGAAAAATACTTTGTTCATGTTAGTAGTTTAAATGGAGAGATAGGAGAAAATGATAAAGTTTCTTTTGAGTTAGAAAGAGGACCAAAAGGATTGAACGCTGTTAGGGTAAATAAGATTTAGTGATCTAAAATCTATTCCAGTATATATCACTCTATGAATTTCAAGTATTATAAAATAATACCTAATAAATGGTATAAATTGAATTCAAAAAATTTATTAAAATTGTTAAAAATTTAAACATGAAACTTTTTAAAAAAATATTGCCTCTAATTATTATATTAATAACTACAACTTTTTCAAATGCGCAAGAACTAATTATCGGAGAAGAAAGAATTGAACCAGGAATTGTTGTCATTTTTGAAGGAGCTATTAAGGATATGATTATGCCATCTTCAAACAACTTAAATGAAAATTTAACAGATATTCATATTGAAGCTAGAGTTAATTGGGATGTAGATAATATCCCTAAAGGAACACCAAAAGGAGGATTTGTTCCATATTTGCATATAAATGCGTTAGTTACTAACCAAAAAACTGGATTAAAAACATTTATAGATCTAATCCCTCACATCAATCTTTCTGATAATTTTCATTACGCAAGAAATATTTCATTACCTGGAGAAATAAAAGATCTTTATTCTGTTAAATACACTATTTCTCCCCCATCAAAATACGATGTTTCTCTTCATATGGATTGGAAAAAAGAAATTGGTAATAGTTTTTTTGAGACGGTGACCTATAAATATAAAGATGTCAAATTCGAAGAAATAGCAAAAGCTTCAAGAAGATAATCAAATATTATATTTTCATTTAACAGAGTTTAATAATAACTCCATTCTATCTTATGTCCGATTTCTATTACTGAAAACAATCATCGACTTATTAAATAGATGTGAAGATTTTTTTTAGTTAATTAATAGACTAAATAAATGCTTACAGATAAATAATATTGTCAAAGAAAAAATTAGAACAAGTATGTAATTCGTAAAATTTTTTAATTCATTTTTACCATTCTTTTTTGATAATAAACTTCGTTAACCATTATCTTAAAAAGATATGTTCCTGCTAATTTATCTGAAAGATCAATCAATAAATCATTTGAGTTTATAAACTCTTTATATAGAACCTGCCTGCCAGTTATATCAAAAACACTACATTTTATTTCATCAGTTATACCCAATGAATGACTAATTATAAAAACACCCTCCGATGGATTTGGGAAAACTTGAAATATCTCTTTAAGAGTGTTTTGTTTTCCAACAACAGAATTTACTAAAATAGTTTCTGTGCTCACACATCCATTATAATCTGTTATTGTTAAAGTATAATTTCCACTTCTTAGCCCTCCTATGTCTTCATTAGTTGACGAATACGCAGATGGGCCTGTCCAAGAATAAATGTATGGAGGTACTCCACCAGAAACTGTAATATTTATTTCACCATCCAATCCATAAATTTCATCTTTAACGATAGTAAATGTATTAATTAGTAAAGGCTCATTAATAGATCCTAAGACAGTAGCAATACATCCACTTCCGTCCTGAATTAAAACTGAATAACTTCCAGCAGCCAAGTCGTTCAATATTCCTGAAGTGCCAAAACCAGAACCAAAGTCATAAGTGTAGTTACCATTACCGCCAGAACCAAAAACATTAATTATACCATCTGATATTTCATTACAACTTGCATCAGTATTGGAGAAAACTCCCTGAATCAAATCTGGTCCATTTAATACCGCTTGAATAGATGAAGTACAATTACTATCAGAAACAAAAATTGAGTAATTTCCTTGTGTTAGATTGGAGAAATTGCCTGAGTTTTGAGGTCCATTACCAATATCATAATCATATTGACCTGTCCCATTATTTACATTTACCAAAATTTGGCCATCATTATCTCCATAACAAGTATCTTCTAAAGTAGTGTAATTCACACTCCATGAGCAAGGAAGAGAAACACAAAAATTATTGATTTCTTGATTTCCATAATCTGAATTTGCAGCAAGAGTTGAAGCTAAAACAGTACCTGAGTTAAGGTGAGTAATTGTGTAATCGCCATCTACACTACAAGAACCCCATTGTGAACCAAACATACCGTCACCATAGGAGTCATTTACAATAAAATCATAACAATCAACAGCTAAACAAAGGCTCTCTGCGACGTATTCACCTCCACTAATATCTGAATATGGACCTCCACTAGCTAAAACATTTGAATTAATATCTTCAATTGTCCATGTTAATTCTGAACCCCAACAGTCTGTATTGATTTCTAATAAAACATCTTGTCCACCTATTGTTGCAGAGTAGCTGGCAATAGCTGCATCGTTCAAAGGATTACTATCTGGATTTCCGTTTGGAAGAAAAGTATAAGTATTAAAAGTATGAGAACCTGCAGCACTAACCATATTTGGTAAGGTTATAATTTCTGTTCCTCCAGGAGCTAAATTTCCTGTCCATGAATAAGAATAATTGGTAGTGCCATCAATATCATAGATGATAGAAGCTGTTGTTAAATTATTAGTACCATAATTTCTTAAAGTGATTTCTGGATCAAAATTATCTACACAATATGGTCCCTGGGGAGAATTGACTGTGGATATTCCCGCATCATCTGGGAGAGTTGGAGTGTTTGGATCCCATCCATCATCTGTTAAAGTGGAAACCCCACATGAAGTTGGCGCTAAATAAGTATCTAAACCATTATTCCACGAAACCCCTACTCTACCATAATAATCGTATTGGTTATTATCTACAGTACCAGAACATGCAGCTGCTCCTCCATACAATTGACCAATAATTCTGTGGTTCTGGTCAAATAAAGGAGAACCTGAGGAACCTGGTTCTGTTACACCTTGTTCCCACTGAGTAATATACCAAGTAGCTGCTCCTCCGTTATTAGAATGATAGGGAGCATCATTTTCTCTGCAAATCTTTTTAACGTCTCCAGATGGGTGATGAATACCTGTTGCTTGGGTAACTGTAGTTAAATCTGAAGCATCCCAACCAGCATAATAACAGTTCCAGTTCTGGGCGTTGGTTAGAGTCATATTGTCAATTTCAAGAAGGGCAAAATCTGAAGCTGCAGAATTTACTAAAATAGTAGCTCCATTAGCAGTTTGATCGTATGGAGGACCTGGATCAACAGAACCTATTGTAGTAGCACAAGACTCTGAACCTATTGGACTTTCCCAGTTAAATCTAAATGCCCAAGAACCAGTGCTTCCACCTAGACAATGATTGGCTGTTAAGAAATAAGTACTTCCATCATTACAAGTGTTATTAACCAAAGCTCCTGTGCAAATACCACTTCCACCGACAACAATCATAGCAACAGATCGAATTTCACTATCCCATCCATTTCCCAGGGGGCAGTTAACATCTATGTTACAATCGCCAGATGAGTTAAGAGCTCTTACTAGATTTTTTTCAATTGGGGCCAAAGTCCTATATCCATGTATTACGTTAGAAATTGTAAATCTTCCAGATTCTTTAACATCTGCTGGCTCTATATATTCCACAATAATTTTTTCTCCATGTACTAATTCCGAACCTAACTCTCCATCTGTTCTGTTGTTATTAAAAGTATATGCTCCAACTCTATTGGTTTGGTCTATGTCGTATAAATATAAATAAGCTCCTTTAGGGAGGTAATAATTTTCAAACAAGAGGTTAACTGTCAAAGCCCCTTGACATTCTATCACTAACTGCCAAATTTTATCTCCATTTGGCAAAATATTCCAAGAACCAGAATTTTTAAGATTATAATTAACATCGTATTTGTATCCAAATCTCCAAGGACGATCTTTTAAAACATCGTTAATATTGTCCTCTTGGTCAACAGAAGATTGACTGAATCCAGACATGGTTTTTTTTGAAATATTTTGGATACTTAATTTCCCTTTCCAAGAAAGAGGATTTCCTAAGTTAATTGTTTGGCAGTTTATACTAAACGTAAAACATACTAGGAAAAAAGGGATAATTATTTTTTTCATTTTAAAATTGATATAAAAATATCTTTTAATTTAAATAATATTTAATTATGTATGGTATTTGTCGACCAATAAAAAATTAAAAATTGTTATTACTAAGTTCCAAAATAAATACTTAATTGATGGAATTAATTAAAAGTAGATAATAAGTCAAGAATTAGCATTACCTACATATTTCACATAAACCATTTACATTAATAGCTATATTATGAATTTCATGTTTTGGCAATGAAATATTCAAAGAATTTAAAAGATCTTCGCATGTTACGGTTTCACACTTGATACATTTGAAATGAACATGGTTATGAATATGATTGTCTGTGCTACAATCCATTCCACAAATCGCATAATATATTTCGTTGTTACTCTGAAAAGCAGTATGTATTATTCCTTTTTCTTTTAGTTTTTCTATTGTCCTATATAAAGTGACTCTATCAATTGGTTGCATGGTATTTTGAATATTTGAATAACTCATAGCAGAACCATTATTTTGCATTTTCATTAATAAGTTTAACCTATTTGAAGTAGCCTTAAGATTTCTCTTTTTAAGTATTTCTTTTATG
>MDSY01045357.1_pt1 | contig 14623 bp, 10 predicted proteins | sample 811131 | NCBI WGS metagenome assembly MDSY01 (sample SAMN05326643, study PRJNA326480) | marine metagenome | isolation source: seawater | place: Atlantic Ocean: South West | collected 2010 | reverse complement strand
TACTGAACTCATAGCTTTAAGATCTGGGACGACTTCTATTGACAGAGATATATTCAGAGGACATGTTCCTATTGCTAAAGCGAGGAATTCATTCACTGCTGACGAAGACAAATTATACAATAAATTAGATGATTTCTTAGAAAAATATGGAAACAAGGAAGTCGCATACCCGAAGTTACCAAATGGTTTGTTAGAATCAATCGGAGAAAATGGATTCTTTGGAATGATTATTGATAAGAAATACGGTGGAAACTTAACAAGTACTACTAACATAAGTAGAATATTAACAAGAATTGTAACCGCGAATCCTGCCTTAGGTGTGATGACTATGGTGCCAAATTCATTGGGACCGGGCGAATTACTACAACATTATGGGACAAATGACCAAAAGGAAAAATATTTACCAAGATTAGCATCGGGTGAGTTAATCCCTTGTTTTGGATTGACTGGACCAAATAACGGTTCCGATGCGACCGGAACAATTGACAAAGGGAAGGTTGTTAAGATTAACGATAAAATCTGTATAGATTTAGAAATAAACAAAAGGTATATCACATTGGCTCCTATTTCTAATTTGATTGGAGTAGCTTTTGAGTTAGAAGACCCAGATAATTTGTTACCAAGTGGTAAAGCAGGTATCACTCTTGCTTTAGTTGAAAGAGGTCATAAGGGATTAATTCAAAATACATACCATAATCCTGCCAATAACGGTTTTCCAAATGGGACTGTGAAAGGTAGATTTTATGTGGAACTCGACCAAGTGATCGGAGGACAGAATATGATTGGAGAAGGTTGGAAAATGTTAATGGAATGTTTAGCAGTAGGAAGAGCGGTCTCATTACCAGCGACAGCTTTGGGAAGTTCTAAAGCTTCTTTATATGGTAATTTACTATATGCAAAACATAGAACTCAGTTCAAAAGAAATATTATTGACATGCAGGGTATTAGAGAAAAAATAGTCGATATGGCTTACAATACGTATATAATTAATTCTTCCATTTCTTTAACAAATATGTTGTTAGATTCTGGTGAAAAACCTGCTGTGTTATCTGCAATCATGAAACAACAAAGTACAGAAAGGGCAAGGCAGGTAATTAACGATGGAATGGATATCTCAGGTGGCTCGGCGATATGCCTTGGTCCTAATAATTTCATGGAGAAATACTATCGCTCAATACCCGTCGGAATTACAGTCGAAGGTGCAAATATCCTAACAAGAAGCTTGATTATCTTCGGACAAGGCATTAATAAGTCTCATCCTTATATCAATAACATTTTAGATTCTATATTAGAGGATGATAGTAAACAATTCAAAGAATCCATAATTCCAATGGTAAAACATTCTATAAGTACATATTTGTATGCAATAAGAATTTGCGTATTACCATTCACTAAAAGTGGACAACTAAGCGTACAAACAATGTATTTTGCTGGATTATCAAATTTCGTTGCTTTATTAGGAGGGAAGTTAAAATCAGAGCAATACATCTCAGGGACAATGGCTGATATACTATCAAATCTTTATTTAGCTCATTCAATTTTATGGTATGAGGAACACAATAATGTAAGTCCATTTATGACAACATATTGTATTGATAGGTTATGTAGAGAGAATGTTGAATTATTCAACAAGATAGTTGACAACTACCCATATTTCAAATTTCTACTATATCCTTTTAAAGCGTCTAATTTTCCAGAAAGATTTGACAACAATGAGATAATAATGAACGAGTTATTGAATAATGAGAAGCTTCTAAATATATTCAAAGAGGATATTCAGATAAAAAATACTCCTTTAGAAAAATTAGAGAAATTAGATAGTTTAAAACCTCGCTCAGAGGAGTACAAGGTAGTATATTCAGATGTTATTTCAGTAGGAGAGTATCCGATGGAGAAAGAAAATAATACCATTTCACAACTACGGAAGCAGTTAGCCGCTAAAGAGAAAAAAACTGCAGAAAGGTTGGCAAATGCATTAGCAAAGGAGAAGGGACGGATTAAGTCGGAAGAAACTATTTATTTATAAGTTTATCATATTCATTTTGACTCGCAATTTGTAGATCCTTCATATGAATATCTTCATCATAACTATATGCAAAACTATGACTATATGTATCAGATTCTACAGAAAAACTATAGATATTGTTCTGAAGTATTTCCGGTTGTAAATAGTTAGAAACATTATTTACTTCATAATTATATCGAGTATATCCTTTACCAAGTTTCTCGGTTTTTTCAGGAACAATATTGTTCTTTAATTGTTCACTAACAAGCAAGGGAAGATAACCAGTGACTTTATATATAGGCAAATAATTGCCTCCACATCTAGGATTGATTTCAATAACTCTAATATCATTTTCCCCTATAATAAAAAATTCTATATCAATAATTTGATTATTACAATTAGTCTTTTCCTTTAATTCTTTGACAACACTGATATATTTGTTTAAGATGTCTGGATTTTGAGAATGTATACTTGGAAATGATAATCCGGTTAGTTGTGTTTTGTTATTTTCATCATAAACATTATCCCAAATTGAGAGTATTCCGATATTGTTTCCACAAATATAACCATCGACTGATATACGAGGATAATTATCATCTATATATTTTTCAACAATAAATACCTCTTTTTCAGGATTATTTATATAGTCGCCGTGGTGAACGATATGAAGATCTCTTGAACCAGAGCCAGTTACTGGCTTTGCGATTAATTTATCATTTGTATTGTACCATTCAATGTACGAAGTATCGCATAAAACGAATGGAATATCTTGTAAAGTGAGCATTTCTGTTCTAGCTTTATATTTATTGTTACATAAAACTGATAATTGAAAGCATGAACCATCAGAAGGCTGATTAATTATTTTACTGACGGAATCATATCCGACATCTGATAGATAAAAGATATCATATTGATCTAGAAAGTCATTGGATTTGGATTCAAATGATTTTATATCTAATACGATATAATCCCAATGTTTCGGTACGAAGAGTTGTAGCCATAATTCACTGTGAGGTGTTACTATTAGTTTTGTTTTATTCATACACAAGCCATTTTTTTCTGGTAATCTATAAATTAAATGAGAGAAAAAATTAAATTAACATACATTAAGTACTTTATTTGTAACATCTTTAATACGATCGTTATGAGATATAACTAATAAGGTTCTGTCAAGTGCAATAAGATCAATAGCTCTTAATACAACTTCCATGTTTTCTTCATCTATAGCACTAATCGGTTCATCCATTAATACAATTGTTGCTGGTCTGAAGTAGCATCTCAACAGAATAGTTAGTTGTCTTTGTCCTCCACTGAGGTTTTCTCCGCCGACACCAGTATCAGTATGTAATCCATCGGGTAATTTTTCATATATATTGGTATCAAGTTTTCTTAATAATCTTCTAATATCTGCTTCAGTAGCATTGTTGCCATACATTATATTTTTCATAACAGTATCGTTGAATAGTTTGGTATGTTGATCAACTACACTTGTATTTTCACGTATAGTATTAACATCCGAATTACCAAACAGTTTAATGTCACCTTTGTTTAGAGTTAATCCACCAAGAATTAACTTGAATAGTGTTGATTTACCACAACCAGATGATCCTTTTATCCAAACTCTATCTCCGTGATTAGCATTAAAATTGAAGTCTTTTAAAACCCATGGTTGAAGATTTTCATAACGGAACCAAGCTTTTTCTATAGTTAAAGCAGGAGAATTCGTTTTAGTTATTCTTGAATTCATGAAGCTTTTTGGTTCTCTTTTCTCTTTTTTATCTTCTTCTTTTTTTGATACAAGTTCTTTCATAAAATCAGTCATTGCATTTGCTTCTCCTACGAGTGTAAAAAGACTAAGTAAATTGACTTGAGTATATTGTAATATACGTAAAAAGTAATAAATTTCCGCAACATATAATGCGATAATTGTCTTTCTAGGTAATTTACTCTTGTAAACCATATAATTAAAAACAATGAAAGAAGAGGTTAAGAGTAATTCCTCAAAAACTCTTAATTTCCATAAAGTACGTAATCGTTTTTGAAAAGATTTGGTATTTCTATCATTTTCCCCATTATAAGTACGTAGTTCAGCCTTTTCTTGTTGTGCAGCATATATCGAATCTATATTAGAAATTTTGTCTTCAACTAATTCAGAAAGATTCATAAAGTCTATATATGATTCTTTAGAACAAGTGATACAGCTTTTTGTACTTATAATTATTGTAGTAACATAAATAATAAAGGTAATAAGTTGTAAAATAGCAAAGTTTTTGTCCAATGTAAAGAAGTAAATAATTAAAATGATCATTGCACTAAAGTATGGTACATATGTTCTAACAATATCAACAGCTCCTTCTCTAAGAACATATGGAAAATTAGACATAACATTCAATAATTTTCCTATTTCAACTTGACGATCGCTTGTATGTGATTCCATAACAATCTTATAAATATGTTCTCGTACATGTTTTGTAAAATCTGGAACAATAGTATCTTCCAAATATTTTCGAGTTATATCGGTAAATACCCCAAGTGAATATGCAATAACAACAGCGATTAACAGATTCTTAGCTTTTTGACCACTTGTAAATGAGGACATAAGTTCCGAAGAGTACTTTGGTATAAGAAAGAATGACGCAAATACTCCCAACAAAACTACTAACAGATATGATATAACGGTAAGTTTATTTTTCTTGGAATATGATGTTACTAACTCAGCTATCATAATCTATAGAAATAAATAATATTTCAGGCTTTCTTTTTTGCTTTTATGCCTGAGAATCTTGCTAATCGTCTTAATGCACCATTCTTACAACTTAAACAGCCTTGTCTATTTCCAAATACTAATAATTTTTCTCTTGCTCTACTTACTAAAACACATGTTCTTTTCTTAGTTAGAAACATTGTTGGATTACTTTTAACAAGACTAACTGCAACAATATCAGATTCATGTCCTTGAACAGAATCTAAAGTCATAACTTTAACGTGTGGTAAATACATCTGACATAACTTGGTTAAAACGTCACATTGAGTACGATAGGGAGATATTGCCATTATAGAGTAATTAATGGGGATTTGCGATAAGGCGTTTATGATCATATGTGCTTCAACATGATTTTCCTCTTCTTCTACTCCATTTGAATGTATCCAGTTTATTTCATCCTTAATGATCCGATTATGTGATAAGATTAGAGGTTTGTCAACATAGTACTCTTTATTTAAAATTTTCATAATCTGATTAGGCATACGATATTGCTGAACTAATTGGACTGAATCACATTTTTCTTTTGCCAAATCAAGAAAGGATTTTTTCTCTTGATTTGGATTTTCATGATCAGGCCAATAAGGAGGTAGTTGCTTAGGATCTCCAACGATAATCATATTTGTCAAACTACCACCAAGTTCATTAACAAAATGTTCTAAGTAAAATCCTTGCCAACTTAGTAAAGTCGAAGATTCATCAATAATTATTGAGAAAGATACATTATCAATATCCTTTAAGAAATTGGAGACTTGATGTAATGAACCAAAAGTAGACAGTATTATTGTACAGTCTTCCTTATATTTTTCCTCAGCCTCCTTATTTTTTTCAGATAGAGAAGAATAAACGATGTTTAAGGTAGTTATTAATTGATTCATTTCGTTTAAAATACTAAGGGCTATATCCCTTTTTTTGTTATTTCTTATGTTGGCGTTATTAATTTGATGTTGTATAAGTCCAATATTTCTCCAAGAAAGATTTTTTAGAATATATTTGGGTAAACAGTTATATAACACTCGTTTTATCTTACGCGTTTTTTGCTCACAAGACTGCTCTAATTCGTATATTTGCTGATACGTATTTGTGACAACGGAATGATATTGTAATTTGTTTTCAATTAAGTAACTTTTAGTAAAATCCCCAATATTATCTGAACCGAATGATATAACTTGGTTATATTTGTTTTGATGTAGACGTTCAGCTACGGCATCAACACCTCTGTTTTTTTCAGATATTACTAAAGTATAGTGACGTTCCTTCTTTAATGAAATATTTTGGTGAATATAATCAAGCATAGTTGTTATAATTGATGTTTTTCCAGTTCCTGGCGGACCTTCTACAACTTGTAGTGTTTTGAAACACTCTTTTTTAAATACCTTTTTTTGCTCTTCGTTTAAATCTGTTAGGAGTTCACTGGTATCATTATGAATTAATGATTCGTTTGTATCATCTTTCCCGAGTATAATCCTCAATGGTTTTGATAATATCTGTTCAGACTCAATTTCATTTAACCAATTCCGAACTTGGTTTTCTTTTGTAAAGGAACTATATCTTGTGATAATCGCTTCGGTTATATCATGAATTTTTTTTGATCCTCTAATATCGATATTACCGTTTCCTCTATGTATACTTGTATACACGGATTTATCATCCTTTATTTGAAAGTAAGCATATGATAAACTATATTCCATATTTTTAAGAAATTTCTCTGGTAATTCTTCATTTATAGTGGACGCAATGTGTATTTTCCAGTTTTCCTCATTTTTAACAATGGAAAATTGTATGTTTTCTGGTATTTGTTCAAAATTTGCGAATTGTCTTTTTAATTTGATACATTCTTCCAGTTCATTTCTAACAGAGTTTAAAATTTCTTCTGATTTGTTTAGTTCAGAATCAATGTAATCTTTCTCATAAACGAGAGTAGATAAGTCCATTTTTTCACCTGTTACTGGTGATTTATGGTATTTTCGGATATATTTCAATAAAGCAGAACGCTCATATGTAATTCCATCTGGAGCGATAACCGATTCGATAATATCCTTTTTTGTTAAAGGACATTGTATAACGACAGTCATATAGTTATTATATAATAATATACCAGAAAACTTATATAGTTTTGAGACAAAAACAGACCTATGTGTAAAATTGCCGAATGCGAAATTCCCCTGGTTAAAATGGAATACTCTCCTCTAATGAATCATTTTTGTTTTTATTCTTAGAGGTTAAACGGTGTTTTGTTCTCATAAGTCTATTTCTGCCAAAATGAAAAATTTGAATTTTTTTGAAATTTTTGATGTTCCTTTTATAAAAGGACAATTCTCTTTTTTTATATTCTAGAAAAAAAAAGAAAAAAAAAGAGAAAGGTAGTAGATTACCTTTGGTATTTGTATTTAGACATAAAGGTAGGTAAGAGAACATTCAAAAACGATCTAAAGAGATTTATAACAAATTATCAAAAAAAGTGTATATATGAGAAGCTCCTCTAAGAAATCACGAAATCAAAATTATTTCTAGAGTTTTAGAAAAGTTCGTCAAATTGCAAATTGTCCTTTTTTTTGAACTAGAGCAATTTGCAAAAATCAAAACGCAAAATTGTGCGTCGGCAGAAAAAATTGGCGGGGATAAATCAATATTTATAGAGAGGAAAGAGTGTAAGAAGTATAAGTAGGGATAAACAGCAAAGTCAAAGCGTATATTTGCTATTAAACTCTGAATAAATATATCGATCAGGCAATTATAAGGATATAAAAATAATAAAAGACTTATAATTAATGGAAGAATATAGATGTGTTGTCTGTAATTCGGTATTTGATAGGCAAAACAAGTTGGATATACATATGACTACAAAAAAACATATAATAAACGAATGTAAAAATGCGAATATAGACCAAATGAAAGAGAGATATTGTACTATAAAAAAGGATAAACTTGAGTCAGATAGAATGGTGCGTAAATTACAGATAGATATTAAAACAATAAAAGAAGAGAATATACATATTCAAAAAGAGAGTGCAAGAAAACTGAAGGAAGAGAGTATAAGAATAAGAGATGAAAGTGCTAAAAAAATAAAGGAAGCAAGAGATGAAGGAGAAAAGAAATTGAAGGAAGAAACTTCAAAAATAAGGGAAGAGAGCAAAAAACTGAAAGAAGATATGGAAAAAAGAATGAAACAACTTGAGAATATGCTAATAACTACAAAGAAATCACCTACATCTATAAAAATATCAAATTCACAAATTGAGGGAGATGTTATTAACGGCAACAAGGTAAGCATAAATGTACAAATTAATGACAGAGGGCGTGAAAACTGGGCTTATATCTCAAATATAGAATTAGCAAAGTTAATGAAGGCAACGAATGCTTTTCCAGAAGAAATGGTGAAGAGATTACATTTTGATAAAGAGCATCCAGAAAATCACAATATTCTTATGAAAAATCAGAGACAGAATCAATTGATGATTCGTGATAATAATTCATGGAAAATCGTGGATAAGGACAATGAGATATTCTCTATGATAATATCAGCAATAGACCGCGCAGAAGCAGAAGCGGAAGAAAGTGGATGTTATGAAAGGATTGCAACCGAAAATGATAAGAAACGTTGGCAGGATTTGAAGGATACGATCGGTGTTGATAAAAAATCAAGTAATGAGAACAAAAAGAAACAAATCCAAAAGAAAGTAGTAAATACGATTATAACTGAGCAGAAACAGATATATATAAAAAAACCTAAATTATAGTTAATGGGATCAATAATAACTAAAAATACTGTAACATTTTTAAGATTATTACATGTTGCAAACTATATATTCTTAATATTGTATTTTGCATCTATATTGGGTATTCGTTATTTTTTCACAACAAATAGAAGAAAGTATTTTAGAATATTAAGTACTGTATATACATTAGGAATAGGTATTGTATTAATATCACTGAGATTTCCATTTCTAATAGATTTACGAAAGAAAACCTGTATGAAAGAAGTAACAACGTTGATGTTATCCGCAGGTTTAATTGTATTGTCAACTTTAAGTAAAGAAGATATAGCAGAAGTATGGGAATTAATACCAGACCGTAGATTAGCAGATATAGAGAAATATAAGGCACAAAAAACAAAAGGGAATGTGAACTAAGGGTGAATGACTATTTAGTATTATTGTTTTTACTTTGAGATTTAAGAAGCAATTGTGTTTCTTCAAGTTTTTTCTTATCAAATTCTAACTTATCAACATAATTATTAAATTTTTTTTGAGGTTGAGATGGAGGTTCTTCTTTCGATTCACTCCAACATTCAAATCCATTTTCATCGATTGTTTTAACCATATTACTTATAATATGTATGTTGTGATGTTATATTAGTTCGTTTACTTGAAGTCTCCTACGCGCCTGCGGCAGCGGCACGTCATTGGTAAAAAAAGGGCTAATTTGATTCTTCAGTACTCGATTCTTCAGTTAAAGCTACAAAATTATAACATTTCGCAGGACATCCGTAGGTATAGCCATCGTTTGATTGAACATAACAACCACTTCGTAAATCTGGATGTTCAGTACATTTAGCATATTTTTATTTTGCGTAATATGGAATTGTAATAAAAATTCTGGATTTAAGTAGGGAATATACTAATGTATTTACCAGCTGAAATATGGAGAAAGATATGGATGTATACAGTAGTAGTAGATGAACATCGGTCAAAATTACTATCAGATATTAGAAAGGGTTATATGATAAAAGAAATTGAGAAACAATATAGAAATGATTGGGTAATTGATGGTGATGTATCAGGTTGGTTATATAATGATGTAATGTTGTGGTTGAATGAAGAACAAGCATCACTGTTAACTGTAACGGACAAATTAAAGGATTTTTGTAAAAGAAATTTTTTCTTGGTAATAGAAGACAATAATGATATTGATGCAATGGAAATATTTTTATTAACGATGCCCTATCTGAGCATGTTTACGAATAGAGAAAATTCTTATTTAAATACAGTAGACTCTAAGAAGCTTTGGAATTATGTAGTATATCATCTAAAAGAAGATGAGACATATTGGTTTTATAAATGGGTTTATAGTTTACGTTTGTTCGAACCGAATACTGAGGTAATTTCGGAATATTAATGATGATATAGAAATTATTGATGTATATAGTTATAATTAGATATCCTGGTTCAAATTGTGATATTGATACACTACGTTTCTTTTCAGATGATAAAAACAAAGCTGTGTTCTTATGGCATACTGAAAGCAGTTTGGATTCAATCGGTTTAGATTGGAGTCAGATAGATTTGTTAATAATACCAGGCGGTTTTGCTTTTGGTGATAGATTCTATAATAAAGCAACTGAAGAATACTCCGTTTGTCCTGGGAAGATGGCGTTAGATTCGCCTGTAACAAGTGTAATCGTTGAAGCATCTCATCGTAAGATTCCGATATTAGGAATTTGTAATGGTTTTCAAATATTAACACAATTGAAATTATTACCGGGGAAATTAGAATTGAATAATACAAAGAAGTTTATTTGTAAAAGAGTAAAATGTCTATCAAAGTTTATGAATAATTCAGAGAGCGATATGTATATTGCAAATTCATATGGGAGATATATACAACCAATTAATAAAGAGGTGAAAGTATTTTTGGAGTATTCTGATAAATTAGAGGAATACGACAATAAGATAGCGGGTGTATGTAATGATGAAATGAATATTTTCGGAATGATGCCTCATCCTGAGAGGAATAATTCAAATTTTGAGTGCGACTTATATAAGTTATTGTTTCCGGATAAATTATACAGACACACATATTATGATTTCGAAAATAGGATAAATGAATTGATGAATAGTGAACACATATCTTATAAGACAACAAGGAGATATTTAAAGAAATTACATACAAAGGAAGATTGGGTTATACAAGGTCCGGGTGAGAATGCTGGGATTGTAGATATTGGTGGTGGATATTGTATAGCTTTACGAATAGAAAGTCATAATCATCCGACATATATAAATCCATTTGAGGGAGCAGCAACAGGTGTAGGGGGTATACTTCGTGATATATTTACAATGGGCGCAAGACCGATAGCAATATTGGATTTTTTACGATTTGGAACAGATAAAAATAGTGAAAGTTTATTAGACAAAGCTATAGAAGGAATATCATATTATGGAAATTGCATAGGTGTTCCAAATATTGGGGGTGATTTATATACTTGTAGTAGTTACAATAAGAATCCTTTGGTAAATGTGGCGGCAATTGGTATTGTAAAGAAAGAGAATATTATTTATGGTAGTGTTAAGAACGTAGGAGATTTGTTAGTGTATATAGGTAGCAAAACAGGAAATGAGGGTATTGGTGGTGCGGCTATGGCTTCTAAATCATTTTCAGAGAATGATAATTCTAATTGGGATGAATTACAAAAAAATGTTCAAAAGAGTGATCCATATTTAGAAAAGTTACTATTAGAAGCTTGTATTGAGATAGCAAATAAGAAATATGCAACAGGAATGCAGGATATGGGAGCTGGAGGATTGTTATGTGCATCTATTGAGTTAATACGAAGAGGTAGGGATTTAATAAAGAAGGAAATGTTATTGCCATTTCACCTATCTTCGAATTTTGGTTGTAAGATAAATTTGGATTTAGTCCCGACAAAGAATGCTATGAAGCCATGTGATATATTAAGTTCCGAGTCACAAGAAAGAATGTTGCTTGTTATTTCACCCGAAAATAGACAAGTAGTTTCAAATATATTAGATAAGTGGGATTTAGAGTATCATGTTGTTGGTGAAGTAACTAAAAATGGATTTTATGAGGTATATTCTAAAAATGAAATGATATATAGAAAATCATTTGAATCTTTTAACGAAATAGATGATTATACATATAATCCAACTTGTGAATTATTTAAAACAGTTAAACCAGCAAATAAGATAAAATCACCAGACAGATGGAGAGTGTATGATTCAACCGTTGGTAATCGTACTATAAAAGGGCCAGATAAACCAGGTAGTTATGCGATATTAGATATTTTTGAAGTAAAAAAAAGTTTATTTTTAACTTGGGGAGAAACTTTTGATGAATGTTATAATCAAATGACAAAGTTTGAGGATGTTAAGCCGTTATGTATTGTAAATTGTTTGAATTTTGGTCATCCAAAGGATTCTATGTCTGATTTTTCATATACTATCAATAATTTGAGAAAGAGATGTATGGAAACTTGTATTCCAGTGGTAGGTGGAAATGTAAGCCTATATAACTCAAGCGATGAAAATTCAATAAGACCAACACCTATATTATTAATGGTTGGGATAAGTTGTTAATTATTATCAATTACTATATTATGGATAGTTGTAAATATACATACAGTAACTATATAGGTGCTGGTAAGTCTGATCATGAAAAGTTAATGTTACGACTTGATAAACTTGAAAAAGAAGAAGAAGAAGAAACTTCTAATAAAGAAATATCCGAATCTGAGAAGAAAAGGATTAGAGAAATGAATGAAATACATAATTATTTTGAGTCTCTTAGACCAATAAAAAAAAAGGAAGACAGTGAAAAAATTACGTTGGGCACCCGAAGAAACTTTGAAAAATATAAAAGAGATAGAGAATGATGAAACAAGAGGTAGATCAATTGAATATGCAAGAGAATTAGAACAAAATTTATTAGGCTCTTCTTTAAGTAAACAATTAAATAGAGGTGCGTTAATGAATAGAGTACTTCTAGACGTTCCAGATTCAGATAAAGAAAGAGTAAGAGCTATTGCAAATAATGAATATTATAAAAATAGAGATGAATCAAGGGATATAATAAGAGAGTTCTCTTCTCGCAGAAGTCCATCATATAATAAAACAATTCGTCATCCCAAAACCAAAGAGCTATTCAATATTAATATTCCAGAATTTGTAGGAAAGGCTAAACCTGAGAAGATTGGGGGAGGTAATTTGATAGGACGAATGGAAAGATTATCTAAGAAAAAACCAAAAAAGAAACTACGTTGGGCAGATGGCGCACATGACCCATCATGGCTACCAAGTGAAGAGGATCGTAGTAATATTGAAAATGTCCAAGAAATAGATGCGAGATCCGAAGGCTTTGATGAAACAAGAGGTAAATCATATATACATTCATATGAATTAGAGAAGGAAAAACCAGGTTCGTCTCTAGGAAATAAAGATTGGTTTTTCAAGGAAGGGTTGAAATATTATAGGGAAAATCCATATAAGAATGAAAAATTCGAAGAATATGAAAAAAACCTAAAAGAAACGGATGAGATTATAAAAGAGTTAGCAAGTAAAAAATCAGGAGGGGCTGTAGAATCCCCTATGGAAACGCCAGTTCGTTCCAGTGTTTCTATTTTTTCCTTATTCAATACAAAGTCCCCCAAAGTTGAATCAAGTGAAGTTGGCTCGGACATTGTAATGGGTGGCGAAGACGATCGAACAAAGGTATATGATTTTGTATATGAAACTTTATCAGATAAAGAAATTCCAGTAATAATTCGAGTTGATAGAAAAATATATTTATTTAGTCAAACAAATGTTCATAGACAATTGGAAAATGGATTAGTGTACGGCTGTTATCAAGCGAATAATTTTTATAACGTATGTAAGCCTGGACAAAGATATGAAGATGGTACGGTATGTCCATCTGAACCAGCTCTACCAGATGGAATTAAACCAGGTGATAAGAATGTAAATGAAAATGAGAGATTATTTAGTTTTCAAAACCTAATTAATAGAAGAATCATCGTATCTTTTGATAAGTTTAAACATTTGTTATTGATGTCAAAAACAACTCCTATATGTATTGGTACTGTAAAAACAAAGAAAACAGTACCTTCTATTGCGAAACTACCATTTGAAGTCGGGGTGGGTAAGCTACATTGTAATGCAGGTGCTGCTGAAATGGAAACAATTTGGGAATTAGATACTATAAAATGTAATTTTACAAAAGAAGAAGAAGAAACATTGAAAGAAAAATTTGGTGATATTTACGGTAAGGCTCCTCCAGAATTAAGTCCTCTACCACCTTCATCTCCTCCACCACCTTCGAGTAATAATACAGTAAGAACTTATTCGACGGTACATACAATGTCTGATTTGAACTCTCCTCCGCCCCCACCTCTGAATTCAGATTCGTCAATGGATCCACGATATAGTGATGAAACTATTAGAGGAAGACCATCGCGTTTAGATATAGATATAACTCCAACAAGATTATCATTTGGTGATAGTGATAGCGAAGAGGATAGAAGTCTGAATTCCGCAATGAATGCCGTTCTCTCAAACGCCGCCCATCTGAGAGAGATGCAGCAAGAACATAATTCTCCAGACAGTATGTTCGATAATGAAAGTCATGGTGATTTTAGAAGTCCAGTATCTGTTGAAGAAATGAGAAATAACGCTAGATCGCCTGCATATGATCGTTCGCGGGCAAGATCTCCAAGTCCATTTGATACTCCAGAAAATAGGGCAACGCGCCAGCGAACATCCCGCGTACCAACAACGCCACCTGGTTCACCCCCTTCTGGGCGACCATCGAGGCGTCTTTTACGCCAAGAAGCAATGGGTGAAGAACCTCCATCACCACCGCGACTAAGTAGAGTAACACAAGAACCTGACCGCCGCAGTACTAGGCTATGGACTCCCCTCACGCCGCCGCCTCCGTTACGAGCTCGTCCAAGAAATAGAAATAATTCAAACAATGAGGAAGAGGCCAACGAGGTTCTTGCACGATTACCAAGCAGCGATACATCACTATCAGCTCAATCTGATGATTCAGGTATGGTTTAAAGAAAAAGAAGAAAGACTATAACCGCGCATCAGTTTTTTCAAATTTATCATAAAACAAGTATT